>Ga0079306_1001522_pt1 | contig 15117 bp, 18 predicted proteins | sample Methanotroph_Enr_FD_79181 | JGI IMG/M metagenome (GOLD analysis project Ga0079306, IMG submission 79181) | Enriched soil microbial communities from Old Woman Creek wetland in Ohio, USA - Methanotroph_Enrichment_5 | ecosystem: Environmental > Terrestrial > Soil > Wetlands | place: USA: Ohio...
ATCCGTTTTCGGGTGTTTCATTAGCCGAGCAATGCGGGGTTCCGGATGCAGTATGCCATATTATCGCAACACACGCCGGCGAAGGGGACATGGTGAAACGGTCGACTGAAGCATACGTAGTGCATCATGCGGATTTTATGACTTTTGAGCCTTTTAGGGAAAGGTTAAAGCTTTAATAACCTCACCCCTGGCCTCCTCTGAAGAAGAGATAAAAAGTGCTAACATAAAAATTCTAAAAAAATGACAATAATAGAAAAAATCATAGCCAACCACAGCAACCTATCCTTTGTTAAACCCGGCGATATTGTTGATGTATTTATTGATGCCCGTGCTGCACGCGATTTTGGCGGCGCCAATGTTGTCGAAAACATCCTCAATAATGGGCTGACTGTGCATGATCCATTCCGTACATTCTTCACTTTCGACTGTAATCCCGGAGGATCGGACCAGAAATATGCCGCCAACCAGCATTTCTGCCGTCTTTTTGCCCGCCAGTATGAGATCAAGGTATATGATATTGATGCTGGTGTTGGCACTCACCTGGCCATTGATAAAGGTCTGGCATATCCAGGCAGTACTTTTGTATCAACGGATTCGCATGCTAACATAATGGGTGCCATCGGATCATTCGGGCAAGGAATGGGCGACCAGGATATTGCAGCTGCATGGGCCAAAGGATTCGTGTGGTTTAAAGTACCTGAATCGGTAAAATTGATTCTAAAAGGTAAACGTCCATCCAATGTCAGGGCAAAAGATATTGTTTTAAACCTGCTCTCGATCTATGGAGCTAATAAATTACTCGGTTATTCCGTTGAAATTGAAGGTGATGCTGTTGAAGAACTTTCGCTAGATGAACGTATCACCATCGCCTCGATGGGTACTGAAATGGGCGCAATCATTATCCTTTTCAGTCCGAACGACAAAATACTTTCTGAACTTCAGGCCAGATCAGGCAAACGTTTTGAAACCATCAAAGCATCAGCAGACGCCAAATATACTTTCGTACATGAGATTGACATCGAGAAGTTTGTTCCCATGGTTGCAAATCCGGGACATCCGCACGATGATGTTTCGGTGGAAAGTGTGAAAAATACAAAAATCGATTCGGCTTTCCTGGGAAGTTGCACCAACGGACGCATGGAGGATCTTCGCGAAGCCGCCAACCTTCTGAAAGGCCGCAAAGTTGCACCTGGAGTAGTTTTCAAGATTGTGCCTACTACGGATGCCATCTGGCGCGAAGCATTGGACGAAGGGCTCATCCAGATTTTTAAAGATGCCGGAGCATTGGTTTCCAATGCAGGCTGTGCTGGTTGTGCTGCCGGGCAGGTTGGACAAAATGGACCTGATGAAGTCACCATCAGTACAGGTAACCGAAATTTTTCGGGAAAACAAGGCAAAGGATCCATGTATCTTGCATCCCCCGGTGTGGTAGCCGCTTCGGCAATTGCGGGCTATATTACGACACCTGATGACATTCCCGATACACCAGCTTCATTTACCAAACCCGGAATAAAGCATCGCGAAGTAATTGTTCGCGAAAAGACAGAAAAGCCTGTAGTTATTGAAGGTCGTGCCTGGGTGATCCGCCAGGATGATATCGATACAGATATGATTTTCCATAACCGGTATCTTACCATTACGAATAGTAAGGAAATGGGACAGTACACTTTTGATAATCTGAAAGGATACGAAGATTTTGCAAAGAAAGCCCTACCGGGAGATATCGTATTTACTACAAAGAATTTCGGTGCCGGAAGTTCCCGCCAGCAGGCAGTTGATTGTTTCCAGTCGCTGGGAGTCAGTGCTATTATTGCGGAATCCTTTGGTGCCATTTACGAAAGGAATGCCATCAATGCAGCATTTCCAATTCTGACATACACTTCAGGACAGTTGGAAGAACTTGGATTAGAACAGAATGATCAGGTCAGAATTAATTTTAGTACCGGAGAAGTTACAAATGTCAGTAAAAAAAAATCACTGAATATCAACAAGTTTTATGACGCTCAGATGCTGATTTATAAAAATGGAGGATTACTTTAAACTTATCTGAAATTGAAAAAGCCCGGTAAATTCTTCCCGGGCTTTTTTTACAAATTTGATTCTGCTATAGGCTCAGCATTCCTTTTTGAAATGAAATAAAAAATGGCACCAGGAATTATAAATGGCAATCCATAAATCAATGACATTGAAATTTCGCTGATTCCACCTAGAATTATAAGGTAAACTGCCATAATCACACCACCTGCAATCATAACCAGGCCACCTTTCAAAGGCTTCGTAACTGCTATAATAAACCCGCCTACTGCAAAAATCATCATCAGCATGATTGGTAAAACCCTGAATTTGCCATTTATCAGTTCAGCGCCTCCTTCTGAAATAAGAAACAATGTAAAAAAGACTGAAGCCTGTAATCCAAGTAACAAAGCACTATAGCGCAGTATCTTTATTGCTTTCATAATTCACTATTATTTACAGTTCTATTTTGTCCCATATTCCGTTTTAATATTCAGATAACCGGGATAGGTTATCGGAAAACCATTAACCGTAATGGTTGGCTTCATCTGCACAGTGAAGCGAGTAGGCTTATTCCCGGTACCTGCCAGATTCATCCCAAAGTTTAGGATGGCATCAGCACTTTTTCCTGATAAAGCTTTTTGAAGGTCAATATGCATCTGCATCGGTATGATCGCGGTTCCATTATTTGCCGGTATAGTAATCTGCTGATCGAGAATGCCACGTGTCATTTCCATGTCATCTATTAAAAGAATCCAGTCAATACGTGTCATACCTGCAGCAGAAGTATTCGGGTTCTTTGCTTCAATATTCAGCGTAAAATCGAGCGGGAACTGCTGAGATGCGACTGCAGAAGCAAGTTTTGCAGCATCAAACATATTCAGATCAGACATTTTCCTGACATTTTGCACATTTATTCCTGCAAGATTTAGTTGCTGAACCGATTCAAGCCTGAAATCGCATTTGGTCAGATTACTCATTTGCGAAACCTGGTTAAGTACATCGCAGGAAGAAAAGAAAGCCAGTAAGCTTATTATAGTAAATACCTTTGATTTATTAGTCCACATAATTTTTGTCATTTTCTGGATCATTAAGTTGTGACAAGATCAAATCAAAAACCATTCCATACTGCTTATTTAGAATTGCTTCAAATTACATGACCTTGACCTGGCATATAATAATAATACCGACATTTGAGCAATTAAATACTTATATAACTGAATGGCTAAAATTGTTTCATATTCCGAAGCCGCATCAATTGGCATGCATGGCATGGTGCTTATTGCCCGCGCCGGAGAAACCATAAATGTACAAAAAATTGCTGACATAACGGGCTCATCACGTCATCATGTGGCTAAAGTTATGCAACGGCTTGTCAAAGAAGGGTTTCTATTATCAAATCGTGGGCCATCAGGAGGATTTAAATTAAATGCCGAACCCGATAAAATCACATTGTTACAGATTTACGAGGCAATTGAAGGACAAGTTAAAGTAATTAGTTGTCCTCACGAAAAGCAGGTTTGTCCTTTTGAAAAATGTATCCTGGGAACCGTAGTTTCAAAAATGACCCATATTTTCCGCGATCATTTATCATCGAACACACTTGCAGACCTGATGGAATAATTTGACACTCCCCTTTCGTCAATAAAAATCATTTCTTTTTTTTTTGACTATTTTATTGATAACTGAAAATATTTGTATATTTGCGCATTCAAATACTTAAATTCCTATATAGCATGAGCCGACTTGTACATATTTCTGAAGCAGCCTCACTGGCTATTCACAGTCTGGCCCTGATTGCATCATCAAAAGTAAGACTTAACGCAAAAAAGATTGCCGAACTCCTTCATGTGTCACAAAACCACCTGGCGAAAATATTGCAGATACTTGCCAAAAATGAGTACATCGATTCGAATCGCGGGCCGGGTGGCGGCTTTATTCTGAAGAAAAATGCAGATGAAGTCAGCATGCTTGAGGTTTATCAATTGATCGAAGGTAATGTAGACTGCCGGTTTTGCGGCATCACTGAAAACCTGTGTCCATTTATCAACTGCATTTTTGGAGGAAAACCAGACAAACTTACCAATGAATTCGTTGAATATTTAACCACCACAAAAATATCGGAACTGAAAACAAAAGATATCAATTATGCTTAGGAAAATCATCCAGATTGATGAAGAAAAATGCAACGGATGCGGATTATGCATCCCTAACTGCCATGAAGGAGCACTTCAGATAATCGATGGCAAAGCACGCCTGATCAGCGATTTATTCTGTGATGGATTAGGTGCATGTTTAGGCCATTGCCCCGAAGGTGCAATCGAAATTATTGAACGAGAAGCCCAACCTTACAATGAAACAGTTGTCATGGAAACAATTGCTAAGCAGGGCCGCAATACCATATTAGCTCATCTTGAGCATTTACGTGATCACAATGAACATGAATTTCTGAAAGAAGCCGTTTCCTTTATTAAAAAGCACGAAATTGACCTCAGTCCCGGATCCGGAATAAAACCAACTATAGCCTCACCAGTAATATTTCAGAATATGAAAGAAGCCCTGAAAAGCGTTAAACCTGAACATGAAAGTGCCTGCGGATGTGGCAGCACTAAAACGATTGATTTCCGTATTGATCTGGATCAACTGAATGCCACTGCTGCAACTGCGGTTGTTGCTGAAACAAATTCGTCAATTCCTGCCCCATCTGAACTCCGTCAATGGCCTGTACAATTGCATCTTATTAACCCTATGGCTTCCTACTTCCATGGAGCGGATGTGATACTTGCTGCTGATTGCGTGGCATTTGCCATGGGTGATTTCCATGAGCGTTTGCTCAAAAACAAATCTCTTGCCATCGCCTGCCCAAAACTTGATACCAATAAAGATGTTTATATTGATAAGCTTTCGATCATGATTTCGGATGCCAAAATAAATACCCTGACTGTCCCTGTTATGGAAGTTCCCTGTTGCGGCGGATTGATACAAATGGCTAAAACTGCCGTTCATCAATCGGGTAGAAATATTCCGATCAAGAAGATCGTTGTTGGAATCAAGGGTGACATTCTACATGAAGAATGGGTGTAGCAGAATTCATTTAAAAGTTAACAGTTAATTGAAAACAGTAAAAATGAACTTATTTGTTTAAAATACTGATTAATAAGATGATCAGCCAATTCATGAATCATCAGGAACTATTAATCCTTTTCCATTACCCTTTAACTAAAGCCTCAATATATCCATTTATTTACACCTCATTACCATTAACTTACACCCCAATAACTTTTAACCATTTTCCAATAACTTTTAACTAAAAACAATGGAAAACGAGAAAATTGAACATGGAACTCCTTTTGTATTTACTGATTTGGTAAGTTACCAGGCCGATGGTATCGTAAGCAAACGGATTATTCAGAAGGAAAAAGGCAACATAACCTTATTTGCGTTTGATGCCGGTCAGAAACTGAGCGAGCATACAGCACCTTTCGATGCGTTGGTTCAGGTTATGCAGGGAAGTGCAGAAATCGTAATCGGCGGGAAACCCAATCAGCTCGTTGCTGGGCAAAGCATTATTATGCCTGCCAATACTCCGCATGCCGTTAATGCAAACGAAAGGTTTATCATGCTTCTAACTATGATCAGAGAATAAAATCAATCATTATGTTCCTTGTAAAAACCCGCCGCGAAAGAGAAGCTGTCATTGTGCAGGCAATGATTCAAATGTATTGCCGTACGCATCACAACAGCAAGGGACCTTTATGTACTGAATGCTTGTCACTTTCGGTATACTCTGAGAAACGACTTTTATCGTGTATGTTTGGTGATGTAAAGCCGGTATGCAAAGAATGCCCGGTACATTGTTATTCACCCCAAATGCGTGAGCAAATGAGGAACGTGATGCGTTGGGCAGGACCCAGAATGATTTTCAGAAGGCCGTTGTTCGCCATCGCGCATATGATTGATAATTTTATAGCATCAAAACCCAAAGCTAAAACTGCAGGAAAAAAAGTCAGGAATAAATGAAAAAAATATCATTATCAGAGGCTCCCCGTGTTCCATTTGACCTTGAAGGATATATCATGCATTCTTCTCCAACACTGGAAGTAATACATCTCTGTCTTTATCCAGGCCAGCAGATTGACCAGCATTCAAATCCCTTCGATGTTATTGTTTGTGTTATTGAAGGAGAAGTTACTCTGGATATGGGAGATGAACAAACCCTGCTTGTATCGCATGATGTGGCTGAAGTGGGCAAAAACACTGAACGTGGTTTCACAAATCATGGAACTTCAGAAGCACGGCTGATAATTCTTAAAAAATTTTAGAGCACTCCGATCCCTATATTTTTCAACGATTCTCATTTTGACTGTAATTTTGAGTGAAATGACTTAAGAACACAGATCAAATTAATACCTTTGACGCAATAGAAAATCTTTTTTTCAGAGCACTTAAATTATGCCAAATACACCACCCCCCGATCTGGCAACATCTGCCAACGTTCTTGATATGTTCACAGTTGCGAATGAATTCTGCATTTTCACTGAAAAAGCTGAAAAATACAATCCGGATGAAGTACTGCAATATTATGCCAAAATCACTCCGCTTTTATACCTGAAAGGTGCTATTCTGCCTGTGGTTGAACCTGATGAGGATTATTTTGCCGAAAGGTTTGTAAATGAAGACCAGTGGGAAAATATTTACAATGCTTTATTAACTGTTTTTTCCGGTAAGGATGATTTTTTCACATTATCATACGAAAATGCGGATAATGTGCCTCTTAAAGCCAGCATTTCGGAGCACCTGGCAGATATTTACCAGGATCTGAAAGATTTTGTACTTCTTTATCAGAAGAATCATACCTATGCCAGACAAAATGCCGTGCACGAATGCAGGAAACTTTTTATCACCCATTGGGGGGCGCGGATTGCAGCCCTTCTGCCGGCATTGCATGCGATCACTTTTCATATTGAACAAGATGACGACTTTCTCTAATTACAGGTATTCATACAGTTCAGTTATTTAATTCAACTAACCTTGCAGTAAAGGTGTAAATTAAAATATTGGATACCCGGTGATACTTAAACGTCGTATCTTTGCACTTACTTTTATTTAATCTTAATAACAATAATCAGTGAATCTTAGTGAACTTGAACCCGGCAGCAAAGCCACTATCCTAAGAGTCAAAGGACGTGGTGCTTTTCGTAAAAGAATCACTGAGATGGGTTTTGTGGTTGGCAAAGAAGTAACTGTTATCAAGAAAGCGCCTTTACAGGATCCTGTTGAATATAACATTCTGGGATATAATGTTACCCTGCGTATTAGCGAAGCCCAACTTATTGAAATAGATCCTCTTAAAAGGGCTGATCAGGGAACAAATTATTCGGGAACCTTAGATGAAGTTTCTGAAAATGCGCAATATTCAGGGAAAACTAAAATTATTCATGTTGCATTTGTAGGCAATCCGAATTCAGGAAAGACTACTTTGTTCAATTATGCTTCCAATTCGCGCGAAAGAGTTGGCAATTATAGTGGTGTAACCGTTGATGCCAAGGAAGCCCGGTTTGTCCAGGAAGGGTATGAATTTATTATCACTGATCTGCCCGGAACGTATTCGATAACTGCCTACTCTCCTGAAGAGTTGTATGTTCGTGATTTTATTAATGATAATATGCCGGATGTAGTTGTAAATGTGGTAGATGCATCAAATCTTGAGCGCAATTTATACCTTACTACACAACTCATTGATATGGATATCAGGGTAATAGTTGCTCTGAATATGTTTGATGAATTGGTACAAAAAGGGGATATCCTGAACCATGAATATCTTGGACAGATGCTTGGGGTTCCGTTTATTCCTACCATTGCATCACGGGGAAAAGGAATTCATGAACTTTTTTCGAAAATCATTGAAGTTTGTGAAGGCAGCGACCAGGTTTCGAGGCATATACATATCAACTATGGCAGGTCGCTCGAAGAAGGAATTAAGGCCGTTCAGCGTAAAATCCGTATTCCTGAAAACGATGATTTTCTGAATAAAATCTCATCCCGTTTCCTGGCAATCAAATTACTCGAAAAAGATCCTGATGCCCTGCAAAAAACCAATAAGCTGAAAAATGCTCCTGAAATCGCTGAAACTGTTCAGCATGAGCTGGCAAGGATAGAACTGGAGCAACGCGAAGATGCAGAAACGCTCATCACCGATGCCAAATATGGTTTTATTGCCGGTGCCCTTGCTGAAACGCTGAAACCAAATCCCCATACACGACGTCGCAACAGCGAAATAATAGATACTTTTATCACGCATAAAATCTGGGGTATACCCATTTTTATCGGGCTGATGTGGGCTACCTTCTATGGAACTTTTAAGATAGGAAGCTATCCCATGAAATGGATCGAATGGATGGTACAGGAGGTTTCGGTCCTTATCCAGACGAGCATGGCTGATGGAATGCTCAAGGACCTTCTGATACAAGGAGTTATAGGGGGTGTCGGCGGAGTAATTATATTCCTTCCCAATATCCTGCTGCTGTATTTGTTTATTTCGCTGATGGAAGACACCGGCTATATGGCCCGTGCTGTTTTTATTATGGATAAGGCTATGCACAAGATTGGATTACACGGTAAATCATTTATCCCATTGCTGATGGGTTTTGGATGCAATGTACCTGCAATACTTTCCACAAGGATTATCGAAAGCCGCCGCGACAGGCTTATTACTATGCTGATCAATCCGTTCATGTCGTGCAGCGCCCGGTTACCGGTGTATATACTTTTTATTACGGCATTCTTTCAATCTTACCAGGGAACCATATTATTTGGCATCTATTTTACAGGCGTTCTGCTTGCAATAGGCTCTGCACTTGTTTTCCGAAAAACGATTTTCCGAAAAAAAGATGTTCCGTTCGTGATGGAACTTCCACCCTACCGGGTTCCTACAATGCGCAGTATTGTAAGGCATATGTGGCACCGGACCGGCCAATATCTTCAGAAAATCGGAGGCATTATCCTGATATCTTCTATTGTCATCTGGGCATTGGGCTATTTCCCAGTTCATTTTGATGAAAAGCAGAAGATCGAGTCACAGATTTCTGCATTGAAGAAAAAAAACTCTATTTCTAACAAATCCATTGTAAATTCGGTACAAGAAAAGGATTCCCTGAATTCAGCATTTTCATCAAAAACAAAAGATCTCAATTTTGCTATCAGGGTAGCTCAACAGAAAAATTCATTTATTGGACGGATTGGCCATTTTATCGAACCGGTAATGCGACCCTTAGGATTTGACTGGAAGATGAGTGTAGCGCTTCTTACAGGTGTTTCAGCCAAAGAAGTGGTGGTTGGCACATTGGGTGTTCTTTATCAAACAGAAAATTCCGGGAAGGGTACTCAGCCTTTAGTTGAAAAACTGCAAAATCAATACTATACAACAGGAACCAAAACAGGAAAACCTATATTCACGCCACTAGTTGCTTTGAGTTTCATGCTTTTCATTCTCATCTATTTCCCATGTATCGGTGTAGTTTCGGCCATCAGCCGTGAATCAGGGCACTGGAAATGGGCAATGTTTGTAGTTGTGTATACCACAGTTTTAGCATATCTTGGCTCGCTGGCATTGTTCCAGATAGGTTCTCTTTTTTTCTAAAACTTGTATAATGGACTGGTTTTCTTCAAATCCTCACTTAGTATTTTACATATTACTGATAACGGCACTTTTGCTTACCCGGATTCCTGTGCTGGGTAAATATTTCAGAAGTGTAAATACACTGGTCCACGAAGCCGGACATGCTTTTTCAACCCTTTTACTTAGTGGTGAGGTAATTGCAGTAAACCTTTTTGCCGATACTTCCGGCACAACCGTAACAAAAGCCAAAGGCAAAGTTCCACAAGCACTTATTGCACTGGCAGGTTATCCGGTCTCAGCACTTACAGGCTGGCTTTGCCTCTTCTTACTGAACAAAGGGTATCATTTGTATATACTTTTTATTTTAACCAGTATTGCATTGATAATCATGATACTATCACTCAGGAATGCCTATGGATTATTCTGGGCCGGAACATTTGTGGTGCTCAATTTGTTATTAATATATTTCAACAACCGTACATTGATTTACGCGTTCGCAGCTTTTTATTCAGTGATTATATTCACAGATGCTATCATCTCCTCATTTGTGTTGCTTGTTTTATCAATCAGGCAACCCCGAAAAGCCGGTGATGCGACAAACCTGCAAAAGATTACGAAATTGCCGGCAGCTGTCTGGGCGCTATTGTTGCTGGTTTTTACCTTGTTTATCTCGTGGCTTTCGGTGATGCACTATTTTCCACCTATTAAAACCCTGATTTAACTCACATTATGCAGCTACAGGAAATCATAACTTATTTAATTGTGGCAATTGCCAGTGCTTTTGTACTGGTCAGTCTCTATAGGACAATTTTTCCTTCAAAAGATAAAATCAACCAGCATGGTTGTTCGTCTGGGTGTAATTGCGATGCTAAAGTTTTGCGTAAAGAATTGATGATTAAAATAAAACCCATAGGAAAAAGCATGTCAGGTTATAATCAAAACCTGACCTGAAAGACCTTAATTTAAACGCATAAAAAAACTCCGGCAAGTTGATCCTCCGGAGTTTCTTAATTTAGAAAGATTTTTTGGAAATTATGCTTTAAGCGCTTCAATCAGTTTTATTTCGATTTCTTCACATAATTCAGGATTATCGGCAAGTAATTTCTTTAGTGCATCGCGGCCCTGCCCTAATTTTGTTTCACCATAGCTGAACCATGATCCACTTTTCTTAATAATATTCTTTTCAACTCCAAGGTCAATAATTTCACCATATTTCGAAATGCCTTCGCCATAAATGATATCGAATTCAGCGGTGCGGAAAGGTGGAGCCACTTTATTTTTAACCACTTTCACTTTTACCCTGTTGCCGATGGCAACATCACCATCTTTGATCTGAGTCTGACGACGGATATCCAAACGAACTGAAGCATAGAACTTGAGTGCATTACCGCCGGTAGTTGTTTCAGGATTACCGAACATAACGCCGATCTTCTCCCGCAGTTGGTTTATAAAAATACAGCAACATCCTGTTTTACTTATAGTTGAGGTAAGTTTACGAAGCGCCTGCGACATCAGCCTGGCTTGCAAACCCATTTTGGAGTCACCCATTTCACCTTCAATTTCGCTGCGTGGCGTAAGAGCAGCAACAGAGTCAATCACTATTACATCAATAGCTCCCGAACGAATCAGGTTTTCGGTGATCTCGAGAGCCTGTTCGCCGTTGTCAGGTTGCGAAATAAGGAGGTTCTCGATATCCACTCCCAGTTTTTGTGCATAGTAGCGGTCGAACGCATGCTCAGCATCAATAAATGCAGCTATTCCGCCTTTCATTTGTGACTGAGCGATTACATGCAGCGCCAGGGTGGTTTTACCTGATGATTCAGGTCCGTATATTTCAATGACCCTGCCCTTTGGTAAACCGCCAACTCCTAATGCTATATCCAAGCCAAGCGAGCCAGTGGAGATTGCGGGTGTTTCTTCAAAAGCCTGGTCGCCCAGTTTCATAATTGTACCTTTGCCGTATGTTTTTTCGAGCTTATCCATTGTAAGCTTCAGAACATTCAGTTTTTCCTGGTTGCTATCTTCTTTTGCCATCTTATTTTCAGTTTTCTTTAAGAAGCAAATTTACTTAGTTTCGATTTGATACAAAAATATAGTTATCGTTTGAAAGCTGTTTTTATTAACAAAATAAAATGCCGGGGTAAATAATAATTCATTACCCTGGCATTCATTCACTTACAATAATTGCATATTCCTGTTTGTTTACGAATTAAGTATCTGATCCGTATGATTTTTGGTATCAACCTGGATGAAAACCTTTTCAATTATTCCATTTTCATCGATCACGAAAGTAGTCCGATAAACACCGTCATAGCTTTTACCCATGAATTTCTTGGGACCCCAAACTCCGTAATCCTTAATGATCTTCTTTTCCGTATCAGGCAGGAGTGAGAATGGAAGTTCATACTTTTCGGTGAACTTCCCATGCGATTTAGGTGGATCAGGACTTACACCTATTACAACATAACCTTTAGCAATAAGATCTGTATGGTTGTCACGCAGGTTACAGGCTTCCGCGGTACATCCGGGAGTATCGTCTTTTGGATAGAAATAAAGTACTACTTTTTTGCCTTTTAAGGATATAAGTGAGATTTGGTTGCCATGTTGGTCGGCTGCAGCGAAATGAGGCGCTGCATCGCCGGGTTTTAATGTTGTCATATCATTTTAGTATAAAGATTGTTTAACTTCAAGTTACAATATTTGAACAAAATTGATCCTGAAAAGTTCATCATTTTAAACAGTTCAATCAGGCTGAATTGAAGGTTTAGATACATGTTCCTGATAGTATATACAAAATTCTTTTAGGCCACATTCGGCACATTTCGGTTTCCGTGCAATACATACATACCTGCCGTGCAAAATAAGCCAGTGATGGGCAATGGCGAGCTTACTTTTGGGAATGTATTTCACAAGTTGCTTTTCGGTTGCAAGAGGAGTCCGCGAATTGGTTGTTAACCCGATCCGGTTCGCTACCCTGAAAACATGCGTATCAACTGCCATTGCAGGGAGATTAAAAACTACCGATGCTATTACATTTGCTGTTTTTCGCCCAACACCGGGCATTTTCTGTAATTCATCTATTTCTGAAGGGACTATACCCTTGAATTCTTTAACTAGAGTACGAGCCATCCCGACCAGGTTTTTAGCTTTATTATTCGGATATGAACAGCTTTTTATCAGTTCGAACACTTGTTCCACCGGGGCTTTTGAAAGGGATTCCGCATCCGGAAATGCTTCATAAAATGGTGGGGTTATTATGTTTACCCGTTTATCAGTACACTGTGCGGATAAAATAACAGCCACCAGCAACTGGTATGGCGATTTGTACACCAGTTCTGTTTCAGCAATGGGCATGGCTGATTCAAAGTATTTGATAACAGCTTTATAACGGTCCTTAATGGATATTGAATCTGGCATACAGGATTTCTTTCGAAATTTTATGGTCATTCAGCATGTTGCCAAAATTACAAAACCGTCAGATGGCAACAAAAAAAAATCCCGCCTTGGGCGGGATAGGTTGTTAAACTTTTTCGGCTGACCTAGTTAAGAACAATATAGCAGGTTTTGAAACCGGTGCAATGTACCACCTGCAAAGCTTTTGAATAACTAATCAGCATCTTCACTGCCTGGGGACCTGGTGTCAAAACCCCGATTTTTTTCTTATAGGCAATATGTGAAGGATCATTCAAGAGTGTAGAGATTTTTATCATTTATAAGGGTTTTGTTAAACTTTATACCCCAAAAACGTCAAATTTCACCTCTTATTGTATCCTTACAAAAAATAAATTGTGTTAAACACTCAAAATTATTTCTTTACTATCGATGAGTTTACGAAGATTAATAAGAGCATACCGCATGCGGCCCAACGCCGTATTAATACTCACTTCCGTCTGTTCGGCGATATCTTTAAAACTCATATCACTGTAATGCCTCAGCAGGAGAACTTCGCGCTGTTCATCAGGCAAATAGTCGATGAGTTTACGAACATCCTCATAAATCTGATCAAGGATCATCCTGTCTTCAATGGAATCGTCAACGATCCTGAGGTTGTCGAAAATATCACCATCATCTGAATTATTGTCAACTACCGGTAATCGTTTCGATTTGCGGTAGTGATCAATGATGAGGTTGTGGGAGATCCGCATCACCCACTGGATAAATTTCCCTTCTTCTTTATAAATCCCTGACCGAAGGGTATTTATAACTTTGATAAAGGCATCCTGAAATATATCATCAGCCAGGTATTTATCCCTGACGACGAGCAGAATGTACGAATAAACTTTTTGCTTGTGCCTGTTGATGAGAACCTCAAGACTATATTCATTACCGGCGAGATAGTTGCTTATAAGCTCCTGATCGCTAACAATGGGGGTTGACATTATTCCTCCGTGTTGGTTAGTAATTTATTGAGTTTAATAGCGTAGAAATCTCTCGATAATGGTTGTCTTTGGTTAGATATTAATGTATCAGGCGTTGAAAAGTAATATGTTAGATTATATCATTTTCACTTTGTGTTGGGCAAATATACAACTTATGTTTGTCCAATCGTAAATTTATGTTAAAATTATTAAAATTAACAATTTTTTAGTATTCATCACAGCAATATAGATATCTGATAATCTGTAATATATATATAATTGGCTTTCAATTAAAATAAATCAAACAGGCAGAGAAATTAATGCGTCATGCCTCTTTTTCAGTGTTACTTGTTTGAAATGTAAGTAGCTTTGCAGCCGGTTGAATGTCCAGATACCTTACTCCCGACTTTCAGCCGGTCCTTTTTGATTAAAACCAACATGATAGACTACGACATTGACCAGTTAGACCCTAAAAAATATATCCTTGTTAAGGGTGCCAGGGTTAATAACCTTAAAAATATTTCAGTTGCAATTACGCGTAACAAACTGGTGGTTATCACCGGCTTATCAGGTTCCGGAAAATCATCACTGGCATTCGACACCTTATATGCTGACGGACAACGCCGGTATGTAGAAAGTTTAAGTTCCTATGCCCGCCAGTTCCTGGGCCGGATGAGCAAGCCCGAAGTAGATTATATCAAAGGAATTGCCCCTGCCATTGCTATTGAGCAAAAGGTGAATACCCGTAATCCCCGCTCTACGGTTGGGACTTCGACCGAAATTTACGAATATATCAAACTGCTTTTTGCCCGGATCGGTAAAACATTTTCGCCTGTTTCGGGGATACAGGTTACAAGACATACTGTTACCGATGTTGTCAATGCTATAATGGAACAACCGGTAGGTACTGCTGTGATGCTTTATAGTCCGCTTAACGCGAAACAGGACCGGACTCTGAAAGAAGACCTGACTGTTGTGCTTCAGCAAGGATTCAGCAGGGTGCTTTACAAACAGAACATTATAAAAATTGAAGATATCCTGGCAGATCCCAAAAATTTCGGATACGAAGAACTGTATGTACTGGTTGATCGGTTTACTATGGATCCGGATGATGAAGACCTTTCATCC
>Ga0079306_1001523_pt1 | contig 15111 bp, 12 predicted proteins | sample Methanotroph_Enr_FD_79181 | JGI IMG/M metagenome (GOLD analysis project Ga0079306, IMG submission 79181) | Enriched soil microbial communities from Old Woman Creek wetland in Ohio, USA - Methanotroph_Enrichment_5 | ecosystem: Environmental > Terrestrial > Soil > Wetlands | place: USA: Ohio...
ACCGCTTACTTTCTTGTTCGGGCTCGTAACGGAAAGTCTGATCTAGATACATAACACGCAATCAACTATATCCTGGGACTGCCCGCTATCTAACTGGTTTCCGGTTTTGGAATCAGTGGTGAATTTTACTTGATCGCAGTGAGTGCGGCGGAGATTTACTTTTTTGCCGCTCAGAACATTTTTTATCTTTTTTATTGTTTTCAATATGTTGATAATTTTTAATTAAATTATTGTAGGCACGATAACATAATTATATGTCATTGAATTTATAGGGAATATTGCCTTTTTTTTGCTCTGCGTTCAAAATGTGTTCGCTGCTTTTATTTGGGTTCCATGATGTCTAAATAAATGCAGGAACTTAAATTAAAAGGAGAGAGATGATGAGTAATGATTTGATGGCTTTTAACTTTCTCAAGACGGTGGAAAGCCCATATTGCGGGACTATGAACCTATTTCAAAGATATGAATTGCACGAAAACTCGGGCAATATTCTCGAAATCAAATGCAAATGGCTTGATGTTGGAAATAATGAAAACGAGAGGACTTATTTTGCGGCAATGGACTCCAAAAATTTAATTGTGAGCTATCTGCAAGATGGCGATTTTGAAAAAGCTGATGAACTAGGACAGCTGTTGAAAGATGCGTATCTATCGCGACATTGTCAATCCGGAGGGAAAGAATCCATCCCGCGGTTAAGCGATTTTGAAGACATTCTTCACGGTGTGATTTTAATTGGTCAGGGCGGTGAAATGGTCGGGCCGTGGCGCTTGGAGTTAGATTTCCAGCGCTGGTAATCAGGAACAGAGCATCACGGAGTGAAGATTTTTAGTTTCCGGTAGCAATAGGGTGTTAATCAGCGTCTAATATTTTCCAGTTTCAGCGTTGATATTGCCGGCCACTAAATCTTTAAGGGAGGGTACTGGTAGTAAGCAATCTGGTGCAAGTGTAAATTCTTTAATCTATTTGAATGGTTCAACTGACTATATTGAGTTATACGTGTATCAAGATACTGGGGTTGGAGTAAATATTCAAAATGACTCAATATCAACCCATTTTTCCGGCTTCCTGGCACTGGGGTAGTTTATGACTTTATACGAAAGATTAATGCAGCTTTATCCCGATTTAAAGCCCGATGACTTTTTGACGGTCATCACGCTACAGAATGACAGCGACGGGAAGGGAGACTATATAAAAGATTGGAATCATCCCACGTTGCCCAGACCTGCTGATGCTCAGCTTGGTATTGCCAATGGCAAGGTATGATGGACTCAAGCCTACGGCCCAGCGCTTCAAGTTTTCATTTTGGACAGTCGCTTATCCACAAAATCTGTGGATAACCTTGTGATTGACTTATGGCTTGTACGCATAAGTACCTATCCACGTAAGCGTTTTTGTTAAATCGTCTAAAAACTAACCAGCATTAGGCCGAGTCAAAGTCATTTAACATTCACCAATTCCCGCCAATCGGTCGTGTAGCGCTGCGAGATTCGTTCCGACTTGGGCTTCCAGGTCTTATCCAGCCCTGCCGACGCGATGGCAATGCCTTTCGGATAGCGCCGGTTGATCCCATCGACCACTTGCATCAACGGCCTGTTTTCCGCCGGTAGGTCGTTATCGGCGAAGTCGAACAAGTCGATTTGGCCGGGCCGGTCGGCGGGCTGGATCCGGCTCAACTGCACACCGGCTTTGTGGTAGCAGTAGCCGGGCTTATAAATCTCATCAAGCAAGATATTTGCGGAAGTGACGATAACGCGCGTGTCCTGGGTGGCGGCATCGAGCTGGGCACTGGCCGCGCGGTGGTATTGCGCTTCGTTCGGATTAAACGAATTGGTGCGGATAAACACAGTCACGCAGCCTGCGGCCGAGCGTTGTTTACGCAGCTTTTCCGCCGCGCGGCTGCCGAATTCGGCCAAGGCCGCGGCCAGTTCGTGGCGTTCGATCAGGCGTCGGCTAAAGCTGCGCGAGCAGACGATTTGCTGCTTGTCCGGCGCTATGTCATCCAGTTCCAGGCAAGCGACGCCGTTCAATTCCTGCACGGTGCGAGCGATGACGATATTAAACTGCTGCTGGATGCGCTGGGCCGGTTGCCTCGCCAAATCCCAAACCGTGTCGATGCCCAGCCGGTTCAAACGTGCCGCCGTTTTTGAACCGATGCCCCAGACTTCGCCGACCGGCACGATCTTCATCAGCTTTTCCCGGCGCACCGGGTCGGACACGTCCAGCACGCCGCCGGTCTGCGGCCATTTCTTCGCGGCAAAATTGGCCAGCTTGGCCAAAGTCTTGGTCGGGCCCAGGCCGACGCAAACCGGAATGCCGGTGTTCCGTTGTACCGCCTGCTTAATCCGCAACCCATACGCGACCGGATCGGTCCGGCACGCCGCCAACCCGGTCAGGTCGAGAAAAGCCTCGTCGATCGAATACACTTCCAGGCGGGGCGTGAACTCTTCAAGGATAGTCATCACCCGGGCCGACATATCCGCATACAGAGAGTAATTCGACGAGAACAGCTTGATTTGGTGCTTATTGACTAACTGTTGCACCTGGAACAGCGGCACGCCCATTTTGACTCCCAGCGCTTTCACTTCCTGGCTGCGGGCAACGACGCAGCCGTCGTTATTGCTAAGCACCATAACCGGCCAGCCGATCAAGTCGGGCCGGAACACGCGCTCGCAACTGACGTAAAAATTATTGCAATCAACTAAGGCGACCAGCATTACAGCGCATGGATCACGTTGGTGACGACGCCCCAGATCACCAGTTCCAGGTCATCGTGGATGGGAATATCGGGATAAGCCGGGTTTTCCGCTTGCAGCTTCCAGCGCTCGCCGTCTTTGGCCAGGCGTTTGACGGTCAGCTCGCCGTTCAGCGCGCAGACCACAATCTTGCCCGGCACCGCTTCAATCGAGCGGTCGATCACCAGAATATCGTTCGGATGGATGCCGGCGCCGAGCATCGAATCGCCCTGAGCGCGGGCAAAAAACGTCGCGGCCGGTTTTTGCACCAGTAGCTCGTTCAAATCCAACGTCTTATCGACGTAATCGTCGGCCGGAGACGGAAAGCCCGCGGCGACTTTGCCGGTGAACAACGGCAACGACAATCTGCGGGGATGTAGGGCAGGGGTGTAAACCGCGTCAAAGCCTACGTGAGAGGGGGGCTGCCGATGGGAATCCAGCAACGTTTGCAGGCTGGGCAGCAGACTGACCGGCACCCGAACCGGCTTGGTCGGTTCGTTGTAGCGGCTACTGCCGGCTTTCCGCCCAGCGCCGGGCCGCAGCCCGCCGCGCTTGGAAGGAACAATGTCGTTCATGAGCTTTGCTTATTGTTATTTTTGATTGTTGTACAATAATCAAATATCAGCAATACGTCAATTTTAGAGTGGCGGATAGCGGGTAAGTTGGACTGTCTCAAGGAAACCCAACAGACCAATGCCGCCAAGTGTTGGGCTTCGTGCCTCAGCGCAATCTACGGGCCTGCGTTAGACCTTAAATATCCCGATCCCTTTACTTTTCAACATTTGTAACCCTTCCCTACTTTTTGTCTCATTAGAAGTGCGCGCTTCACCAATAACATCATCTGTGCCACCCCATATTGACGAATACCCCATGTAATATTTTTTATTTACTGGCAAGTGGTTTGTAGCCGTGCTTAACAAGTTCGAGCATGAATGCTCCGAAGCAGAGCCTGTTCCTACATATTTATGACAAGGGCTATAGGTAGAATAGATGAAAATGTAATCGGGCTGTTTTCCTTCGTGTTGTCCCTTAAATTCTTGGTATGCACTACCCAAAGCAGGGGCCATGCTATCCTCAGCATGTTTACCTATTGCTGGGGTGAATGGTCCTTTAATAGGGCCGTAATTGATAGAAAAGTATGCTTGTGCATGTCCTGTATCAGCACGTGAAGCCATATGACATAAGAAACCAAACGCATCTTCTTCCGCTTTGAGCTCAGCTTCTCCAGTATTAATTTTTACTCGGTACTGGTGTTGAAGTGCCAGCGCTTTTTCCAACACGACAGGTTTGTTTGTTTTTGTCGCAATGTTTCCAGCTGCTAATTGCACCATGAGCCTTCTGTCTGCCGGTTGAGTATCTTTGTAGTTAAAATTTTCAAGCTGATACTCTAACCGAAGCAACAAGTCTAAATCTTCTTGTATGTTTTTCGATTCACGGACTAGATTTTTAAAGTCTTCGCGTTCTACCGCTGCCAACCGTACAGCCTCAGCAATTCTGTAAGGTGGTCTGGGGGTCTCATCATTTGCCCATTTGATTAACTGGCCGTGCAACATTCCGATGGCTAGTGTGTGCTCTTCACTGCCAAAATTATAGTAACCACCACGGAACTGTAGGTTTACGTAATGGCGTATTTCTTCATAAACCTCCAGACTACTTTGCACGTACTTTCCTTTTGTATCCTCTTCCTCACTTTCAAACCTTAATTTATTTTGGATGATAGCTTTATTACTAATTTCTGGAGAACTTTTTGGCGGTTGAACTCTTCCTCTACCACTAGCTTGTTCTATTACTTTGGATGATTTAGTTACAGCCATTTCACCCATCACATCCGCCTCATGCTCCAACGACTTGTCGTCGTTGACCGGCATTCCCTCTTTCATCTGCATCGTCGGCTTCACCCGTCCCTGAGCTTGCTGCACCACATGCCAAGCCTCATGCGGCAAATGCTTTTCCTGTCCCTGCGCGACGTGGATGTCAGTACCCTGCGCATAGGCCAACGCATTCAACTGCGAGGGCTTAGCCGAGTTGTAATGCACCTTGACGTTATCCATCGACAGGCCAGATAAGGATTCGATGCCGTTTTTTAGCTTGTCCGGCAAGCCGGTGTTATTGGGTGTGGAATCTTTTTCCTCCCGTTGCACGGGCGGCGCTTGGCCGGAGAATTTAGCTTGGCCCGTTTCTTCTTCGTCTTTTTTGGCGAGCTGCGCAGCCGATTTTCCTTTCAACCGTTCATCTTCATCTTCCTCTTTCGTTCGCTGAGCCGTCTCGTCTTGTTTTAATTGCTTGGCGGCAAAAGCGGCGCGGTTGTCTTCAAGCACCTTACCGCCTACCGTGCGCCGCTGGCCGACCGGTATCCGGGTGCTTTGGTTGCTGCGCTGTTGGTAAGTCAGTTTGCTCATGGTGCTTTCCGGTTAATTCTGTCTATGCATCGCTTGAATTGTTTTGTTCTTTTTTGAGACTCGCGCCGAACAAGTAGCGCGTAGGTTGGGCTGACGCAAGGAAGCCCAACAGATCGGTGCCGCTAAATGTTGAGCTACGAGCTAAACTATGCACAGTAGCCAAATTAATAAAACCGCATATTTACTTTGGTGTTGCATCGCTCGCCTGATTAACCTTCTCCCGTACAGCCGCTTGTTTCAAAAAACACGCTAAGTCGAACATGGCATGGGCGTGGATTGCGCCGATCGGCAATAATGTTTTCCAAGACCACCCATCTTTGTAACGTATATCGATCCACTTTTGCCCTTGTCCTTCAGGTGGATCTTCATACAAAGCAAGGAGAGATCTTACGCTTGCCAACACCTCGCCTCGATTGTAGATCCGATAAATGGTCAATCCATTCGCCGCTTTCTCCCAATTTTCAACTCCACGTTTTCCTGAAACCGGGGATGGATCAAAAGCAAAAACATTTTTTACGCGAGGGACTCCCCCTTTAGAGTTAATCTCATAAGAGAACCGCTGGGCAAGTCCTCCGCCCAATGAATGCCCGACTGAAATCACTTCGGCACTGCTTAGCCATTTCCCCTCTGGACTATTCTGCTTACGCTCAAAAGCATTAACAAATAGCGGTACAAACACCTCTGTCAGTACGTCATAAGCGTCGTAAGTCCCAAAGGGTTTCAAAAACCATCTGAAGTTTGCTTTCCAATCTTGAAGACTCGTGGCGGCAGTACCTCCAAACGCGACGATAACCTGACCAAGCTTTGGATTTGCCCATACCTCAGCCCTGAGGTGATACTTCCGCATTTTTTCAACTGCCGATTCTGGGTCTGATGTTGATTTTTGACGGAGTAGTGGCAAATCTTCCCAAAGTATCCACCCCTTGGAATTAAGAAACTCATGTGGTTCGGGGCATTCGGATGTGATCTTTAAGGGACTTCTCTTTGGATCATCGGCATCCTGATAGGCGGCAACCGCAGCCCACGCATAGGGCAAATGTAAGATAGCCGCCTCATGCAGGTCTAACCATTTTTCCAGCCTTCCCCCACTAACTCGTTTATATACTTCGGATTCACTTTGCTGAAAACTCGCGCATCCAGCTAGTAAAAAGGCAAACAGTGTTAACAAAAGCTTCATATGACCACCTACTTAGATAAGGCTTTTCTTCTCAAAGCCTGTAATTTCCGAAATTCCTTATTCACTAATATCTTGTTTAATACCAGTCGATGACTCTGTTGCCAAATAAGGAATTAAGCGCGGTTGGGCTGACGCAGGGAGGCCCAACAGATCAGTGTCACCAAGTGTTGGGCTTCGTACCTTTTCAAAATTTCTGTTGAATTAAATCGGAAAAGGTACGCAGTGCGTACCCTACCGGGCTCAAATGAATCCTAAAACAAAACGCCTAGCCAGTAAGATCATGCGGCACGTGGTCGGGTGAAGCATCTGGTTAGGTGCTTTGGTGCTTTATTTTTAACCATTCAACCGCTTCTTCATGATTAAACTGTTCGGGATTATATATTGCATATACGTTACCTTCTAAGTAGATGCCGATAATTTCCGGCAAAAACGGAAGCCCAAAGCTCTGGAGTTTTTTACATAGATCACGCGATGCATGGTTATATGTTGGCCGCAAAAACGGGAGTTCGCCGTCTGCGGTTATTCCATCACGATGTAGTTGCTCAATAGCTTCTTTTGCGTCTTCGATAGATAGCTCATTTACTGCCGTCTTGAACGACTCAATCTCTTTTGCGAATTCGATCATTGTTTATTAACCTTCGTCCACCTAACGATAAGCGCGTAGGCTGGGCTGATGTAAGAAAGCCCAACAGATTGGTGCCGCTAAGTGTTGGGCTTCGTACCTTAGCCCAACCTACGAGCTTGCTATGTTAGGGTTTGTTTGTTGAAAAATGTTGTTCATTCTTTAAACGTTGTAGATCTATATTTTTTAGATCTATGTTTTTCAGTGTAAGGCGCTTTTCGCCGTTTGTGGCGCCGCTTAAGTCAACGCCGCCATATCTCAGCGTATCAACTTGATAAACATTCCCAAATTTGATTGGTATGACTGGTTTAGTAGGATTTATGCTGTTAAATTTTGCTATTGGCCGGTTTCCTTCGATCGCAATTGTGAGTTTGTTGTTTAAAGATATTTCCTTAATGCTTTGGATATCTTTAACATCCTTAACAAATGCTGAAAAATCAAAATCTTTTGCTGCATCTGATGTAATAAAATCGTAGTAAGGGTCAGGGACTGTAATGCCATTAAACAAGCCCCTTCCAGCGTTTTGAACTGCTATTTCGTATATAGCCGCTACTCCGCGACAAACATGCTGCCGCGCTGGATCGCAAGCACTACAAGCCTCATGCATGTTATTTAAAAATGTAGTGTCACAAATTGCCCTGCGTCCTTCTTTTTGTTCTTTATCCGTTTGATTGCAAATAGGTTTTCCATAGTTCTCTCCACCTTCAAGGCATTTGCTATAGCAATTATCGTGATTAGCACATGAGGCTCGAAAGTCAATGCAAAGTGGGCCAATGCGATCTGGAACAATTGGCTCGTTCCAGCCGGAGCCGCAACCATTATTAAAATCTTGTGCTGCGACCGAAAATGACAGTGCAGTAATAAAAGCAAAGAACCAAATTCTCATAGTTAGTCTCTCGCAATAAAACCTAACAAGGTATTAAGTAGTTTCTGAAATAGGGTGATATACAGTTTGGTTATAATGACTGTTCGGTATAAGCCTTTATTGATCATCTCAAAGATTACAGTGTGGTTTTTTTAAAACTATATTAACTATTTGCAAGGCTTATAAAATCGATACTCACCCCAAAGTGATTCTAACAGCAACTCTGATAATTTAGCGAAAAAAATCAGTGGCGAGTTTTGGTTGTAATATGCGATTGGCGGGCATTGCTCCGCTTGCTGTGTTACGCAAACGGAGCAGGTGGGGTTATTGCTTTAGGTGCTTTACTGCCGCATCCTGGCAATTCATCAGTTTGGCGATGTAGGCCGAGCTGATGGCGGAAAGCGTTTTAGAATTGCTGGGGACGAATTCGCGGATGCTTTAAGGGCTTTAAAAACACGAAGATAGAGATTTATGCTGGTCAATCTTGGCGATTTTTTAAAAGATCTGGCAAAATCTGGACGCTGATTGACAATGTAGGGTGGGAATTGAAATAAGCTAACTCAATTATTCTGTTCTTTCACGATCAATCCGTGGTAAAGGCTCATTTAATTGATGTTCCTTCATCCCATATTTGTAGGCATTGTATTGCCATATTACAAACTGTTCCAATAATGCTGAGTTTTTGTGCTTGAGCGCTTCTATTTCATTTTGCAGCCTTGCAATACGATCCCCAGCTATCGTTAAACTACTAGGTTTGGGAGTAACTGGCCCCTGAGTTTTAAGGGTCAGCTTTTTAGACTTGTAGGCCTCCTTTATAAGTTTATTGGCATTTAAGGACTGTCGAGTCGGCTTTTTCCCTATAACGGGTGCTGATGCTTCACATATACCATCCCATGTTAAGACTTCACCTTTCCAACCATAGATGATATTCAGAATTGCCTCTACGTCAGCCTGTGTTAAGTGTTTAGCCAAGCCCGCCTTCCAAAAGTTTTGCCAAATCATCCAAGAGCTGGGCATCTTTAGAAGAGTCCAACTCATTTTCTGGGCGCTTTGACTCGATTGCTCTGCGTAGCGGACTGAATGATTTGTCGTTACGCAGTTTAATCTGCGCTCCATCCTCTAAACCTGGATTTTCCAGAATCAAAACCAGCTCCAGTAGGCGTTCTTTAGTATTTTTATGATATTCATACCATCGATCGGCTCCTGCCGATCCTTCACTGATAGCATTTTCCGCAGCCTGAAATTGTTGCTCAACTTCATGCAAGCGTGCTTTGATCCTGGTAAGCTTTTCAGTCTCACCCTTGATGCAGACTTGCTCATGGCAATTTAGACAATCTCTATACTTTTCACAGGGAGTCATAGTGAAATCATGCACACAAACGCCAAACTCTGTTACATGAACAGCCCCTTTTTCCAGGGTATTGAATTCTTGGATGGTGATTGGTATGTGTTTACCAATTTCACCTGAAGGGCCGAACAATGTTAAGGATGTATCCAACGCCTCTGCTTTGGCCACCATCTCATATTCGCTCATATGATTATATGTACGGTTCTGCTTTGGATCGGCTCGCCCCGCCCATTTGGCTATTTCTAATTGCGACAGCCCACCACGTTGTGCAAAAGTATCAAGCAAATGGCGCGGTTGATGTGAAGTCAGCTTGATTCGATTTCCATCTGCGTTTAGATAGCCATATCGATCAAAAATACTCTGATGTGTTTCTGATTTTAGACTTTCTCTGGGCGATAAATCATTGTTAAAAGTACCCTCGTCAGGCACCCAGAGAATGACTGGACTAATACCTCGATTTGAATGAAGCATATTTCTTTGCATACAGAACAACGCATTGCTGTACTTAATCTTTTTCTCTTTATTCAACCATGGAAATTTTTTTGGTTGCCTTGAAAGTGCGTATTTCCAAAGGCTATTGAGAGTATATGCACCATTCTTACTTCGTAGTCCCATGCCGTGCAGCGAATAACTCACGGCGTCTTTTGTGTCACAAGTAAAGCCCAATGCTTGGCAAGCTTGCATCCCAGTCAACGGGTAGTCATCAGCGACATCAGGACATTGCGCATGCCGATAGAATTTATCCGAATTCGTTTCAATCCACATTGCAAGCTTTCTCGACTCCTCCGTTAGTTGCGTTATGCGTTTGATCGCTTCTCTGGCAATCCCTATCATTTCTGTTGGAATCCATTTTATATATCCCTCAAAGCCTTTTGCTGAGTAGAAACGCCACCCATAACGGGACACATTCTTAGAGTCAACTTGTTCTATCTCGCAGTTTACCGGCAGATCCAATATCTCTGAAATACGAGACGAAGCACACATTGTCATTGCGAATGTCGAAGAAGTAAAAATATCTTTAGGTTCTGCTGGATTAATAGCAAAGATTTCGGCCAGCGCCATTACTGCGTCTTCTGAAGGCAGCTTTTTTTCTCGCCGTTCTTTGGCCTTTTTACCTGTTTGATTCCCATCCTTTTGACGCGCTATTGGGTTTCTCCATCCGCTCAGATCCTTTGCAATCAACTTTTTCAGAGTAACAAATTTGGCGAGTCGCTCCAACTCCCTTCCACCGTGATAAGCAGCGCCTTTTGAGTAGTTGTCTCTCATGAGTTGTGCTGCATTATCAAAAATGGCTATGGAAAGGTTATTAATGCTTGCAGGGACGCCGCTTTGTAGTAATGCCCCTTCAATCGTCCGAAGCGCTTTCAGCTCGTTTTTAGTTCCAGTTGGAGTATGCCCTTGCTGATACCGAAAATAGGCTTTTGCAAAATCAATAAAATTATCATCCAGCTTTGTGGCTTCATCGTTGATGCGAGAGTTAATGCCAACCTTAGTAAAATTCGCAGCTTTAGGCCACTTCCACGCCTTCCAATTCAAATCTTTACCAAAAACGGTAAGCTTTGTTTTGCATTGACAGATAAAATCCAACAAGTTAGCTTCGGCATCAGTTTCCGATTTCTGTGTAAAGTGAAATATATCATCCATTTGCTAACTCCTCCCTCCGGTTAGCACATCGCTGTATTACATCGGCAACGGCAAGAATGCTACGGTCATTAACAGCAGCTATTTGCATATCCCCTGTGGCCTTGAACAGCCTTTCCCTTTCTGCGATCAACTTGTTGTATACGATTTCATGAGGGCCGTCCAGCCATGGTTGGAAATGCATACATGTGTAGCAGGGAATTGGAACATTCGCCCCACAAAATCCATAACTTCCGCAGTTTCCTATACCTTCATTATCCACTTTGATGCGGCTACTAAGGTCATTACCCCGCTTGGCACCTGCTTCTGAGTCCACGAGTACACCAGCAAAAGCTTGTGCGTAGGGAGCCATGTAATACCCAACCGCCTGATCCAGTTTCTCGACATGCTCAGGTATATTTTTGATATACACCCTGGCATTTTGTGTATCTGAATGATCAAGCAATTCAGCAATTACCAATTCTCCAAAGCCTTCTCTTGCGGCTCTAGTGCCTATGGTATAGCGAAATCTAACGGATGAGATATTCAGCAATTGCCCCGTTCGCTCAGAATATATGCCTACCTCATCGACTATGAGCTTACATGTTTTCGAGACCTCATCCGCCTTAATATGCAATAGATCAATTTTCAGGGCATCCCTCAACTGCCGTGGCGATTTAATTTTTGCAAACTCGACCAGATCAGGAAACAGAGGCAATTCCAACCGATCCATTTCCTGCAATTCAAAACCAATCACATTTTCGACTGATTGAACTGCTTGTATTGCTTGTGTATTCAGGATTGCCCAGAGTTCTTGTGTAATAGCAAACTGCTTGATTTGTGCGCGAAAGCCAGTACCCCGCTGCTTTGCCCTTGGCATATTCAAATAATAGACTGGTTCTCCTTTCATATTTGAACCATTCAGGACATCTTTTAACCGTAAATAAGATATTTGGATTGGGCGTCGCGCAGTATTACTAATTACAAGTCCTAAGGCCATATCTGCAAATGAAATTGCATCCCGCTCGTAGGCTTGTACAGCGCCCTCATTAAATGCGTGAAGCTCAACATCACTAAGAGGGCCGCTAACAGGATCAAGCCTCTTTACGGCGTCTCCTTTGATATTCCCCCTGATGGTCCAGCCATCCAGTAAATCAATGACATCATCAGATATTCCTTCATACCCAAGCTCATGCCATTTTCTAAGAAAGCCACGAATTGTGCCTAAATACCATTCGTTATTTCTTGTAAGTGTAGATCTGTAATTAATCAGCAGACTGTCAGTAATATGCGAGCCACCAACTACTCGGAGATAATGAAGACAACGGAAAAAAACATTTTGTACATGTGATGCAGAAAAATTAGCTGCATAGTAGGTTAAGGTATTAAAGAATCCCTTTTCTGTTTCATCATCAAGCCGTCCGCGCAAAGAACCAACGCGAATCTTGGTGTTTTTATCTAATTGCCAATATTCATCATCTGGGCAAAATAAATAGCCACCATAAGACATGACTTTTTGTTCTGTCAGAACAACTTGGTTTTTATCTTTGCTTTTCATCGCTTCCCCCTTTCGGCACCCGAACCATTCCTTCCTGTAGTTTCAGCGCTGCTTCATTGGCCTTTTTTTTCAAAAAACGTTTGTTATAGTGCGCCGCCGTTCCAGATCCTTCTTTCCAGCCCATTAGATATGATCGCATTTTTTCCTGCTCTTCTGGGCTCGCAGGCTTATCCATAGTATCCATTCGATTGGAAAACTTGTCGTTCCAGGTATGACGCAATTGGTGGCCGGCGAGATTGAATAATGATGGAGATGCTTTTCGGACAACCTCGAGCACTTTTTTATAACCTGATTTTGAAAGTGGCTGACCTTGTGTTCGCCCCGATTTATGCGTTACAAACAGAAAATCACTCTTCTTTGAATTTGGGATTTTTTTTCTAACACTAAGGACATAGTGATGAATTTCCTGTACTAGTGATTCCTTCATGGGAAGGCGGCGATCCAGTGTTTTCACCAACGGCTGGTAGGTTCTAGGATCATCTTTTTCGTCTGCCCTTCTGGCGACAATTAACTGATCATTGCTGAAGTCGATATCACGAATACGGATATTTAAGAGTTCACCACCCCGTAAGCCAAGATAATAAAGCATAAAAATGATCAGTCGGTTTCTAATTCTGACCAACTTATCTGCAAAAGGATTAAGAGGTGAGTCGGGCCTAAGTATCTCAAAAAGCAAGTCAACTTGTTCTTCATCCAAACCTTTTTTGTGCTGCTCCGCATTACGGTTCTTTTTTACTGGCCTTCTAGCTTTAAGTCCTTTTTCCATTTTACCAATTTGAAGTACGGCTAACTTATCCTTGCTATTAGCGATAAATCGCTCGGCTAACCACTTAGTGTATTGAGCGACAACTGTAAGTCTTACGTACTCGGTTTGAGAGCTAACTTTCTCATCAAACTCTCGCAATTCTGAAATAGTAAACATTCCGTTGCTGTTTTCATTAGTTTGAGCGCGAAATTTAATCTGACAAAAATCTCTAATTGCATCAAGCTCATGTTCTCTAAATAGAGCAACTTTTTGAAAGCGGTCTTCGAGGCTTTCATTTCGCTCGTTCATATACCTTAGCAAAACAGAAATTCCACTTAAAGTTGCTTCCATCGTCGAATAAGACAACGATTTATTACGCACTTGAGTAGTAACGAACAGGTTCGGATAGAATAGAGGCAAACCAGAACTATTATCGACTAACATACAAAATCGCTCCCCAGATTCCATCACAAATGTTTTTATAACGCTTCTCATTAGTAAATTACTCTAAAGGTTGCGTATCTTTAGCAATTCTCATGTTTAATTCGCTGTTAACTTTTTACATAATAAGGATTTGTTAAACTAGCCACGCTGTTCAATCAGGTAGCGCGTGACTCCTTTTATTAAATAGTTTATCGTCACTGTAGCAGCCATGGTGCTGGCAGAGCGACAAGCTTCATTACAGGATTTTTTTAAGTTGTTCATCGTATCCATGTATTAATGATATCGCACGAAAGTGATAATATGAAGCACCAAAGTGTAGATTATTGTCTATTTCATCACTTAAATATTTATAATATTTAAAAATCTATTATAAAACATTATGTTACGAAATTACGAAATTATGTTTTTTAATTATCAAAAGATTAAAGTTAGTTCGAGGATGACATGTTGATCTCAGAGATGGCTTCCGATTTGTTTGCGGAGCGTATTACACAGCTGATTGGTATCGCTGGTGGTAATTCAGAGTTCGCCCGAAAGTGCGGTGTTTCTGAGTCTGTAGTACGAAAGTGGCGGAATGGCGAGAGCGATCCATCGCGCAAACGATTGATGATTATCGCTGGCGTAATGGGCGTATCTTTGGAATGGCTGGCATCGGGCAAAGGCCCGATAGGAAAAGGTGAAACTGTGGCCGCCTCGTCTTTTACGGACATTGATAATTTCTGCTATATACCTTTATATGATGTAGATGGTAGAGCAGAGCAAGTTTTGCCTAATGACAATGAACAACCTATTGATGGATTAGCTTTTAAACGAAGCTGGTTTCGGACTGAAATTGGCCTGAGTCCGGAAAATTGCCGCTTAATTCAAGTCATAGGTGATTCGATGGAACCTACTTTGCATAAGCGGGATATGGTCATGATTGATTGTTCTCCCACGGAAGTAATAGAGGACGGTATCTACTGTCTTAAATTAAACAGCGACCTGCTTATCAAGCGCATCCAACGATTAATGGGCCACAAACTCAAGGTGATTTCTGATAACTCAGCTTATGAAGCCTTTACTATCGACGATTTTAATACTAAAGACCATGCAATCATAGGTCGCGTCATCTGGGCCGGCAAGCGTTTCTGAAAGTATGCTATTGTGCTTTTAATAGCGTAAAGCTAGAGCTCAATTTGACCACTTTAAGTTATTAATAAATATTGTGCTAAATTAAATCATTCGGAAAATAATGTGTAAAATTCCTTTTTCTCTGGCTCAAACCAAGGATCTTTGCTCGTCTAGTAATTCTTCAACCTCAGTTATTCATCATCTCTAATTCCTGTAAGACAAATATTTCACTAAACCACTATTACTATAAAATTTACAAAAATTACGAGGTGTTACATATCCTAAAAACATTAAATACAAACTTTACAAAATTTTTTCTATTCCAATAAAAAAGCCTCTGATAATAGAGGCTTAATTATATTCTTTACATAATACCTATAAGGTGACTCCTAGAACGGGATGTCATCGTCATACGGCTCATCAAAATTATCATGAGCTGGAGCAGGTTGAGCGGCCGGCCGGCCTTGCGGTTGTTGATAGCCTTGTTGCGG
>Ga0079306_1001524_pt1 | contig 15111 bp, 16 predicted proteins | sample Methanotroph_Enr_FD_79181 | JGI IMG/M metagenome (GOLD analysis project Ga0079306, IMG submission 79181) | Enriched soil microbial communities from Old Woman Creek wetland in Ohio, USA - Methanotroph_Enrichment_5 | ecosystem: Environmental > Terrestrial > Soil > Wetlands | place: USA: Ohio...
GCGCCTACAATCGTGATTGTTTATCTTCTGGGGCCAGTATCCGACTTTTTACGCAAACACATTCGCTTTTTTGAATGGTTCTTCTCTAAATTGTTCCACTATGCCCGGGACAAGCATGGCAAAAAGATAGAGACTCTGAAGGATGCAACAGTTTTCATCATTGCGGCTTTGCCGATACCACTTGCTGGAGCTTGGAGTGCGGCTCTGGCGGCGTACGTTTTCGATGTTCCACCTAGAAAATCCTTGCCACTGATGTTTGCCGGTACCGCGGTGGCCGGCGCAGCGGTACTGATTATTTCGCTAGGGTTTAAGATGGTGATTCGATGAGTATAACAAAACACAAACTGGAGAGTGGCCTCACGGTCATCGAAGACCCTATAAAGGAGGCAAAATCCTTTACTCTGCTCGTAATGTTTCGTACAGGTTCTAGGAACGAAACAAAGGACATCTGGGGGATTTCTCACTTTTTGGAGCACATGGCTTTTAAGGGAACACCGACCTATCCTACGGCGGAGCTTTTAAACAAAGAGCTCGATTCACTCGGAGCGATGTATAACGCCTTCACTTCGAAGGAGTATACCGGATATTACATCAAGGGAAGTGTGAATGTTTTTGAGCGAGCTTTTTCTATAATTGCGGAGATGACAACTTCGCCTATCATCAGGGATGCCGACGTAGATAAGGAACGAGGCACGATAATCGAAGAAATTAACATGTACGAAGATGATCCGAAGAGAAAGATTGGCGAATATTTCGAACAATGTATTTATGACGACGAGCAGCTAGCTCAAGAAGTTGTAGGGACGGCTGTATCCCTCGCCGATATTCATGCAAAGGAGCTGATAGATTATCGCAAAAAGTATTACACCGGTGGTAATGCAATAATCGCGATTTCGGGTTTTGTGCCAGCTGGCTTTAAGGCCATGGTAGCTGAAGGATTTTCGTCCATTGAGTCTGGACAAGAGAAGTTCTTGCCGAAAGTAAGCAAACCTACGAGGAACGTAAATCTCTGTACCAAAGAAACTCAGCAAACACATCTGGCTTTCGGTTTTCTTGGTACTGGGGTTCTCGATAAGGATACAGATGCGGTCAAGATACTTTCGATAATTCTCGGGGGCAATATGAGCTCCAGAATGTTTAGTGAAATTCGCGAGAAGCGGGGCTTAGCCTATTATGTTCGAACCTATAGTGACAATATGCACGAGGCAGGCTCGTTCGTGACTTTTGCTGGCATTAACAATGAGAAGGTTTACGATGCAGTGAAGATTATCAAGGAAGTCTACGCTAGTGTGCTTGATGGTGTGCCCGAGGAGGAGCTTCGCCGCGCCAAGGACTATGTCAGTGGGATTATTACACTGCAATATGAGGATAGTGAATATCGAAGCGAAAGCCTGGCCCTTGAGGAAGTTTTTGGTGAGGAACTAAAGGGACTAGACCAGAGACTCAAAGAAGTTGAAAAAGTGACTGCCGATGATATCAAGAGAGTTGCGAAGCGAATCATCGATTTCGACAATCCTTGCCTTGCGCTCATCGGACCCTTTAAAAATCCGGAAAAGTTTGATAAAATATTGCGGATAAAGAGTAAGTAGAGAGGAAAACCATGACTCATGAACAGACATTTATAGCCATTAAAGCTGAGGGCATCCAGAGACATTTGATAGGCGAGATTATTTCTAGGTTCGAACGTCGCGCTCTCAAGCTTGTCGCTCTCAAGATGATGGTTGCAACCGCCGATATCGTAGGCAAACACTACCCAGATAGTGACGACTGGTATATACCGACTGGGACCAAAGCTATCGAAGGGGCTGCCAAGCGTGGCGTAATCATGAAAGAGACACCAAAAGAAGCCGCAACAGTAATCCGCAACAACCTCATGGATCACTTCTTGGATCGTCCCATCATCTGTATGGTTTGGGAGGGTGCTCACGCCGTAGAGATAGGACGCAAGACAGTTGGAGCCACTAACCCGCTTGACGCATCTCCTGGCACAATACGTGGTGACTACACAGTCGACTCTTATGAGCTTGCTGATAAATCTAACCGAGTCGTACGAACAATTGTTCACGCATCCGGTAGTGTGGATGAGGCAAAAACAGAGATTGCTCTCTGGTTTAAGCCTGAGGAGCTCATCGACTATGAAATGGTTACAGCTGAAGTTATGTACGGGAATAACTGGGGTAGAGTAAACAAGAAATAATATTATCTAAAAAGCGGCCGATTGGCCGCTTTTTAGATAGATAATTCTTCTAATATATGTTGATAACCTGCAAAGTCGGTGTAGAGGTATGCTTCGATGCCAAACTTTTTTGCGGCGTCGACAACTCGCTGGTCATTATCGAAAAAAATTACTTCTTGCGGGGATAATTTGAGTTTTTTTACGATATATTCAAAGTACTTGGCATCTGGTTTCTTGATACCGACATCACAAGAGACAAAATATCCGTCAAAATATTTGTTTAGGCCAGCTGTTTCCCACAAATACTCCATGCGATTGACCTCTTGGTTTGTTGCAATAAAACACTTGTTGCCAGTTTTACGAAAGGAAGTTATCGAAGAGAGTAATTCTTTGTTAAGTCCTTTTTTAATGTCCGAAAACCAGTATTCAATTAGGTCGCTGGTATCACCTGGAAAGTTCCAATTTGCCCTAACTTTGTCCAGCTCAGTATAGAAGTCTGCTTTACCGATTTGGCAATCATAAAAGGGACCCTCGATAAAAGTTAAAAGCGTTTCGGGGCTGATATGGTAATCGTTAGTATAACGATCGGTGAATTTTTTTGTGTTTAAGATGACGCCGTCAACGTCATAAAGGATGGTTTTCTTCACGTTTACTCCGAATTACTTTGGTGCCCTAGGAGGGAGTCGAACCCCCAACCTCTTCCTTAGGACGGAATCGCTCTATCCATTGAGCTACTAGGGCGCGTCAGCATCCGCTGACGTGTTTCAAAGATTATTCTGCGAATAACTTTTACACACTTTCGCGATGCTTCCTCTTCCGATAAAAATCTAAGCTTTTTATCGGTACCGAGAGAGGCAGGCTATATCTTAGCATTTTCTGCCGTCCGCATAAAGTACTTGACAAAAATAAAGTATTATGTTAATATATCCAGTTACCTAAAATAAAGGAGGAAACATGAAATTAATCAAAAATGTATTTAGTATTACACTGTTGACACTTCTCGGGATGTCTCTCGTGGCTGTTCCGGTCGCTGAAGCGTCCTCACAAGTGCGTGACAATGACACCAACGCTATTATCTATGGTGGTGCTTACTCTGTCAAAGAACTTAAGCAAAAGTTAAATGATGGCGCTGATGGACCACACCAGTCTGCAGCCCAGCTCACAGATCTGTTCGCAAAGAACGGTATCTATGAGAAAGACTTTGGTCAACTCGTTGACGGTTATGTCACTGACGACAACAAAGTTATTGTTGACGGCAAGGTCGTAAAATCTGATGTAACGACCATGGGTCGTCATGATATCAAGGGCTCCAAACGTGACACCAGGTTTAGCTACCCGATATATCTGCGTCACCCGAGTGTTAGTTTTCTTTCGAAGAAACTACCTGCTTTCGTGTCGATGAATTACGATCACACTTACGCCTACGCTATTCTGAAGCCGTGCGGCAATATAGTCAAAGGCCCAGGAGTCAAGCACAAAGCCGTTCCAAAACCACCCGTGGTAAAGCCGAAGCCAAAACCTCCGGTGGTGGTACCGGTGCCTACACCAAAGCCAATTGTTCGTACCGTCGAAGTAGAGAAGGTCGTTCCTGTTGTCCAAAAGGAGACAGTTTACGTCACCAAGTCGGTAAGCAAAGGCAATATGCCTACTTCTGGACCAGCCGAGGCAGCTGCCGGAGCTATGGGTCTCACGAGCGTTGGCGGTGCCGTATTCGCCTGGATTCGAAGCAAAAAGGGCTTACTGAGCGCCATAGCAAAAATCAAATAATCTAGAAAATATAAAATAGACCCTCGATAGGAGGGTCTATTTTATTATGTAACTTTATAGTCGTTTTACTTTATACTTAAGGTATGGCTGATAGCAAGACATTATTAAATGGTGAAGAGGTGCTGCTAGTAGTACGCAAGTCTCTTTTTGGTCTTTGGAAACAGGGTGTAAAGGCAGCAATAGTTCTTTTGCTAGCATCGGTGGCACTTTTTTTCGGTGCCAACGAATATCTTTTTTTGCTATCCATCCTCGCCTACATATCGCTAGTTATATATCTATTTGTGGTTTTCTTTGTTTGGTTTTACGACGTGTATATAGTTACGAACCGACGAATCTTGGTTACAGCCCAGAAAGGCATATTCCACAAGGAGAATTCGGAGATTGATGCTCATGATATAGCCGATGTAAAAAGTATCAAAAAGGGCCTATTCGCTACGGTATTTGGCTATGGGACAGTCCTCGTAACGACTACTCTGAACAAGCAGGTTGAGCTACATTTTGTCCCCGATCCAGACTATATATCGCAGAGTATCCATACGGTAGCATCGACCATCAATCGGCTGTAGGGATTCGCAAAATGTGGTTGTACTTGTGATAATTTATCGGTAAAATTGTATTTGAAGTAAGCTTAAAGGAGTGGTTATGGCTTTTGAGTCAAAAAAGTCGTCTGACGAAGTGACTAAAACGAAGAAATCGCATAGAGCATTGATTGGTAAAGTAAAAAAGCTTTTCCCAAAGAAGGTCTCCGGACAGACAGAATCCAAAAAGAAATTTAAAATTAATCTTATGGACCCACGAACCATAGGGGTTATCGCTGGTGGTGTAGTGCTCCTCTTTTTGATAGTGATGGGTGTCGGTATTTACGCCTTCTCTTGGGAAGACGGCTTCACAAAGTCGGTCTCGGTAGTGGCGTATCCTGCTGCATATGTAAATGGCCGTTTTGTGCTTTATCATGATTACTTGGAGCAGCTGGATGTTATCAAGAGTTATGACCAAGAGTTCAAGAAAGTCGACTTTAAGACAGCCGATGGCAAGAAAGTGTTAACCCAGGCAAGGAAGGATACCTTGGCTCGTCTTCTAGAGGATGCTCTCGTTTCAAACGAAGCCGTAAGACTGAAGGTATCTGTCACCGCGAAAGACCTGAATGACAAATTTGATGCCCTTGTGAAAAGTAACGGCGGCGAGAAAAGTTTTGCTAATGTTTTAAAGCAGTATTACAAACTGACTCCGAACGAATTTAAGGAAGAGATCTATAGGCCAAGATTGTTGAGACAAATGCTTGCAGACAAGTATGCTTCGGATGATAGCGTGAATGCTGATTCGAAGAAAAAGGCCGAGGAGATTCTTGCCAAGGTTAAGGCTGGTGGTGATTTTGCGGAGTTGGCGAAGCAATACTCTCAAGATACTAGTGCCTCGAATGGTGGAGATCTCGGTTTCTTCGGTAAGGGCAAGATGGTTCCCGAGTTTGAGAAAGCAGCCTTTGCACTTAAAGCGGGCGAAGTTAGTGATGTAGTTAAAACTGTTTATGGATACCACATTATCAAAGTCACCGAAGTTAAAGGTGACGAGATTCGGGCTTCACACATCCTAATAAAGACTAAGGATTTCAATACTTGGCTTGCCGATTCAGTGAAGAGTGCCAAGAAAACAATCTTTATCAAACAATAACAAATCAAGAAAAGACCCACCGGGAAGGTGGGTCTTTTCTTGACTGGATACCTACTAGCTTAGTTCAGTTTTGACGACTTCTACAATGTCAGAAACAATTTTTTCCGCAGTTTGTTTGTCGGCGGCCTCCGCCATCACTCGGACTAACGGTTCGGTACCAGAAGGCCTTACGAGTACTCGGCCGTTGGCAGCGAGTTTTTCCTCAGCTATCTGGATGGCAGTTTGGATGTTGCGGTTCATATCGAGACCTGACTTGTTTTTCACGGGTACATTTATCAGTATCTGAGGGTATTTTTGCATAATCTTAGCCAGTTCACTCAGAGTTTTACCACTATGCTTTAAAGCTGAAGCCAACTGAATGGCCGTAACGAGGCCGTCTCCGGTAGAATTGTGCTCTAGAAATACGATATGTCCTGACTGTTCGCCACCAAATGTAGCACCATTTTCTTTCATTTTTTCAAGAACATACCGATCACCAACGTTGGCCTTTATTAGCTTGATATCTAAGGCTTCCATAGCCTTATCGAATCCGAGATTGGCCATAACTGTTGAAACTACAGTGTTGTTTGTAAGCTCTCCCGCCTTTTTTAGCTGATTTGCGCAGATAGCCATGATAATGTCACCATCGATTATTTCGCCTTTTTCGTCAACGGCAAGGACCCTGTCGGCGTCACCGTCATGCGCAATTCCAAAATCTGCGTCGGAGTCCTGAACTAACTTTGAAATCGCTTTCAGATTTGTGGAACCCGAGTCTACGTTGATATCTAACCCATTGAAATCGTCGTTAATCACGACGACATTTGCTCCCAGTCGGCGAAAGGCTTCCGGGCTAGTCATATATGCGGCGCCGTGGCCACAGTCGATAGCGACCGTAAGGCCTGATAAATCATCTTTTGCGGTGCTGACCCCATGACTTACATACCTTTCGGCTGCGTCGTCGACTGGTTCGATGGTTCCCCTTGTCGTATCAGTCTCGTAGTCGGTTTTCTCTGTTACGAAACTCTCGATTTCTGATTCTAGCTTGTCAGGAAGTTTCGACCCACCTTTGTCAAAAAATTTGATACCGTTATGCTCTGGTGGATTGTGGGAGGCGGAAATAACAATGCCGCCATCAGCATTTAGATCTCGAATCAAGAAAGCTACGGCCGGAGTCGGGATAATACCAGTGACAAGCACATCCGTGCCAGTAGTAAGGATACCGTCAATAAGTGCATCCTCGAGTACTTGACCACTCTCGCGTGTATCCCGGCCGATAACGATTTTCCCTTTTCCGGCTCCCAAAAACTTACCGGCGGCTACGCCTAGCCTAAACGCTAAGTCTGTAGTCAGTTCTTTACCGAATATACCTCTTACACCGTCAGTACCGAATAGCTTACCCACCATGTGCCTCCAATTTTTTCTGCTTAGTCTGTTAGATTAAGTTGACCGGATTGATGACTCCAAAGTTTCTTGTAGAGGCCGTCTTGCCTTATCAGTTCGTCATGAGTCCCGTCTTGAACGATCTTTCCATCGTCAAGAACAAGGATACGGTCTAAATGACGAATTGTCGAGAGTCTGTGAGCAATAACGATAGCAGTCTTGTCCTTCATAAGTTCCTGGAGGCCTTCCTGAATGTATTTTTCTGACTCAGAGTCTAGAGAACTGGTCGCCTCATCAAGAATCAGTATCGGGGCTTTCTTTAGTAGTGCTCTGGCGATTGCCACACGTTGCCTTTGGCCACCACTAAGCTTGATACCGCGCTCTCCAACGAGTGTGTTGTATCCGTCTGGTAGATTCGCTATGAATTCATCCGCATGAGCGATTTTTGCAGCTTCCTGGACATCTTTTTCCGTGGCATCTACGTTGCTATATGCGATGTTTTCGAACAGGGACCGATGAAAAAGTAATGGTTCTTGTGGAACATAAGAGATAGCCGTGCGTAGTGACTCTTGGGTTACTCCACTGATATCCATTCCATCAATTAGGATCGCTCCGGCACTGGGGTCAGCAAACCTAAGTAGAAGCTTGGTGAAAGTAGTCTTTCCACCACCACTTGGGCCGATGAGACCGACTTTTTGATTGCTCTTGATGTCTAGGCAAAAATTATTCAAGAAATGTTCACCGTCATCGCCATTATCGTCGTATTTGAAGCTAACATCCGAGAAACTAATGCTACCAGCAGTAACCTTCAAAAGGCCAGCTTTCTCTTTGTCTTTTATCTTTGGTGGCGTCAGAAATAGCTGAGTAAACTCAGCGGCTTCACTGACAGACGACTCGATGGTTCTATATATACCGTTAATATTCCAGAAAACCCCCGTCGCTCGTGAGTAATATGAAAAGACTACGATGATGGCTCCAGCTTGTAGTCCAAGGGTCTGGGCGAAGAATATTGCAGCTCCAAGACCAATAACATTTGTAAGCACGTAAACTGGAGAAACTACCATATCATAACGCTGATTCTGAAAATGGGCAGCTTTCAAGAATTTGTCGACAAAGTTATCGACCGTTTTGCCATAGGTTTTGGCTTCGCGTTTTTCCATCGCAAATGACTTTATGGCGAAAATATTGGTAATTGAGTCAGATAGTCTGCCCACCACGGCGCTACCAGCGTTATGCCTCTCGGCTACCAATCTGGCTCGTTTGTTTATGATAGGAACGGCAATCAGGACAATAATCAGGATACTGAAGGCGAGAACGAGCGGAATCCAAGGGGAGTACCCCCACAGGATGTAGATGGCAAAGATAATAGGTATTACTTGCGAAGAAACGTTAAAACTAAGTGTGTCGAAAACTGACTCGAGACCCTTGGAATAAGCAAAAGCCTTCTTCGATAGGGTTCCCACGAAATGGTCGGTGTAGAAGTCATAATCACGGCTGAGGAGCTTATCGAAGGCTTTTCGCAGTAGAACATTCGTTCCTTTCCCTTCGATTTCGATGAGAAAGTGTAAGCCAAGTCGCCAGAGAGCTTCACCTAGTAGCCACCCGAGGCCAAAAAGTGCCAGATAACCAAAAGAACCAGACAAGGAAATCTTTCCAGTTTTTACGAAATTATCTACGAGCTGAGCTACAACCAGTGGTGGTACGTAGAATACAAAAACACTACCAATCCCGGGGGCAAAAATCGCTAGAAATGATTGCCAGGGATAGGCACGTAGCTGCGTCCAATAATCACTAATGACTTCGGAGACTGCTTCTTTTGTTATGTACCTTTTCGTTTCTTTCATGAGAAAGCTTCTCTTTTACTTTTACAAACCAAAATTATAGCATAATTTCTTTTGATTTGGAATATAACGCTTTTGATACTTTTGTCCATAGTCACAAAAGTATCGCAAAAAGACACTTTCTATGCGGGGACTTTCAGGACCTTCGCAGAGTAATGTCATCACATCAATAAGGCAACCACAGCTCAATTAAACTCGACTTTTCCATGGGATTTCCTGCGAAAAATCGTTCGGTGTTGCACACCCGACTATCATCGAATGCTAGGAATTACACGAAGTGAATTCTGTACAGAGATGAAGGAGTTCGATTTTTCTTGAACTTAGCTCCGTTTTCGCTCTGGGAAATGGAAAAGAAAATGAGAAAATTGCATTTTTACTTTAGTGGCCGAAGAAACCTCGGGCTTCGGAGTCGGGCACGAGGTATAGAGTTACTCCATTTTTTTTGCAGAAGTCTTTTACTTCAGGGTCACGGACCGAACCACTGGTAGCGAATATGGCTTGTATCCCGGCACTTGAAAGCGTTTCAACACCATCTGTGAAGGGGAAGAAGCTATCGGAGTAGGCAATCGCACCCACCGTGTCGTGTCCAGCGTCAGTGGCTCTCATGACGGCAAGCTTTGCGCCACCAACGCGATCTTGTTGACCGACACCATTACCGATAAGCATCCCGTTTTTCACTATAGTAACCGTGTTTGAGTTTGAGGTGGATCCGATAGCCCAAGCGAGAAGCATATCGGAGTGATTGTTTTTTTCTTCGTTTTTTCCTTTGGTGATGTCTGCATTAGTAAGCCTCGGAATGTAGGTGTAGTTCGGTTGGGTCAAAAATCCGCCACGAACGTAGCGAAATCTCTGCGAGTTGTCCAGTGAATCTACGCCTAGAGTGGCTAGAGCGGCGTTTGCCAGTAGTCTGCATTTGTCGCCTTTTCTTTGTAGCGACTCTATGGCTTTCTCTGTGAAGCCAGGTGCCATAATGCCGTCGAGTAGTCTGCGTCTACCTTCTGGCATCTCGTGAGTAAGGAGTATCTCGGCTATCTTATCATCTACCTCGAAGTTTAGGATTACGAGCCCTCCAAACACAGCTCGGAGATCCCCCTCCAGTGCCTTTTTGGTAACCTCTGCGGGGTCTGCAGAAATAGATGCTCCGCAAGAGTTCCCGTGTTTGGCGGCTACTGCAACGAAAATTTTTGAAGAAAAAAGTTGATTCGCTTTCTGTCCAGCGACTATGTGAGTCATCGTCTGTACTAGTCTATCGACGTCGCAAAGATTGTTGTAGCTTGGTGCCGTACCAAGCACAACCTCAAATTTGTCCAAAGCGAGTGGGTCAGTGGTATGAGTGCTGTAGAGAGCAGCCGGCGTTTGATAGCCATTTTCCCCGTACTTGCACTCGAGTATTCGCTCGCCAACAAATCCATCATATTTGCCATATCCATGATATTTCGCCGAGGCTAGTACATAGTCGGCAACGTACGCTTCAGATTTTGCTCTAAGCTCTTGAGTAAATTGTTCCCGTTCTGGTTCACCTGATTTTAGCCACTCGATAACGCGGTTGCGATCTTCTGCGTTACAAATTACGATTCGACCTCCCTTCGCAGCAGAGCGAAGCATGGTGGGTCCCCCGATATCGGTTTGCTGGATCACGGAGTCCATAGTGGAGTCTGGCTTCGCTATCTCTTCCTTGAGAGGGTAAAGGTCGTTACAAAGTAAATCGATGAAAGGGATTCCCAAGTCTTCCATCTCTTGAATATCAGTGTCGTTATCGTGTCTAGCCAAGAGTCCCGCATGAACTTCTCGTGATAGTGTCACCACTCTGTGACCGAGGATTGCTTCGCCTCCCACAAGCTCGGCTACATCAGTGGTCTCGACACCACCAGCCGTGAGGGCTTTTGCAGTACCACCCGAGGAATATATTTTCCACCCGAGGGCTACTAGTTCTTTTGCGAAAGGGACTATCCCTTCTTTGTTGTAAACGGAGATCAGGGCTGACTTTTGTTTTGCTGGCATTGAGAGTTTTTTCCTTTGTTATTAGTTGTCATTTCGAGTCTATTTTAGCACAAACCAAGCTCATTTTCAGCAGATTTTTTGCTCAGTAGATAAGAAAAAGTTATATCGACTTGGACCACAAAAATCGTTATAATACCTCTTGATGGAGAGAAGTAGATGAAAATAGCGATAGTTGGTGCCGGCAGCTGGGGTACGGCAGTAGCACACCTCCTGGGCAGTAATGGTCATGAAGTGCAAATCTGGTCAAGGGAACAAAATATTTGTGATAGCATCAATAAGAATAACCGGAATCCGGTCTATTTGCAGGATATTCAATTACCAAAGATGCTCGCGAGTACCTTGCTTGAGGAAGTTTTGAGTGGTACTAAAGTAGTGGTTAATGCTGTACCTACGGCCTATCTGCGCGAGGTAATGCCCAAGGTGAGGGAATACTTGGATGGACAGATAGTCTTAAGTCTCACCAAAGGAATCGAGGTTGAAACGGGTTTACGTGCGAGTCAGATACTGGAGGAAGAATTGGCAGGAAAGTGCGGCTCCATAGCAGTTCTCTCGGGACCGAATCTGGCCAAAGAAGTAGCGCACCAAGTCCCTTCTGCAACGGTTATTGCTTCACGTAACCTGGAAGACGCCAAAGTTTTACAGGGTGTCTTTATGGCTCCATACTTTCGCGTATATACCAACCATGACCTTGTGGGAGTCGAGCTTGGTGGTGCGCTCAAAAATATTATTGCTCTAGCAGCAGGGATATCTGACGGTATCGGCTTCGGAGACAATTCGAAAGCATCATTGATAACGCGCGGTCTCGTAGAAATGAAGGGGATTGCCAAGGCGATGGGGGCCGAGAAGGAAACCCTCTCTGGGCTGTCCGGTATGGGCGACCTTATCGCTACCTGTTCGAGCCAGCTAAGTCGCAATAGAACTTTCGGAGAGATGATTGGTAGAGGCAAAACACTAGAAGAGGCCCAAAAAGAGCTCGGGATGGTCGCAGAGGGCGTCAAAACTAGTTTGGCAGTGAGAAAGATTATTGAGAAGCTTGGCATTGAGGCTCCTATTTGCCGAACGGTTGAAGAGGTGCTTTTTGAAAATCTGCCCCCAAAGAAGGCTGTGATTAAACTCATGACGCGTGAGGCGAAACACGAAGTGGCTTAGATTCTGATACACAAGTTGTTTACGACTATGCGGCCGCTTACTTGTGAGCAAAATACTGTTTAGATAAACTGACAACAAAGGCAATATGTGTAGACTATAAAAGCAAAGCGGGCCACCCTCGGGTGGTCCGCTTTGCGGTGTACCTGAGGATCGCCCGTTGTTGGCTCACTCGGCGAAGTCGCCGAGTGGCTGAGGCTTGGGGGCATTCGCGAAGCGGATGAGGTCGTCGTACAGAGAACGCATCTTCTCGATCATCGGGTAGGCCTCTGCGGGTATGTCCTTCTCGAGCGCGAGGCCGATCTTCGAGATGCCGAGAAGATCCATGATCGCCTGGTCCGTGTCGCGTACGTGACCACATAGCCGACATCCGGCCGTATTGTGGCCGTGCACCCTGGTGATAGCGCGCGCGTTTGCCGTCATCGGCTTGACGATGTCGTCGTAGTCGCGGAGCGTCGACGGTTCATGATGCGGGATCTTCTCGAGCTTGAGCGTAGTAGCAGGCATCCTAGGATCCTTCCCCCGAAGACTGACTGTTACGAAGACTCGTGACAGTTATCGGCGCTGTACCGATTACGCGATATGGTATCACGAGAGTGCCTTTAAGTAAATAAAATCATTGAAAATACCATCCGGAGATGGTATATATTGGTGTACTTGTGTTCAAATGCGAGATTCCGAAGGGAGTTCCGATGGATCAGAAGCCGCACCTGGTACAGGAGTTCGTCATCGCTTCACCGTGGGACATTCCCTTTGGTCTGATTGAGTCCATGGGAATACAGGGGATTGCTCTGGACAATGATCTGATGATGTCGCTTCAGGGTTGCCTGCCTTCACAAGAGTTGGCGACTCAAATCATTCGGGAGACTGACTCTCGAGGGTTGAAGCGCATCATTGCCACCAACAGCAGCCATGACAAAGCAGCGCTATGTACGAGAATGTTGTGTGGCGTTGTTCAGCCGGGTAAGTTCTGGATTCCTCGCAAACCGATGGTGTCCTACTATGCCAAGGTGTCAAGGCAGCTTGGGCTCGAGTCCCATCGGGTCGTTCTCATAGACGACAAGCTGGATAACTGCCTCGGTGCGATCCGCGCGGGCATGTGGGCGATACGAGTGACCCCACTTGGTCTCGACACGCTCATTTTCGACCGTCTCGTAGGACGACAGGCGAACGACGAGCGAAGGCTCGCCAAGATGAACGTTCAGCGCCTGTGAACACAGGCCTGCGCCCTCTCCTCGGAAAAGGAGGGGGCGCAGACTGCTTTTTGACGAAAATGCATTTGCCGATAAAGAAAAAGTAACGGAGATTCCGTTACTTTTTATGACTTAGAAGGTTTGGTCTTCTAAATTAAACCAATTAAACCATTGTTAGATAATACCAGCCCGCTATCGACAAGATGGCTAGGATACCAAGAGTGAGTACAACCCAGCCCCAGATATCATTAACTTCCCTGTTTAGACCAGACTTTTTGGCCTTTTTCTTCGCCATAACCCCTCCATTTATGATACTTATAGGATACTATTATTTTTGATTTATGAAAAGTAATTTTGTGCTATATTTGTATTTATGAAAAAGAAAAAACTCGCGATAGGCGTTTCTGGATCTGGCTCAACGTTTGAGGCAATCGTTATGGCTTCCAAGGGGGGGGCTTTGAATCTTGAGATACTTTTCGTTTTCGCAGATCGCGATTGTAAGGCCCTTTCCCGAGCTAAACAGCTGGGGATTAGAGCAGTTGTGCGAGAAGAGGTCGAGTCAATCGATGATTTTCACTCGCGTGTAGCCGCAATGCTTGTTGAGCAAAGCGCAGACATCGTCGCTTTGGCGGGGTATTTGCGATTTTTCCCTGTTTCTGAGGAAGACTCTTACATTGTTATCAATTCCCATCCCGGCGCAATCCCATATTTTGGTGGCAAAGGAATGTACGGTATTTATGTTCATGAAGCTGTTCATCGTTGGCTGATTGCCACGGATTGGGTTCACCCTTATACTTACGCTACGGTTCATGTGGTGACGCCAGAGATAGACAATGGCACTATTTTGGGCATCAAGAGGCAAAGAATCACGAAAGATATGAGTCCCACAGATATCGCTGGGCGTTTATTACCCGTAGAGCATGAAAACTATATTCAAGTACTGAGCGAACTTTCCCGAGGCCAGCAGAATCAAAGCAGTTACCCGACTGAATTTCTGGAACTGGTGGGTTGATATCGTGATTGGCTCACCCTAAAGATGTATAATATATATGTAACAAAGAGGTGACATTATGGAAAACGAAAAGATTTGTTGTCCCGAGTTTGACACGTCGGTGTGGGACGAAAAGACCATAACTTGGGACGAAAAACTCTTTGTGACGGAGACTATCCCGCAGTTCATGCATATGCCACTGCCGGGGGTTTTTGGTAAGGCAGTGACGAAAATGATGGCGGAAATAGACAAGGCTGATGCTAGAACTGACATCAAAGACTTTCTCATGCTCGCTCATGATCCGTCGCCTTGGAAAAGTAATCTGTACATCAATGTCACAAAGGAAGTTACTGGGCTTACGAACGTTAGACTTTCCGGTACATTTCTCGTAAAGGTCTTTGATGGTCCATACCAAGACGTACCAAAATATATTAGGGAAATGGAAGAGTACGCTGAAGGAAAAGGCGAGAAAATCCTCGATTACTACTTTTACTACACATATTGCCCGAAGTGCGCCAAGAAATATGGTCACAACTATATTGTAGTTTTCGCCAAGGTTAGTTAGATATCACAATCTCTGTCGGAAACCCTGTGTTTGATGATTTTTTCCAGTAGGTTGGCTGTCAGCGGTTTTTGGGCTGTAAAGTGGATAGTTGTGCCGGAAGTTTTGTAGTCTTTTAGTTCCGGTATTTTATCGGTGATGTCTTTGTCTTGAGTGATGATACTGTAATGGTCCTTGAAAGCCGCGATTGAGAAGATTGGTTTACCTTTGTATCTATAAACGGGGATGCGGTACGCGAAAGTTTCGGTTGCTTCGGGAAAATATTCAAAAATTTGATCACGAAGATTGCTAAGTAGCTCCCTAAATTCCTCAGGAGTTTCGGCAATGTATCTGTCTACTTCTTTATTCTTTTCCATGTTCCCCCAATTGTTCTTCAATATAATCGTTTATCTCGTCAAAATAGTTAC
>Ga0079306_1001528_pt1 | contig 15074 bp, 16 predicted proteins | sample Methanotroph_Enr_FD_79181 | JGI IMG/M metagenome (GOLD analysis project Ga0079306, IMG submission 79181) | Enriched soil microbial communities from Old Woman Creek wetland in Ohio, USA - Methanotroph_Enrichment_5 | ecosystem: Environmental > Terrestrial > Soil > Wetlands | place: USA: Ohio...
CAAGCAGCACGGCTACTCGAAGATCGCCCTGGGGCACCACCTGGACGACCTCATCGAGACCCTGCTCATCAACCTCTTCTTCGAGGGGCGGCTCAGCACCATGCCCCTGCGCCTGGTGAGCGATGACGGCGCCAACACCGTCATCCGTCCCCTGGGTACCTGCGAAGAGAAGGATCTGCAGCGCTACGCCTGGCTGCGGGGCTTCCCCATCGTGCCCTGCGGCTGCCCCCTCTGCGGCTGCTCCAGCCTGGAGAGCCGCCGCAAGCAGGTGAAGGAACTCATCGCCGCCATGGAGCCCAGCATCCCCCGCCTCAAGGCCTCCATGCTCGGCGCCATGGGCAACGTGAAGCTGAGCCACCTGCTCGATCTGAACCTCGGCGCCCTGAGTGCCAGGGGCGTGGACGAGGCTGTGGAGCGGCTGGGCTGAGGGAATCCTCGGCCCTCCAAAGGACCGCCGCCGAAACCTTCCACGGTCCGGGGACACAGAGAAGGCATGCGCCCCTGGTTAATCCTTCTTCTGGTCGCGGATCTCGCCGGACAGTCCCCCAAGGAAGTTTCGGCGCCCCGGTCCATGCCGATCCCGGCCCCCCGGGATCAATCTCGCGCCCTTCGTGCCGCCTTCCTGCCCCTTCGGGAACAACTGGGGGCGATGCTCCCCCAGGATTCGGCACGGCGAACCACGCCGGGCGCCACGGTGGAGGTGATCGGCACCGATGAGGCTGGCGCGCTAAGGCTCCTGTCCTTCCGGGTGCTCGAGCAGGTCCGGTACGAGTTCCACCCCATGGACAAACTGGGCCAACACGACCTCTACGCCTTCATGCACCAGGACCCCAGCCACCCTGCGCCGGTGCTCCTCATTCCCCAGCTGGCAGCAACTCCCATCGCCTCTCCCGACGACGCCTGGAGACGTTGAGGCCCGTGTCGCGGACGACCGCGTGTTTCAGTCCACCGCCAGCCACAGCCCCTTGAGGTAGAACCCCTCGGGATGGTTGAGCGCATAGGGATGATCCGCAGGCTGGCCGAGGTGCGCCAGCACGCGCGCCTCGCGGCCGGCTTCCAGCAGCGCGGTCCACACGGCCTCCTGGAACCGGGCGCGGTCCAGGTGCTGGCTGCAGGAGAAGACCCACAACAGGCCGCCGGGGGCGGTGGCGCGGGCGCCGAGGCGGAAGACGTCCTTGTAGGCCTTGAAGGCCTTGTCCACGTCCTTGCGCTGCTTGGCGAAGGCGGGCGGATCGACGACCACGCGGTCCCAGGCGCCGGGCTCCAGCTGGCGCATGAGTTCGAAGGCATCGCCCTCCATGCGCAGGTGCGCGGCGGGATCCAGGCCGTTGGCGGCCCAGTCGCGTTCCGCCTGATCCAGGGCCGGGGCGCTGATATCGAGGGTGGCCACCTCCGTGGCACCGCCCAGACCCGCGTGGATGCTGAAGCCGCCGGTGTAGCCGAAGGCGTTGAGCAGCCGGCAGCCGTCGGCGTGGGAACCCACCTGCAGCCGGTGGGCCCGCTGGTCCAGGAAGAAGCCCGTCTTCTGGCCCCGAAGCAGGTCCACGCTGAGCCTCGCCGCGCCCTCATGCACCGTCACGGGCCCGGCCAGACTGCCCTTCAGAAGCCGGTTCACGGGATCCAGCCCCTCCTCGCGGCGGCCGGACTGGCTGCGCTCCACAAAGGCGGTGAGGCCCTCGCGCCTCGCGATCTCCCAGAGCACGGGCCACCAGGCGTCCCGCAGGACCTCCAGTCCCGCCGTGCCCACCTGGATCACGAGGGCGTGGGCGTAGCGATCCACGACCAGCCCAGGCAGGCCGTCCCCCTCGCCGAACACCCAGCGGCACCCGCCGTGGGGATCCCAGAGTCCCAGGGTCTTCCGCAGGGCCAGGGCCGCTTCCAGGCGCGCCCGGAAGAAGGCCTGGTCCAGGGGGCCGTCGTCGAACCGGAAGATCCGCGCCGCCAGGGGATTCGTGGCGCTGGCGGTGCCCACCCCCAGCACGCTCCCCGAATCGTCCGCCACCCGCACCACGGAGGCCTGGGCCGGGGCCGCCTGGGCCCCGCTGTAGATCCAGGGATGCCGCTTGGAGAGCAGGGCCTCCTTGCCGGGCTTGAGGCGGAGCAGCGGGTAGGGCCAGCGCGGGATGTCCATGGATCCAGGGTACCCTGGGGCGATGCGCACCGCCCTCCTTCTCGCCTCCCTCCTGCTCGTCTCCCACCAGGTCCCGGCGGCCCAGCCTCCGGTGCCGGAACCCGGGCCGGTGCTCGTCCTCAGCGAGGATGGCCTGGGCGCCGACGAGTTCCGGCCGGACACCATGCCGCGGATGTGGGCCCTGGCGGAAGCGGGGCGCCGCGGCGCCGTGCGGCCCCCCTTCCCCGCCACCACCTTCAACGGCCACGTGACCCTGGCCACGGGCTGCTGGCCCGAGCACCACGGCGTGGTGGCCAACGCCTACGTCGACCCCTCGGACCACCACCTGGTCCGGGCCGCCTCCCGCGTGGAGGACATCCAGCGGGAGCCCCTCTGGGTGGCCGCTACGCGCAGCGGCGTTCGCACCGCGGTGTACCACTGGGTGGGGGCCACGGGCCCCTGGCAGGGCGTCTCCCCCTGGCGCATGCAGGCCTTCCGCCTGGGCCACCCCGACACCGAGGGCATGGCCTGGTGCGAGTCGGCCCTGACGGATGGCGCGAAGTTGGTGATGGCCTACCTCTCCGGCACCGACGAGGAGGGCCACCTGCACGGCCCCGGCAGCCCGGAGGTGAAGGCCAAGCTGAAACAGCTGGATGACGAGTTGGCCCCCTGGCTCACGCGGCTGAGGGCCGAACACCCGGGCCTGCGCGTCCTCCTCACCGCCGACCACGGCATGGCGCCCATGCGCCGCCGCATCTCCCTGCCCGACGTGCTGAAGGGCCTCCCGGTGGAGCTGATCGCCCACGGCGGCAGCGCCTACATCTACCTCCGGCGGCCGGCGGATGCGCCGCGCGCCGCGGCCCGCCTGCGGAAGGCCGGCCTCACGGTGTGGACCCGCGCCGAGGTGCCCGGGCGCTATCACCTGGGCGGGAGCGCGCGGGTGGGCGACCTCGTGGTGCTGGCACCCGAGGGCACCTGGCTCTCCCAGGCCCGCACCGCCCGGGAAGCCGCGACCGAGCGCCACGGGCGCGCGGGGGCCCACGCCTACGTGCCGGAGGTCGCCGCCATGCGGGCCTGGCTCGTGGTGCTGGGCGACGGCCAGGGGCCCCTGGCGGACGTCCCCGCCTGGGACGTGGCCCCGACGGTGGCGCAGTGGCTGGGCATCCGGTGGGCCCAGGCCCCGGACGGCCGCCCGGTCGCCGCCTTGATGGAAACGCCGCAGTAGGATCCTATTCCACCACGGCGTCCTGGATGATCACCGGCTTCGCGGGCAGGGCCGGGAAGTCGCTCCGGGCGTGGCTGATCTTGACGTGCGCGATGCGGTCGGCCACGTCCATGCCCTTCACCACCTTCCCGAAGACGCAGTAGCCCCAGGTGTTGCCATCCTTCTTGCTCTTGAAGTCGAGGGAGGGGTTGTTCACCACGTTGATGAAGAACTCCGCGGTGGCGCTGTCCGGATCGCCCGTGCGGGCCATGGCCACCGTCCCCCGGACGTTGTGGAGCCCCGCGGCTCCGGAGCGGTCGGCCTCGTTGGGGATGGGCGCCTCCGTGCGCTTCTTCCCGAGGTAGTCCACGTAGCCGCCGCCCTGGATCATGAAGCCCGGGATCACGCGGTGGAAGATCGTGCCCTTGTACTGGCCCTTCCGGACGTACTTCAGGAAGTTCTCCACGGTCTTCGGCGCGGCCTGCGGCTCCAGCTCGATCACGATCACGCCCATGGAGGTGGTGAGCTTCACGCGGGGCTTGGGTGCCGCGGACAGGGCCACGGCGGCGAGGGACAGGAGGCAGACGAGGAAGCGGCGCATGCGGATCTCCCTGAGGACCGCCCCAGCTTAGCGCGGAGCCTCAATAGGCGTGGAGCGCCTTCGCCAGTGCGTCCCGCTGCCCCTTGAATCCGGGCTCGTCCCGGGCCTGGAGGATCTGCGCCCGGGCCGCCTCCGGCTGCCCCAGCCGGAGCAACGCCTGGGCCCGCATCAGCGCCACCCAGCCCCGCTGCGAAACCACCGCCGGCTTCGCCGGGTAGAGCGCCAGGGCCCCCTTCGCGTCGCCGGCCTGGAAGCGGAGATCGGCCACCAGGATCGCCAGGGGTTCCCGGGCCTCGCCCCTCTCGGGCGCATGGGCCAGCCAGCCCTCGGCCTCCTTCAAGCGCTGGGCCGGGGTCTCCCCCTGGGCCATGGGACGCTGGAGCAGTTCCGTCACGAGTTCCAGCCGACCGGCCCCGGGCCGCACCCGGGCCAGCGAAGCGCGGAGCCGCGACCAGTCCCCCCGCGCCGCCTGGGCCTGGGCCCGCTGCAGGGCTTCGTCCGGCGTCCCTCCCGAAGCCGGCAGGAGGCGCAGGACCGCCAGGGACTGGGCCTCCGGATCGGCCTTCGCCAGCGCGGCCTTGCGGAGCGAGGCTCTCTCCTTCGCCGGCGCCTCTGGCAGCAGGTCCGGCAGGGTGCCCAGCAGGCCCTGGGCGGCCAGCAGTTCCACCACGCCGCGCCGCTGCTTCGCGTCCAGGGCCCCGAAGGCCCCGGGCTTGAGCCGCGCCAGCAATTCGCCGGCAAACCCCTTTGCCAGGCGCTGGTCCACCCAGGCGCTCCAGGCGCGCTTCCAGAGGGACTGCACCTCGGGTTGCCCCCGGCGCCAGACGGGCTCCATCCGGTCCACCAGGTCGAGAGCCTCCTCCCACTGCGATTTCGACGTCAGGAGGCGGAGTTCCACGAGCTGGGCCCGGCCTTTGGGCAGGCCCTTCCCGCCCTTGCGGATCTCCGCCAGGAGGGATTCGGCGGTGGGCAGATCCTTGCCGTCGGGCAGGCTCCCGTCCGTGAGCAGGTTGGCCAAGGCCAGACGCGCGTCATCCGCTTCCGGGGCCCTCGGATGGTCCTGGATGAGCTTGCGCAGGACCTCGGCCGAAGCCTTGGCGTCGCCGGATTTCCCGAGGAGCCGCCCGTAGGCCAGTTCCACTCTCGGGAGGAGGGAGCTGGCGGGGTAGAAATCGGTCAGCGACTTCCGCACGCCTTCTGCCTGCTCGCGCTCGCCGGCGGCGCAGAGCACCTCGGCCATGGCGGCCAGGCCACGCTCGGAGGGCTTCTCCTGGTTCGCCATGGGTTCGAGGGCCTGCACGATTGGCAGCCCCTCCAGAGGCCGGCCCTGCTGGACCAGGGTCCACAGCATCAGCTCCTGGGCCTTCCGCTTCTGCTCCGCCGGAATGTCGGCGGCCAGGGCCCGGTGCAGCCGGGTCTCCGCCTCGGGGTAGCGGTTCCGGGCCACCGCGTCCTGGGCCAGGATCACCTGGGCCTCTGCCGTGTAGGGCGACTGCGGCCACTGCCGCTCCAGCTTCCGGAGGGAGACGGCGGCCCCGCCCAGGTTCCCGAGCCGGGCCTCCAGCACGCCCTGGACGTAGAGGACCACCTCCCGTTCAGCCACCCGGCTGGAATGGAAGGTATGGTTGCGCAGCCGCTGCAGCACCGCGCGGATGGAGGCAGGATCCTGGGCAGGAAGGGCGTCCTTGGCCAGTTCCGCGGCCTGGGCATCGGTCATGCGCCCCTGGGGACGGCCCGCCCGGGGCGGTTCCGCGGGCCCGGCCTGCGCGGTCGCCGTTCCCAGGAGCAGCGCGAGGGCCCCCGGCTGCCAGCGCCAGTTCACGTCAGCCACCGGGCGAGGAGAGTCTTCTTCGCCTGTTCGAACTCCTCGTCGGAGAGGAGACCCTTGGCCTTGAGGGAAGCCATCCGCTCCAGGTCGGCCAGGGGATCCACCGCTGCCGAGGTGGAGGGGGCCGCGGGCGTGATCTGGTTCGCCAGGATCTCCATCCGTCCCAGGGTGGTCTCCAGGCGCTCCGCCCGCTCCGTGAGTTCCTTCACCCGGACCCGAAGCTCGTCCCGCTCGTGAGTCAGGGTCCTGCGCTCCATCAGCCTTCGGAGGGTGTTCCGGAACTGGTCGATCTGCATGGGTTTCGTGACGAAGTCGAAGGCCCCGATTTCCATGGCCTCCGTGGCTTCCCGCACGCTGCCGAAGCCCGTGAGCACCAGCACCGTGCAGCTGGGGTTCATCTTGAGGGCCGTCTTCAGCACGTCCATGCCCGACTTGCCCGGCATCACCAGGTCCGTGATGACCAGGTCGAAGGGGGGATGGGCCTCCTTCAGGATCTTCTCGGCGGCCTCGCCCGTGGCGGCGGTGGTGACCTGGAACCCCTCGCCCTGGAGCAGGGTGGAGAGGGTCTCCCGGGGCATGGGGTCGTCATCCACCAGCAGGAGGCTCGGCGATGGCATCTGGGGGGGGACGATGGGTCGGGTCAAGGGCGGGGTCCTACGGAGGAGGTGATCAACACTCTTTCGGTCCATTGTGCCCGGCCCTGGAGCCCCGGGGGCCGGACATCAGGCGGCCCCCCTCAGCCGGTAGACGAAGGCGAGCACCTGGGCCACGGCCTGATAGAGGTCCCTGGGAATGGGCTTGTCCACTTCCACCGTGCGGTAGAGGGCGCGGGCCAGCTCGGGGCGCTCCAGGGTGGGGATGCCCGTCTCCCGGGCCCGCTCGCGGATCTTCAGGGCCAGGTGGTCCAGCCCCTTGGCCACGCAGACGGGGGCTGAAGTCTTGTCGTCGTACCGGAGGGCCACCGCCACGTGGGTGGGGTTGGTCACCACCACCGTGGCCTTGGGCACCTCGGCCAGCATGCGCCTGCGGGCCGCAGCCATCATGATGGATTTCTGCTGCCGCTTCACCTCGGGGGCGCCCTCCGCATCCTTGAACTCGTCCTTGATCTCCTGCTTGGTCATGCGGATGCTCTTCTCCCAGCTGTGGCGTTGCCAGGCGAAATCCCCCAGGGCCAGCAGGAACATGGCGATCAGGACGTTGCGGTAGAGGGTGAAGAGCGTGGCCTGGAAGAGGTCCAGCGCCTGACCCAGGGGCAGCTTGAGGGTGCCCAGCAGATCGGGGATGCGGGGCGCCAGCACGGCGTAGGCCACCCAGGCCAGAAGGACGAACTTCAGCAGGCTCTTGAGCAGATCCATGGCCGCCCGGGAGGAGAAGATCCGCTTGAAGCCCTGGGCCGGATTGAGCCGATCGAACTTCGGCCCCAGGGGCTTGGCACTGAAGCTGAACCCCCGCTGGGCGAAGCCCGCGGCCAGGGCCACGAGGAGGTTCAGGCCCAGGAAGGGCAACACGATGCGCGCGAGGATCTGGAGGACGTCCCGCAGCAGGGGGAGCCGGTTCCCCTCCGCCAAGGCGCCGGGCAGCGCCTTGCCGAGGAAGTAGGCCACCTGTTGGCCCATCAGGGCCACCGTGGCGCTGCCGAGGCCCAGGAACAGGAACAGGTTGCCCCAGAGCAGGATGGCCGCGTCGAAATCGGGGCTGCGGGGGACCGAGCCTTCGTCCCGGGCCTTCTGCCTGCGCTTGGGGGTCGCCTTCTCCGTGCGATCGGGTTCGTTGGCCATGGCCTAGCCCAGCAGCCGGAGGGCGATGCGCGGGGCCCGCTCGAAGAGGGGTACCAGCCAGGGCGCCAACTCCCGCAGCAGGAGCCCGAGGATGATCATGCCGAAGGCGATCTTCAGCGGGAAGCCCAGCTGCAGCAGTTGGAGCTGCGGCATGAACTTCCCGGAGATGCCGAGGACCAGATCCACCAGGAAGAGGACAGCCAGGACGGGGAAGGCCAGCTGGAATCCCTTGGCCAGGAGCTGTCCCAGCAGGAGGACCAGCCCCATGGCCTGGAGCGGCACACCCTGGCCCATCGGTGCCACCCGGTAGCTGTCCACCAGGGCCAGGATCATCTGGTGGTGGAGGCCCGTGGCGAAGATCAGCACCGAGGCCATCTGCACCAGGAAGGAGCCCGACACCGAGGTGTTCTGGGACGTGGCGGGATCCAGGAACTGCACGAAGGAGAAGCCCATCTGCGCGTCCATCAAGGCTCCGGCGAAGGCCACGGCCTCGATGATCCAGGCCACCACCGTGCCCAGGAGGAGCCCCACCGCCAGCTCCGCCGCCATGAGGGCGACCAGGGCCGGGACGCCCGTGGGCAGCGTGGCCGGAACCGGCACCACCGGCACGATGATGGTGGCCAGGATCGCCGCCAGGGCCGCCCGCAGCTGGAGCGGGAGCTGCTCCGCCCCCAGCACGGGGAAGGCTGCCAGCAGCCCCGTGACCCGGGTGAGCACCAGCATCCAGAGCACCACCCGGTCAGCCGTGAAGGCCCAGACCGCGAGGTTCGACAGGGTGGGCGTCACGGCGGGCCTACGGCATCTGGCGGATGACGGCGTTGAAGTCCGTGAACATGTGGGTGGTGAAGGCCACCAGGACCTGCACCATCCAGGGGAAGGCCAGGGCCACCACCACCATCACCGCCACGATCTTGGGCACGAAGGCGATGGTCTGGTCCTGCAGGCTCGTCACCACCTGGAAGATGGAGATGAGCAGCCCCACCACCAGGGACACCAGCAGGGCCGGACCCGCCACGAGAAGGGCGGTCTTGAGGGCCTCTTTCCCGATCTGGGCGATGATCAGCTCATTCATGGGTTCCCCGCTGGCATGGGGCATCCCGCGATCGGACGCGCCGCTCGGCGCGTCTTCCCGACTCGCGGCTGCTGCGCATCCGCTCGACGGAGCGGGGCCTCTTTCCCGATCTGGGCGATGATCAGCTCGTTCATGGGTTCGCTCCGCCCTGCCCGCTCATCCCGTGTACCCCCGCACCAGCGAGCCCACGATCAGGTACCAGCCGTCCACGAGCACGAAGAGCAGGATCTTGAAGGGCAGGCTGATGACCACGGGCGGGAGCATCATCATGCCCATGCTGAGCAGGATGCTGGCCACCACCATGTCCACCACCAGGAAGGGCAGGAAGATCATGAAGCCGATCTCGAAGGCGGTCTTCAGCTCGCTGATGAGGAAGGCCGGCAGCAGGCACTCCATGGGCACGTCGGCCTTCGTCTTGGGGGCCGGGGCCTTGGCGATGCCCAGGAAGAGGGACAGGTCCTTCTTCCGCGTGTAGCGCAGCATGAAGACCTTGAGTGGCGCCGCCGTGCGGTCCATGGCCTGGTCCACCGTCAGCTCGTTGCGCTGGAGCGGCTGGAGCACCGTCGTGTTGATCTCCCGGGCCGTGGGTGCCATGACGAAGAAGGTGAGCACCAGCGAGAGGCTGATGAGCACCTGGTTGGAAGGGGTCTGCTGAGTGCCCAGGCCCTGCCGCAGGAAGTGCATCACCACGACGATGCGGGTGAAGCTGGTGGCCGTCATGAGGATGGTGGGCGCCAGCGTGAGCACCGTCAGCAGCAGCACCGCCTGCAGGCTGTTGCTCAGGGCCGGGCCCGAGGGCGTCTTGCCGAAATCCACGGTCACGGACGGCAGAGGGGCCGCCGGCTGGGCGCAGAGGTGGGCCCCCGCCAGCAGCAGCAGGACCACGGGCAGCCAGCGCAGGACACGCCTCACTGGCCACCTCCGGACTGCTTGAGCATGGCTTCCATCTCCCGTACCGGCACGGGCCGCCCCAGATCCACCTGCTGAGCCAGGGCCCGGTCGAAGGTGGGGGCCCCGGGCTCCCTCTCCAGCCCGTCCAGCCCGTCCAGCCGGGCCAGGAGGCTGATCCCCTGGGGCGCCAGGGCGATGAGGAACCGCTCGCCCTCCACATCCAGGATGGAGACATACCGCCGGTCCCCCAGGGCCAGGGTCTCGTCGATCTTCAGCTTGCCGCCGCCACTGCCGGGGAGCCGGCCCCGGCCGTACTTCTTGAGGGCCCAGAGGCTCACGCCCGCCAGTCCCAGCACCAGGACCAGGGACCCGAAGGCCCGGAGTCCCGAGGGCCCGGCGTCCGACCGCTGACCCTGCGTCGGTTTTCCGTCCTCCAGGTTCAGGGGGGCCTGCAGCTCCTTCTCGGCCGGGCTCGGCGGAGGACCCGGACGGGGGGCGTCCTGGGCGAAGAGACCCAGTCCAGCCAGCATGGCCAAGCACAACCACCCGCGTCGCATCACGACAAACTCCCGACACATCCCCTGGGAAGGGCGAGAGGGATGCCAAGCCCGGCCATTGCGACCAGGCCCGCCAGAGCGTAGGGTGGAGGCCCCCCACGCTGTCTTTGAAGGAGTCGCCATGCCTGCCTTCCAGATCACCGTGAACGGTCGACGCCGGTCCGTGGACGTGGACGCCGACACCCCCCTGCTCTGGGTCCTTCGCGACACCCTCGGCCTCACCGGCACCAAGTTCGGATGCGGCCAGGGTATCTGCGGATCCTGCACGGTCCACCAGGACGGCAAGGCCGTCCGGTCTTGCCAGGTGCCCGTCAAGGAGGCCACCGGGTCCTCGATCGTCACCATCGAGGGCCTGTCGAAGGACGGCTCCCACCCGGTCCAGCGGGCCTGGATCGAGGAGGATGTGGCCCAATGCGGCTACTGCCAGCCCGGCATGCTCATGAGCGCCTCGGCCCTCCTCACGGCCCATCCCCACCCCACGGACGGACAGATCGACGACGTCATCGGCGACCACATCTGCCGCTGCGGCACCTACCCCAGGATCCGCAAGGCCATCCACCGGGCCGCGAAGGGAGGTGCGGAATGACCAGCCGCCGCGATTTCATCAAGGTCACCGGCGCCGCCGGGGCCGGCCTCGTCCTCGGCCTGCACCTCGAGGCCAAGCCCCGTCCGGGCGAAGCCGCCACGCGGACCTTCCGGCCCAACGCCTACCTCGCCATCCGCCCCGACGGCAGGGCCGTCCTCACCGTCCCGAAATCCGAGATGGGCCAGGGCGTGCGCACCAGCCTGCCCCTGGTGATCGCCGAGGAGCTGGACCTGGACTGGTCCCGCGTGGAACTGGTCCAGGCCATGCCAGGCCCCGATTTCCGGCACCTGGGCACCGGCGGCAGCACCAGTGTCAGCACCACCTGGACCACCCTCCGCACCGCGGGCGCCGCCGCCCGGGAGATGCTCGTGGCCGCCGCCGCCAGGAATTGGGGGGTGCCCCCCGGCCAGTGCCGGACGGAGAAGGGCTTCGTCCTGGGCCCCGGCGGAAAGAGGGCGGGCTACGGCGAACTGGCCGAGACCGCCGCGAAGCTGCCCGTACCGAAGACCCCGAAGCTGAAGACCCCGGCAGAATTCCGCCTCCTGGGCCGCCCCACCCGCCGGGTGGACGGCCCGAAGATCGTCGTCGGGAAGGCCCTGTTCGGCCTGGATACGCGCCGTCCCGGCCAGCGCTTCGCCGCCGTGCTGCGGTGCCCGGTGGTCGGGGGCACACCGAAGGTCTGGGATGCTTCGAAGGCCCTCGCCGTGCGCGGGGTGAAGGCCGTCGTGCCGGTGCCCACGGGCCTGGCCGTGGTGGCCGACGGCACCTGGGCCGCCTTCAAGGGGCGTGACGCCCTCGCTTCCTCCATCTCCTGGAACGAAGGGCCCAACGGGGACTTCAACTCGAAGGACCTGGAAACCCGGATGCGGGCCGCCCTCGATGGCCCCGCCGACACCGCCCGGAGCACGGGTGCCGTCGTCCCCGCCCTCGCCGCCGCCGCCCGCGTGATCGAAGCCGAGTACGCCTTCCCCTTCCAGGCCCACACCACCATGGAGCCCATGAACGCCACCGCCCATGTCCGCCTGGACGGCGCGGAGCTCTGGGTGGGCACCCAGAGCCCCAACACCGCCCAGGAGCGGGCTGCCGCAGCCGTGGGACTGAAGCCGGACCAGGTGAAGCTGAACGTGGCCCTGCTGGGGGGTGGCTTCGGCCGCCGGTCGGGCACGGACTTCAGCACCGAGGCCGCGCAGGTGGCCAAGGCCGCGGGCGGCGGTCCCGTCCAGGTGGTCTGGGACCGCACGGACGACATCCGCCACGACCAGTTCCACCCCGCCACCCTCCACCGCCTGAAGGCCGGGCTGGACAGCCATGGTGGCCTCGGCGCCTGGTCCCACCGCATCGCCGGCGGCGCCGTGCTGCGGTCCTGGCTGGGGGGGAAGAAGGCCCCGGGGCAGGCGGAAACCGAGGCGAACGGGGCCTGGGACCTCCCCTATGACATCCCGGCCCTCGACATCTCCTTCGCCGAAGTGGAAGTCCCCGTCCCCCTCGGGTGGTGGCGCGCCATCGAGATCGTCCCCAATGTCTTCGCCCGGGAGTGCTTCCTCGACGAGGCGGCTCACGCCGCCGGAAAGGACCCCCTGGCCTTCCGGCTCGACCTGCTCGGGAAGCGGGGCCAGGTGAAGCTGGGTGAGGAGGAGCTGGACATCGCCCGTCTCCGGAAGGTCTTGGAACTGGCTGCCGGGAAGGCCGGCTGGGGACGGACGCTGCCGAAGGGCCACGGCCTGGGGCTCGCCTGCCACGCCTACGACCGCCGCACCTACCTCGCCGCGGTGGCCGAGGTCTCCGTCGAGAAGGGCAAACTCCGGGTGCACCGGGTGGTGGCGGCCGTGGACTGCGGCATCGTCCTCAATCCCGACGGCCTCGCGGGCCAGGTGGAGGGGGGCGTGGCCTGGGCCGTGTCGGCCCTCTACTCCCAGATCACCTTCGAGAAGGGCCGCGCCGTGCAGGAGAACTTCGACACCTTCCCCGTGCTGCGCCTCCCCGAGATGCCTCAGGTGGAGGTCCACATGGTGGCCAGCGGCGAGGCGCCCTCAGGCATGGGCGAACCGCCCGTGCCCGTGTCCATTCCCGCCATCCTGAACGCGGTCTTCGCCGCCACCGGCAAGCGCCTGCGGCGGCTGCCCATCACGCCTTCAGATCTGGCCTAGCCCATGTCGAAGGAACTCCAGGACATCCTCCGGATCGTCCGCCGGGGGCCGGGGCCCTTCGCCCTGGCCACCCTGGTGGGCGTGGACGGCGCCAGCTACCGCCGCCCCGGCGCGCGGCTGCTCACCGACGGGAGAACCCTCCTGCGCGGCTCCCTCAGCGGCGGCTGCCTGGAGGGCGAGCTCCTGGCCCGGGGGCAGGACGTCCTCGCCACCGGGGCACCGCGGCTGGTGCGGTACGACCTCCGGGGCGACGCCGACCTGGTCTGGGGCAGCGGCAGCGGCTGCGAGGGCGTGCTCGACATCCTGGTGGAACCGGTCACCGGATTCCCCGACTGGATGGCCTGGATCGAGGAAGCCTGGTCCAGCCGGAAGGCCCTGCGGATCCGAACCGACCTGTCACAGGAATGGCTCGGATTGCGCAGCATTCCGAGCGATCCAGGCGCGGACGCCCCTGGCCGACGGGAGGCGTGCTTCGAGGAGGTCGTTCCCCCCACCGCCCTGTGGATCCTCGGGGCCGGGGACGACAGCCGCCCCCTGGTCCGCCTGGCGAAGGAACTGGGCTGGACCGTGGGTCTGCTGGACCACCGCCCGGCCTTCGCCCGGCCGGAGCGGTTCCCGGAGGCCGATGCCGTGCTCGCGGGGCACCCGGCCGCCACGCTTCCGGGCCTGCCCCTCGATGACCGCAGCGCCGTGGTCCTGATGACCCACCACTACCTCAAGGACCTGGAGGCCCTGCGCCACCTGCTGCCCTCCGGCGCCGGGTACCTGGGGCTCATGGGGAGCCGGGCCCGGGGCGCGAAGCTGCTGGCGGAGCTGGCGGCGGAGGGAATCCATCCCGATTCCCGGCTCCACACCCCTGTGGGCCTGGACCTGGGCGCGCAGGACCCGGAGACCATCGCCCTGGCCATCCTCGCGGAGGTCCAGGCGGCCCTGGCGGGACGGAACGCCGCGTCCCTCCGCAACCAGCCCGCGCCCGTGGGGGCCCCGTGAGCATCGCCGCCATCGTCCTCGCCGCCGGGGCCGGCCGGCGCATGGGCGGCCCCAAGGCCCTCCTGGTGGTGGAGGGCGAGACGCTGCTGCGCCGGGCGGCCCGCGCGGCCCTGGCCGCCGGCTGCGCCCCCGTGGCGGCCGTGGTGGGCCCCTGGGACCCGGAACTGGAGGATCTGGACGTCCTCGTGGTCCCGAATCCGGAGGCCGACGAGGGCATGGCGAGCTCCCTCCGGGCCGGACTGGCGGCCCTGCCCGACGACGTCGAGGCCGTGCTGGTCCTCGCGGTGGACCAGCCCGCCGTGGACGCAGACCTCCTGCGCGGCCTTCTGGCGCTCTTCCGGGCCTCCGCCGGCCGCCCCGCCGCCTGCACCTACGCAGACACCCTGGGGATCCCCGCCGTGCTGCCGGCGCATCTGTTCCCCGATCTGCGGGCGCTCCGGGGCGACCGGGGCGCCAAGGCCATCCTGGTGCGGGAAGGCGCCGCCTCCCTGCCCTTCCCGGAGGGGGCGCAGGACCTGGACCGGCCTGAGGACCTCGGCCGGATCAGGCGCTGAGGCTGGCCTTCTTCTGGAGGTGGTCGTAGCGCCTGCGGGCCTGCTCCAGCTCCGCGAGGTGCCCCTCCGCCCAGGTGCAGAGGGCGCCCATGGGCTCGATGAGCGTATGCCCCAGGGCCGTCAGCTCGTACTCGGTGCGGGGCGGCACCTCGGGGTACACGTGGCGCGCCACGAGGCCGTCCCGCTCCAGCTTGCGGAGGGTCTGGGTGAGCATCTTCTGGCTGATGCCGCCGATCTGGCGGTGCAGGTCGCCGTAGCGCTGCCGTCCGCGGGCCAGCAGGTAGATCACCAGCGTCGTCCACTTGTCGGCGATGAGGTCCAGCACCTGGCGGGTGGGGCACTGGGCGCTGAGGACGTTGGGGTGCAGGGAACACGGCTTGCTAACCATGGGGTGCCTACCTTCCAAGAAGGTGCCTACTTTCTTTTCGCTCGTAAGCACCCAACCATTGTGCCACAGGCTGCCAGAACGCAAGCCACCGGAGGAGAGCCCAGATGTCCAGGATCGCCATCGTCTTCCACAGCGGGTACGGCCACACCAGGGCCCTGGCGGAGCGCGTCAAGGCCGGGGCCGAACAGGTCGCCGGCACGCAGGCCCAGCTCATCCCGGTCGAGGAGGTCGAGGGCCGCTGGGCTGACCTGGAGGCCGCCGACGCCATCGTCTTCGGCAGCCCCACCTACATGGGCAACGTGAGCGGCCCCTTCAAGGTGTTCATGGATGCCAGCTCCAAGCCCTGGTACGAGCGGAAGTGGAAGGAC
>Ga0079306_1001530_pt1 | contig 15047 bp, 11 predicted proteins | sample Methanotroph_Enr_FD_79181 | JGI IMG/M metagenome (GOLD analysis project Ga0079306, IMG submission 79181) | Enriched soil microbial communities from Old Woman Creek wetland in Ohio, USA - Methanotroph_Enrichment_5 | ecosystem: Environmental > Terrestrial > Soil > Wetlands | place: USA: Ohio...
CAGCTGAGAGCTTCGGAAAGGGCGAGGCTCCTCTGGGGCACCAGGGAGGACTTGTTGTCCTGGCGCTGCACCTTGGAGCTCAGCACGTAACGCCGCTTTTCGTCGAAGGTCAGATCGTTGTTGAAAAGAAGCGAATATGCAGATGAGTGCTGGCCGCTCGAGCTGTCCGCCGAGTAGTCGAGCGATACCAGAGAGTTACTAATCTCCTTGTAGGAGTGGGTCGCGTTCATGGAGAAGGAGTCGCCCGAGGAGCTGAAATTCTGGGCGAGGCCGCTTGACCCGGAGCTGCCGTGGCTGTAGGCGATCCGCAGCGGCAGCACGTCGTGCAGCAGGGAGGCCGACAGCTGCTCCGTGTCGCGGGTCAGGGTATAGGCGGGAGTGAACCCGTTGTCGATCACCGAGGTACTGCGCGTACTGACGAGGGTGGCCGGATGGCTGCTGGTGCTGAAGGCGCTCGTCATGATGTTGTACTGGCCGTTTAGGTACGTGGTGGTCTTGTCCGCGAAAGACTGCTGGTAGGAGATGCCGAGCTGCAGCTCGATGGTGGCTATTTCCGGGTCGACTACCGTGGCGATGGTGCCCAAGCGGTAGTTTTCCGCCAGCAGCGAGGAGGAGGTGGAAGAGTGCTTCCTGGCGTGCTCGGCGAAGCTGTAGCTTACGCCCACGAGCTGGCTCACCTCGCCGAAGGAGAGGAGGCTCGGCTGCCGGACCACCTCCACGTTGCTGGCGGCCAACGCCTGATCTCCGATGGCGAGGCCCAAAGCGGCAAGGATGAGGATTCGTGGCACACTCATGGCTAGCGGAGCAGGTACTTGGGTTGGCCGGCATGGGGATTGTGGCAGTCCATGCAGAACAGTCCGGTCGCGGTTACCTTGTCATGCATCCCCTGGGCGAGCCGCTGCTCCTTGTGGCACGCAGAGCAGACCTTGGCCTTCTCGACCTTGAGCAGCGACGGGAAAGCGGAGGAGTGCGGGTCGTGGCACTCGAGGCAGCTCCCTACCGCTGCCGGTCCGTGGGCCATGGGGCCCTTGAGGATGTTGGGATGGCAGACGAAGCAGATCTCATCCTTGGGTTTGATGAGACCCGACTCCTTGGACTTGTCGTGGCAGTTGTCGCAGCGCTTCTCCTTGTAGGGGGGGTGGCTGGAACCGGTGCCATCCCCCTTCTTGCCGTCGGCGGCCTTGAGGCCGGCGAGCTTCTCTTCGGCGGTGCTCTTTTCGTGGAACTCCTGGCAGTACTGGTCCGCCGGCGGCAGGCTCGGGACGCCGTCGAAAATCGTCGAGGTGACCTTATGCACCGTCAGCGGATCGCATCCGGCGAGGGCGCACCACGCACCTACAACCGCTATTAAAGTCACCAGATTCCTACGCATCAGCACTCCGAGTCCACCTGATCTGTACCCCTGCCGTCGCTTGGCCGTCCGTCCTTCTCCCCTTGCACCCCCGGGGTAAGCCGGGGGAGCTCCGGCCAGAGCCGGCGCTCCCCTGCGGTTGCCGTTGCTCTACTTGGCAGGTTTAGCGCCGTCCGCGGCCTTGGGTTCAGCCGGCGTGGCCTTAGGCTCGGATTTCTTCGATTCCATCTCGCCCAGGCCGTAGACCGCCAGCAGGTCGTTGATGATTCCCTGGAACTGGTTGGTGACGAAGACCACTTCGGTCAGCTTGAATCCGGGCGCTGCCATCTTCTGGAACAGCTCGAGGTTCTCCTTGGTGGTGGCTACCCCCGCCGGGAGGTTCAAGGCACCCGCCAGCACCCCCGACTGCCCGAAGAACCCGAGGATGCGGCGCTGGTCGTTGAAGACCTGGACCACGCCGTGTCCGGCGTCCACTATGAAGATGTTGCCGTCCTCGTCGACGGTGATGCCGCGCGGCCGGGTGAACTCGCCGGGAGAATCCCCGAGCCTGCCGAAGGTGGAGAGCAGGTTGCCGTCCAGGTCGTACTCCTTGACGGTGCCGTTGCCCATGTTCACCACGTGGATGTTGCCCTTTTGGTCCACGGTCATCCCGTTGGGCATGGCGAGGTTCTTCGACTTGTCCGGGTTGTTGCCGATGGTGCTCAAGAGCTCGCCGGTCTTGCGGTCCATGATGAAGATCAAGCCTTGGTGGTTATCCAGGGCGAACAGGTAATCCTTGTACACGTCGACCCCGATCAGGCCGGTCTGGCTCAGCTCTTTCCCCATCGACTTCAGGAATTTTCCGTCCGGACCGTAGACCGCGATGTCCTTCCTGCCGGTGTCGGCCACGTAGACCTTGCCCTCGTCATCCACCGCGACGCTGATCGGCTTCTTGAGCGCCTCAGGCCCCACGGCGTCGCTCAGGTTCTGCATGGTCTTCGCGGCGAAGTCGATGATCACGATCTGAGCGGCTCCGATGTCGCAGATGTAGAGTTTGCCTTTTTTGTAGGTCATGCCGTAGGGCTTGGCGATCCTGGTGATGGTTTCCGTCCCCCCCACCAAAAGCTTCGCGACGCCCCCCTGCTTGACGCCCAGGTCGGCCGAGGTGGTGACCCCGAGCAGAAACTGCACGCGCGGGTCATCGGGAGGGGGCGGGAAGAAAATCGGGCCGACCTTCTTCTTCGTGCTGGCACATCCAAAGAGCGCACTGGAGACGAACAGCACGAGGATCAGCAATTTTGCACATCTGACAGTTCTACCGACTACGGCACCTTTACTGGTCATTTGCTACTCCTTTACCCTTTGCGTTACTCAATATCTGCGGTTTCGCGGCACTTCCGCCGCCCCTGGTCCCGACCCGCCGTGCGTGCGGGGTACCAGCTCTGCGGCGCGTTACGGTGTTTTCTCGGGCGTGCCGTAGACAACCGGCTTCTGTCGGTCGTACTTGAACTTGCGGTGGCATCCCGGCGCGCAGCTCCCGCCGGTCGAGTCCATGACGAAGTTGATGGGTATCTTCCAGTCGCCGAACTGGGCGCCGTCTTTGTTGATCAGCTTGTCCCCGTCGCTGCCGTGCGGCTGGTGGCAGATGCGGCAGGTGCGCCCCTTGCGGCTCACCACGTGGACGTAGTGCAGGTTGCGGTTGCCGTTTCTGAACTTGGTGTAGATGGTGGTCTCGGCAAACCTGAGCAGGTTCTTCTCATGGCACTTGAGGCATGCCTCGTAGGCGCCGTCCTGGTAGGGGGCGTAGAGCTCGGCCGGGTACTTGCCGCGCAAAAGGCGGAAGTTGTCCGAGCCGTGCGGGTCGTGGCAGGCCTTGCACTCGCCCTTCTTGATCGGGCCGTGCAGCATCTTCTTGCCGTCGATCTGGGTCTTGATGTTCCTCAGGGGGGGCTTGCCCAGGTTGTCCTTGCCGTGGCAGTTGAGGCAGAGTTCCATCTCGGCGGCCGGCAGGAGCTTCTTGGCCTTCGAATAGTGGGCCGAGTGGCAGTTCGAGCAACCCGTACCTTCCACCACCGGTTTGTGCGGCACCTTGGCCGCCTTCACCTGCTTGCCGATGTTTTTATGGCAGTCGAGGCAGAGGTCGGGCATCTTGTTCTTGAGGAACATTTGAACGGCGGAGCCGTGGGGGTTGTGGCAGGCGGTGCAGGGGCCCTGGCCGACCGGCGGGTGCACAAAGCTCGCGGTCTTCATCGCGGCGTCGAAGTCGGCATGGCACTTGAGGCAGGCGTTGCGCACCGTGTCTTTCATGAGCCACTTTTCGGTCGATTCGTGGGGGTCGTGGCAGGCGTTGCACGAGCCGACCGCCGCCGGGCCGTGCATGAACTTCGCCTTGAAGGGCGCGGCCTCGTGGCAGTTGAGGCACAGCGGGGTGCGGTCGTCCCCGACGTCCAAAAGGTAGCGCTGGTTGCTGCCGTGCGGTTTGTGGCAGGCGACGCAGTCGCCGTCTTTCACCGGTGCGTGCAGCATCCTTTTCTTGCCGATCCCGTCGTGGCACTCCTTGCAGAGCGCCCCCCCCTTGGCGGAAAGCTCGAAGCTCTTGGCACCCTTTTGCGGGTGCTCCTTCACGCGCTGGACGTGGCAGGAGGCGCAGTCGCCGTCCTTCACCGGGGCATGGGGGAATTTCTGGGCCGAGAGCGCGGAGTGGCATTCCGTTGTCACGCAGGACGCACCCAAAGCCGGATTGCTGCTCAGCAGGGCCAGCCCGACAAACGCTGCCGACACAAAAGACAACATGTTCATGAATGACTTCCTATCCGGTAGATGATGGGAAACATCGGCCCGTGTTGCAGCCTGGCCGACCGCATCGCGACTACTTGCACGATCTGCACCGGACCGTGCTTGAGCGGCGGCTCTGATTGGCCCGCCAGGGGCTGTCAGTAAACGGAAAAGAGGTGCAGCTCTCCGGCGGCGGCGCCGGGGAACCGGGGTGCCGCTGGCCGACCGGCCAGCCGAAAAGCCGCCAAAGCGCGGAGGGCTCGCCGGCCACAGCCGTCATTTGGCCGCAAAAAAAGGGTGTGACCTGTCACGACCCTCGACCGGGTCGGCAGCCACCCTTCAACCTGGAGCGGAAAACCACGACCAGCTGACTCCAGAAGCCGAGAGTTCAGCTGAACATTAACAGAAGGCAATGGTCTGGCGTAGAGTATCTACTTACGACACAAAAAGCCAGTCATATTTCGTTGGGATATTTAGCAGATTCCCCAAAACATTTCAACTCGAAAAGATTATCTAACCGCACACTTTGGCCAAGGCCCCGCCCACAGCGGTTGCGCCTTGGCCGGAAACCATGATTTGTTGTCGCTAATCCAGTCTTTGCCGGATCGTGGTGCGCAGCGACTCTTTCAGGCTCCCGCCCCTTGTGTGCGGGCATCGAACCGACAAGCCGGGTATCTGCGGGGCAGCGATTTTTGCCACCGTTCAATCAGTTGACGCAGCTTCGATGCTGGTGGTATGTTTGTCGCCGCGTTAGCTGACACAGTTATCCCACCCCGACCCAGAGGTTTCACATGCGTCTCAAACTCGGCCTGCTGTTCTCGCTTATGGCGGTGACCCTGCTGGCGTACTGGCAGTGCGGCAGCCACGACTTCATCATCCTCGACGACCAGCTCTACGTCACCCAAAACCCCGCGATCCAGGGGGGACTCAGCTGGCAGGGGATCTGCTGGGCCTTCTCGGCCCGATCCATGGAGACCAGCGGCAACTGGCACCCGGTCACCTGGCTGTCGCACATGGTGGACCTCCAGCTCTTCGGCGTGAACCCTGCGGGGCACCACCTGGTCAACGTGGTCCTGCACGCCCTCAACGTCGGGCTTTTGTTCCTCGTTTTAAGCGGCATGACCGGAGCCCTCTGGTTGAGCGCCGCCGTCGCGGCCGTCTTCGCGCTGCACCCGCTGCACGTCGAGTCGGTGGCCTGGGTGGCCGAGCGTAAAGACGTCCTGAGCATCTTTTTCTGGATGCTCACCCTGCTGTGCTACCTTAGGTACCAGCGGCGCCCGGGAGCGCTGCGCTACCTCGCCACCTTGGCGGCGTTCGTCGTCGGCCTGATGGCCAAACCCATGCTGGTGTCGCTTCCCGTGGTCCTGCTCCTGCTCGACTATTGGCCGCTGTCCCGTCTTCCCGGGAGCCGCGGGGTGGGTGCGGCAGAGCGCGAGATCCCCGTGGCCCGCAGCTGGCAGGCGCTTTTCCTTGAAAAAGTCCCCTTCGTGGGGATCACCGCGGCTTTTTGCGCGCTCGCCATCGCCGCGCAGCACCGCGGCGGCTACGTCCCCGACCTGGCCACCTACCCCCTCAAGCTGCGCTTCTACAACGCGCTTTTGGCCTACCAGGAGTACCTGGTGCAGGCCTTCTGGCCCCACGACCTGGCGGTCTACTACCCGTTTCCGGTGTTGCACTCGCTCGCGCCAGTCTTGGGCGCCTTCGTGCTTTTGGCCGCGGTGACCCTGGTGGCCCTCTACAACCTGCGGCGTCGCCCCTACCTTCTGGTCGGCTGGCTCTGGTTCCTGGTGACGCTGGTGCCGGTCATCGGCATCGTCCAGGTGGGGCACCAGTCCATGGCGGACCGCTACATGTACGTCCCGCTGGTGGGACTCGCCATCATGGTCGTTTGGGGCTTCGCGGACCTGATTCCTGCCGGACTGAGGCGTCCTGCGGTGCTGGCGCCGGTGGCGGCAGCCGTGTTCATCCTGCTGGGCGTCCTGACCTGGCGGCAGCTGGGCTATTGGCAGGACAGCACGACCCTGCTGACCCGCACCTTCAGCGTTACCGACGGGAACTACTACGCCCACGGACTGCTCGGCAACTACCTGTTCCAGCAAGGTAAATATCGGGAGGCCGAGCCCCAGTACCTGGAAGCGGTGCGCATCAACCCGAACTACGATGTGGGGCACTACAAGCTGGGGATGATAGCCATCATGAACGAGGACCTGGAGGGGGCGATCCGGCACCTGTCGCTCGCCTTGCGGCTGGCGCCCAACTCCGAGAACGCGCCCAACGCCCGCATCACCCTGGGGCGGCTTATGCAGTTGCGGGACGATGGGGCCAAGGCGCCGGGTCAATAAACAGCAGCGAGAACCGTTCAGCCCCGGAGTAATCTGACAAGGGAATTCATGCCAAAGAGGCACCGCCGACCTCTTTCCTGCGGACGCCCAACGTTGGTTTTTGGCCAAAATATAAAAAAAGCCCTGTTCCGCCAAATGGCTGAACAGGGCTTTTCATTTTTGGGTCTCAGAGGTCTTCGCAGGAGGTGAGATGTGTTTCGAGCAAATGGATTGTGTCCCGCTCTTCTTCGACCTTCTCGGACTATTCAGGGTAGTCCGACAGCGCCAGGAAGGTCTCCTTCAGTTCGAACCCGAAGATGGAGAACATCCTGTCGGCGAGGCGGCTGGTCAAAAGCGGCGGGAACAGCGGCACGGAGAGCCGGTAGATCAGATCGAGCAGGCCGTCGTGCGGGTTCTCCTCAAGAAAGAGCGCACCGTACTGCAAAACCGGCGCGAAAAGGAGCGCCTCTTCCATGACGGCGTCGTCCTCGCTGAAGTAGGGAAGGATCATCTCCAGGGAAAAGCAGAGCCCGGTACCGCCGGCATCCTCCGCGACACTCAGGAGCACCTCGTCCTGCGGCGAGCCGAACTCGCGGGACTCGGGCGACAGGTCGCCCGCCGGCAGCACCAGCACCTTGCCGTGCACCGGGTCGATCCCGTAGGGGGCCTTTCGCTGCTCCAGGAAGCGTTCCAAGGTCTGGTATGCCTTGGTCTGCAACCTGCCCATACCGCGGTAGAATGCGGGCCGGAAGGCATCGCGGTTGGCGATGAGATCATCGAGAGGGATGAACTCCTGTTCTCCGCCAGCAGGGCGCGCGCTTCTTACTTCGGCGTTGTTGACCACCAGTTTGAGGTGCGACATTTTGCGCTCGTCCTTGTCCTTTTTCATCGATCCAGCCTCTCCCCACGGTGCACTACTGCTTTAATGTAATACACCCCCCGGGAGACGGGTGTCAAGCAATCCCTCGACGCGGGCATCAGGCAGCGGAGACCACCAGGCCGTCCCGCAGGTGGATGGTGCGGTCGGCATAATCGCAGTTTTCCGGATTGTGGGTGACCATCACCACGGTCTGGCCGTCGTCGTTCAGGGCGCGGAACAGGTTCATCATCTCGAGGCTGGTCTTCGAGTCAAGGTTGCCGGTCGGTTCGTCGGCGAAGAGGATCTCGGGGCGGTTCACGATGGCGCGTGCGATGGCCACCCGTTCCTGCTCGCCGCCGGAGAGCTGGTTTGGGAGCCGGTCCGTCTTGGCAGCGAGCCCTACCCGTGCCAGGGCATCCTGGGCCGCGGCGATCTTGTCCTTCTTCTTCATGGGGGCGATGGCAAGCGGCAGCATGACGTTTTCCAGTGCGGTCAGGTAGCAGATCAGGTTGAAGGACTGGAACACGAAACCGAGCTTTTGGCTTCTGAAGTCGGCGCGCTTCTCGCCGGAGAGGGCGTACAGGTCGATGCCGGCCATCTGCACCGACCCCTCCGAAGGGTGGTTCAGGCCGCCCAGCACCGACAACAGCGTGCTCTTGCCTGAGCCGGACTGTCCCATGATGGTGATGAACTCGCCCGCCTCGATGCTGATGTCGACACCGCGCAGCGCCTCGACGGTTTCCTCGCCGCTTTGGTAGTTTTTGGTCAAATTGTGTACTTCGATAAGCGACATTTCAGTTTCCTTTTTTTGGGGCCGCGGAGCGCGTCGGACCGATCAGTCGGATCCGACCGATCGGTCCGATTGAACCCGCACCGTCGCTGTTGCTAAAGCGCCCGAAGTGCCTCGGTCGGGTCCATTTTGCTGGCGTGCAGTGCCGGATAGAGGCTTGCGGTGAGTGCCAGCCCGAGCGAGAGCCCCAGCGAGCCGAAGGCCACCATGCTATCCCAGACGAGCGCCACCTGTTTCCCCTCTGCCATGATCGGCAGCGCAAGCCGCGCGCCCCCCATGCCGGCGCCAAAACCGAGCAGCCCCGCCAGCAGCCCCACCACGGCAGCCTCCAGGAGAATGATGCGCATGATGTGGCTCTTGCGGAACCCGATGGCACGAAACACCCCGATCTCGGTGGTCCGCTCGTTCACGCTCCCCATCATGGTGACGAAGACTATGAGCGATCCGATGAACACCACCACGCCGGCCATGGCGTAGGAGAAGCGGCGGAACTGGTCTAGCGCCTTCAGCCTCCCCTCCACCACCTGCTGGATGGCGCTCACCTTGGCGTCCGGCAGCTTCTCGGCTATCTGCAGCACCATGTCGCCGATCGGGCAGCCGGAGCAAAGCGCCGCCACCTCGACCAGGTTGATGCGCCCCGCCTTGCCCAAGAGCCGCTGAGCCACGCCCAGCTTGGCGAAGACCAGGGAGTCGTCCTGCGACCCGGTCTGGTCCAGCACGCCGGAGATCTTGAACTGCTCGCCCTTGATCTGGACCATGTCGCCGGTCAGCACGTTGAGCACCTGGGCCGCGTCGCTGCCCAAAAGCAGCTCGTGGTCGGCCTTGGGCGCCTCGCCGAAAAGCTTCCACCACTGTTTGAGCTTCAGTTCCTTCTCGAACTGCACCCCGACCAGCAGCACCTGGTGCCCGGAGATCTGCACCCCCCCGAGGACCTTGGGGGCCACGGCCGAGATGTTCTTGTTGTTCTTGATGGTGGAGATCCGGGCCAGGTCCGACTCCAGGATTTCCTTCTGGTCGAAGTTGACCCCGCCCAGGCTGATGCCACCGTAATTCATGGCGAGGCCGTTTTGCTGAGGGGTGATCAGGATGTTGGCCCCGAACTCGTCCATCTTGCGCTCGATGTCTCCGGACATCGATTTGGTGAGGGTGACCAGGGTGACGATGGTGGCGATCCCGACGGTCAAGCCGATGGTCAGAAAGGCCATCTTCGCCTTACGGCGCCTTAGGTTGTTGAACGAGATGTTGTGCAGTTTCATGGTTGACCCTTCGGTGTTGGAAATAACCTGTTGCAGGGCGGCGCCTGGTGATCGGCCGATCCGACCGATCGGCCCGATCTTCGCGCTGGCTAATTGCCCTAGAAGAACCTGGCGCCAGTCTTCAGGTCCGCTACGCTAATGCTGACGTTCTTTGCGTCGACCCTGGCCGGCAGGTGCGAAGGGTTGCAGCCGCCGCCCGAGGAGGCGCCGATCCTGGCGATGGCGAACTTCTGGTTGCAGTTCTTGCACAGCATCTGGTCGCCCGCCTGCACATACCCCTTCTTCTCCTTGAAGCAGACATCGCAGGCGTCGAATGCGGTGTGGATCACCCCGTCGCTCCCCTTCACGATGAAGAAGTTCAGGTCCTTGCCGCCCTCGGAAAGCCGATAGAAGTGCGCCGAGCCGTCATTCACCTTGGCAACCGGAATGGTCACCACACCGTTTGCCGGTTTCACTTTTTCAAACTTCCCCATCCCGGGAATGCTGAAACCGAAAGCCGCCGTCACTGCTGCGAGCAGGACAGCTCCAACCACCACACCGTACTTCACGCCGTTTTTCTGTTTCCTTTCCATGCAAAACTCCTCTATCCGTTTTTGGGTTATCTTTCGTCGTTGTTATTTTCCTGCGCAGCCATCTTTGCCGCAGCAGCCCGAATTTGCCGATTGCTTCCCCACGTCCCTGCCCAGCAGCTTCTTGAACTGCTCGGGAGTGAGTACCGTCTGGACCGAACTGGCGAACCCGGTCGCGGCCACCTTCTGGGCCAGGCGCTCCGGCGCCACCTGCTTCGAGTCGTAGCCGGCGATCACCCAGCCTCCCTCCAGATCCACTTCGGTCGCGGCCACCCCGCGCTCGCCCTGCAGCGCCTTGGTAACCTTCGAAATGCAGGCGCCGCAGGTCATCCCCGAGGTGCGCAGCACCACCACGGAATCGGCCGTAGCACCAACCCTGACGAAGAAGGCACACACCCCCAGGATGACCAGTACGGCCAGCAGCAAACAGGCGTTGAGCGTTTTGTTTTTCATGATCTGCCCTCTCGTAGAGCGGCGTCCGCCGCGCCATGGTTGCGCCGGGACCTCCCGCGCGCAGTTACCAATCTTCAAGGAGCATGCCAGCAGCTGATGGAGAGTGTAACCGCATGATATTATTCCCGGCCCTGAGAAAGCCACCAAAATCGGGCACGCGGCACTGGAGAATATCCGGCAATAAAGAGTAGGATTTTCCACAACAGGAGGGAAAGGTCACTATTGGGGGAGGATATCGAGGAGCAGCAGGGCAGACGATGCTGGTAGGTGAGGCGGGTCATACGGCCTGGCAGGGGCGCACAGTCAGTTGCCCCTGCCAGGTGCAGTTTCACTTTCTAGCGCGGCATTACGGTGCCGCGGGGCGAGCCAGCCCTTAGGAGCGCCCCCTCGCCTATTTCACGGTGTACCAGAACTTGGCAGAGCGGACCTTGCCGTCCTTCGGCTTGAACTTGGCCATGATGCCGTACTTCCCTTTTTTGGACAGGTCGAAAAAGGCGCCGAACTCGCCGTGCATCGCCATGAGATCCTTGGTCTGCTCGGTCTTGTCAGGTGCCATCACCTTCAGCGTCACCTCGCCTTCGGTGAGCGCCTTGCCGCTTTTGGCGTCCTTCAGGGTCAGCGCGATGTAGTGGGTCTCGCCCTTTTCCATGGGCATTTCCATCTTCATCGCCTTCATGGCTTCCTTGGCGCCCTGGATCTTGAAGCTGACCTTCACCCCGTCGACCACCTCTTCGTGCGCTGCACCGCTTTTATGGCTGCTGTGATCCATATCCATGCCGCTGTGGTCCATGGCCATCGCGGGTGCCGAGAGTGCAAGGGATGCCGCTGCCAGAATGATCGCCAACTGTTTCATGTTTTCTCTCTCCTTTGCTGGTGTGTGTCTGATGATGGACCCCGTAAGACGGCTTCAGCCGCGATCGCCGATGCAATCGCGGCTTCACCGCTACTGGAGCAGATTGTCAGTGAATGAGTGTGCCAAGACATCGCCAATTGTCAACGCCCGCAACCTCCAAAGAACTTGCTTTCATCGTCAACTGTCAATTGTCTCCCTTGCCTCTTTAGTGTTTCATCCCCGAGTACTTGAGTTTCCCTTTCTTCAGGTCGCGCTTCTTCATCAAGACAAAGATGACCGGCGTCATGATCAAGACATGCACTGCGGATGAGATCATCCCCCCGATCATGGGCGCCGCGATCGGCTTCATGACGTCCGCGCCGGTCCCGGTGGACCACATGATCGGCACCAAACCCAGCAGCGCTACGGCCACGGTCATCAGCTTGGGCCGGAGCCTCAGCACCGCTCCCTCGAAGGTGGCGTCGTAGATGTCCTGCTCCGTGCAGGGGCCGTCGATCAGTTTTCGGTCCAGCGCCTCGTGCAGGTAGATCACCATGACCACCCCGGTTTCCACAGCGATTCCGTAGAGCGCGATGAACCCGACCCAGACGGCGACCGACATGTTGTACCCGAGCGCCTTAACCAGGTAGACCCCGCCCACCAGGGCGAAGGGGACCGAGAGCATGACCATGCTCGCCTCCAGCGCCGAGTGGAAGGTGAAGTAGAGCAGGATGAAGATGATCAAGATCCCCGCGGGGACCAGCATCTGCAGCCTGGCCTTGGCGCGCACCTGGTTCTCCCATTGGCCGGACCAGGCGACGTAGTAGCCCGCGGGCAGCTTGAGCTGTTTCTCCAGCACCTGTTTCGCCTCTCCCACGAAGCCGCCCATGTCGCGGCCGCGCACATTCAGGAAGACGATGGAGCGCAGGAGTCCCCCCTCGGAGTTGATCTCCGGGGCACCGGTGGAGGTCTTCAGCTTGGCCACCAGGGAGAGCGGCACCTGGGCGCCGTTCATCCCGGAGATGAGGATACGTTCGATGGAGGGGATGCTGTCACGGTATTCCCTCAGGTAGCGCAGCCGGATCGGGAAGCGGTTGCGGCCGTCCACCGAGGTGGAGAGCGTCGCGCCGCCCAGCGCCGTCTCGATGACGTCCTGGATGTCGCCCACCTTCACCCCGTAGCGCGCGGCGGCCTCGCGGTCGATGTCGATGTCCAGGTAGTCGCCGCCAGTCACCCGCTCGGCGACCACGTCGGCAGCCCCGGGTATGGTCTTAAGTATCCCCTCGGCCTGTACCGCCAGGTCCTTCAAGACGTTCAGGTCGTTGCCGAAGATCTTGACGCCGAGATCGGTCCTGACGCCGGTGGAAAGCATGTTGATGCGGTTGATGATCGGCTGGGTCCAGCCGTTCCTGACGCCGATCTGCTGGAGTCTGGCGTCCAGTTCCGAAACGATGTCGGCCTTGGTCACCCCGGGGCGCCACTTGTCTTTCGGCTTCAGGATGATGATCGATTCGAACATGGAAACCGGAGCCGGGTCCGTGGAGGTCTCGGCGCGCCCCACCTTACCGAGCACCTGCTCCACCTCAGGCTGGCTCTTGATGATGGCGTCCTGCACCTGGATCAGGCGCTTGGCCTCGTTGATCGAGACGTTGGGCAGCGTGACCGGCATGTAGAGGAGCGATCCTTCGTCCAGAGGCGGCATGAACTCGCTGCCGAGGCTCATGAACATGGGAATAGCGATGGCAAGGGCTATCACGTTGAGAAGGATGGTCACCTTTTTCCACTTGAGCACCCAGCGGATCACCGGCGAATAGAGCGCGATGAAGAAACGCGACACCGGGTTGGAACTCTCCGGCGGCATTTTCCCTTTCATGAAGTAGTACATGAGGACCGGCACCAGGGTTATGGCGATGAAGGCCGAGCCCATCATGGAGAAGGTCTTGGTGAAGGCGAGCGGGTGGAACATCTTCCCTTCCTGCCCTTCCAGCATGAAGACCGGTACGAAGGAAAGGACGATGATGGCCAGTGAGAAGAAGATGGCGCGCCCGACCTGCTTGGCGCTCATGATGATGGTCTCGAGCCGCTTTTCCTTGCGTTCCTCGGGCGTCATCTCGGAGAGGTGGCGGTAGCAGTTCTCCACCATGATCACCCCGGCATCCACCAAGACGCCGATGGCGATGGCGATGCCGCCCAGCGACATGATGTTGGACGAGACCCCCATGAGCTTCATGGCGATGAAGGAAAAGAGCACCGCGATGGGCAGGGTGAGCACGATGACCAGGGCGCTCTGGAAGTGGAGCAGGAAGATCAGGATGACCAGCGACACGACAATCGACTCTTCGGTGAGCGAATGCTTGAGCGTCTCGATGGCGCGCTCGATCAGGTCGCTTCTGTCATAGGAGACCTTGATGGTAACGCCCGGCGGCAGCCCCTTTTGCAGCGAGACGATCTTCTCTTTGACCCGGTCGATGACGTCCTTGGCGTTCTCGCCGTAGCGCATGACCACGATGCCACCGACCGCCTCGCCCTCGCCGTTTTTATCCAGCATGCCGCGCCGGATGGCGCCGCCCATCTGCACGGTGCCCAGGTTTTTCACGTAGATGGGCGTACCGCGCATGTCGGCGCCCACCACGATCTCCTCCAGGTCCCCCTTGGACTTTATGTACCCCTTGCCGCGGATCAGGTATTCGGCGTCGGCCTGTTCCAGGAGCCTCCCCCCCACGTCGTTGTTGGAGCGCTTGATCGCGTCCATGACGTCGCCCACCTTCACGTTGTAGGCGAAGAGGCGGTTGGGGTCGAGGTCGATCTGGTATTCCCGGACGAAGCCGCCCACCGAGGCGACCTCGGCGACGCCGGGAACCGTGTTCAGCTGGTAGCGGACGAACCAGTCCTGCAGGGTGCGCAGCTGTTCCAGGTCGTACCCTTTCCCCTCGATGGTGTACCAGAAGACGTGCCCCACGCCGGTGCCGTCCGGTCCGAGAGTCGGCACCACGCCCGGCGGCAGCAGCGAGGCGGCGTAGTTGAGCCGTTCCAGCACACGGGTGCGAGCCCAGTAGATGTCCGCCTTGTCCTCGAAGATCACGTAGATCATGGAGAAGCCGAAGGCCGAGGAGGCGCGGACCGCGCGCACCTGCGGGAGCCCCTGCAGGTTGACGGCGAGCGGGTAGGTCACCTGGTCTTCGACGACCTGCGGCGAGCGGCCGGGGTAGTCGGTGAAGACGATCACCTGGTTGTCCGAGAGGTCGGGGATGGCGTCGACCGGCGTGTGGTAGACCGCCCACACGCCCCAGCCGACCAAGAGGCCAAACAGCATCAGGATGATGACCCGGTTCCTGGCAGAATATTCGATGATTTTTTCGATCATTTGGACCTTTCAAGCGATAGAACGCGGATGACGCGGATTTAACGGATGCCCGCGGATTTAAAACCAAAACTACGGATGGACCAAAAACGGATAAATCGGAACCCACGGATGAAGCAACCCACGGATGAAAACTAAATCTACGGGTAAAACTAAACCTTAGTATGGTACTGGTTGGTGAATATCAAGCGTTTGAACTCGGGTTTCTTGCCGAAATTGAGTAACAGGCCTACTTCCTTGTCCGTTGCTTTTAGGTAATTTGTCAGCTGCGCTACGTGCTCTTCTTTCAGAGCATCTGCAGCTTTTAGTTCGATGATCACCAAACCATTTACGACAATATCCGCAAAATAGTCGCCGACCACATTACCCTTGTAGTAGACGTTGATGCGTTGTTGCTGAGCAGACTCGAAACCCTGCTCAGACAGTTCCAGACAGAGGGCGTTTTCGTAGACCTTTTCGAGAAAGCCGTGACCGAGGGCGTTGTAGACCTTAAAGAAAGCA
>Ga0079306_1001531_pt1 | contig 15047 bp, 11 predicted proteins | sample Methanotroph_Enr_FD_79181 | JGI IMG/M metagenome (GOLD analysis project Ga0079306, IMG submission 79181) | Enriched soil microbial communities from Old Woman Creek wetland in Ohio, USA - Methanotroph_Enrichment_5 | ecosystem: Environmental > Terrestrial > Soil > Wetlands | place: USA: Ohio...
CCGAGACGCGGACCCTTCCCACGACCCCCTTGGAGGCCGCCGCGAGGTCCGCCTCGGCGCGTTCGATCTCCGCGAGGATGCGCTCGGTGTTCGCGACGAGCTGCGCGCCGGCGTCGGTCAGCCGGACGCCGCGTCCGTGACGCTCCAGAAGCTGGGCGCCGGTCTCGCGTTCGAGGACCGCCATCTGCTGCGAGACCGCCGACGGCGTCATGAAGAGCGCCTCTGCGGCGGCGGCCAACGTGCCGCGCGAGGCGACCTCTCTGAGCATGCGAAGTCGGGTGACATTGAGCATGTAGTAAATCTTACGCTATACATTAGGAAGCGACAATTGTTCTTGCGTGTCCCAGGCCCGATGATAGCTGTAGAACGAACGCGGCCACATCCGGCGGCCGCAATGAAGGAGGCGTTTCAGATGAACGACAGCTTCAGCGAAGGCGGCGTCTTCTACGGCCGTACCGCAGCGATTGTTGCCGGCGTAATGGCCCTGGCGGTCCTGCTCCACCTTATCTAGTCCCCCTTGGCCGTCGTCGGCATCCCCCGACGACGGCAGTCCCTAAAGATCGGCGCCCCCGCAGTCCGCTGCGGGGGCGCTTATTCATTTCAGAGGACTTTGCATGCGTTTGGCGCGCGAGTTCGAATCCGGTCCCGGCTTGACCCCTGCGCGAAGCCAAGTACTGTGAGCTGTACGCCCACGAAGGAGACGCCGATGTCTGAGTCGAGCCGACAGGCACAGATGCCCCGCCCAGCCCTGCCCGACGGCACCCCAAGCAACTTCGCGGTCGTCTTCTGGCTCGCGTTCGGGATCTCGACGCTTCTCGTCGCGGGGCAGATCGCGTTCATCATGACGCTCACGCCGATCGTGGTCCGCCTGGCCGAGCGCGCCTCCGCGACGCTGCCTCCGCTGCTGGCCGCCGGCGCCGCGCTCGGTCCGTTCGGCCTGTTCATCGTCTTCGCGGTGGGCGACGCGCTGATCTTCGCTGCGTTCGCATGGCTCGCCCGGCGGTACTGGATCGGATTGCTGTTCGTTCCGCCGATCCTGTATCTGGCGGGCGCCTTCGGCGCGGCGTGGATCTACGCCGAGCAGTACTTCGGGCTCGCCCGATGAGCCGCACGCCCGAGCAGCACCTGCGCGAGGTCGACCCGGCGCTGGGTGCGATCATCGACGCCGTAGGCCCGCTGCACCACACACCCGCCGAGGACCGCTTCGTCGAGTTGGCGAACGCGATCGTCAGCCAGCAGCTCTCGCTCAAATCCGCAGCTACCATCTGGGGCCGCTTCGAGCTGCTCGGCCCGGTGACGCCGGAAGCGATCCTCTCGCTGTCCGAGGAGTCGATGCGCGGGGTGGGGCTCTCGGGCGCTAAGACGCGGTACGTACGCGATCTGGCGCTGCACGTCGCCGATGGCAGGCTGGACCTGCACGCACTGGATGTTCTCGACGACGAAGAGGTCATCGTCGCCCTCACGCAGGTGAAGGGCATCGGGCGATGGACCGCCGAGATGTTCTTGATCTTCGCGCTGGACCGTCCCGATGTCCTGGCACTCGACGACGCCGGCCTCCAGCGAGCAGCGGGGTGGCTGCTCGGCTGTGAGAGACCGGCGTCGCGTGAAGAACTCAGTGCCGCGGGTGAGCGCTGGGCGCCTCACCGCTCAACGGCGTCACGATACCTGTGGGCATCGCTCGGGAACGCTCCCGCGGGCTAGGCGCCGCGGCGTTCTCGGCCTAGAAGTTGTCGGCGAGGAGCTCGAAGTACGCCTGCGGATGCGAGCAGGACGGGCACAGATCCGGAGCCTCGGCACCCTCGTAGACGTAGCCACAGTTGCGGCACTTCCAGAGTACGACGCCGTCCTTCTTGAAGACCCGGTAGCCGTTCACGTTCTCGAGCAGCTTGCGGTAGCGCGCCTCGTGGTGCGCCTCGACCTCGGCGATCTGGCGGAACGACTCCGCGACATCGGCGAAACCCTCTTCGTCCGCGATGCGGGCGAACGTCGGGTACAGGTCGCTCCACTCTTCCAGCTCACCGTCGGCCGCCGCGAGCAGGTTCTCGGCGGTGGTTCCGATCTTGCCGGCGGGATAGGTAGCGGTGATCTCGACGGGTCCGCCCTCGAGGTACTTGAAGAAGACCTTGGCGTGCTCGCGCTCGTTCTCCGCGGTCTCGAGGAAGATTGCGCTGATCTGCTCGAAACCTTCCTTCTTCGCGACGCTCGCGGCGAACGTGTAGCGATTGCGCGCCTGGCTCTCGCCGGCGAACGCCTTGAGGAGGTTCATCTCGGTCTCGGTGCCCTTGATGCTCGGCATGAGGAGACTCCTTTCGTGGGGTCAGGGGGGTCTTGGGTGTCTCTGAATATGGTATCCGTTCGGCCGAGTGGCGAAACCCTCGGCGACACGCGCGCCGGGTCGCCGAAAAGAATCTCTTGACTAGTGCGAAGTTCGTAGTAGTCTGTGTCTTGGCTAGTGTGAAGTTAGTAGTACTGCGGTGTTGATAACACCGCTGCGACGGAAGGGGAGGTGAGCCGTGACACCCGCCGATGAGGTCATGCTTCGGAAGTTCCAGAAGGAACTGAACGCGGGAACGGTTTCGCTCGTCCTGCTCGCAATCCTCGATCGCTCCGGTGAGCCGCTCTACGGCTACCAGATCGCGAAGAGCATCGAGGGCGCGTGGGGCGAGGGAGTGCCAGTCAAGCAGGGGACGCTGTATCCGGTCCTGCGCTCGATGGAGGAGAACGGAATGCTGGAAAGCCGAGTGGAGCCGAGCGTCTCGGGTCCTCCTCGGAAGTACTACTCGATCACCGACCGGGGCCGCGCCGTCTTGGGCGACTGGAAGGAGGCGTGGTCGCGGACTCGCGGCTTCGTCGATGCGACACTGGAGGGGAACGTTGAATAACACGGTCGAGGGATACCTCGCTGAACTCAGGAAGGCGCTCCAAGGCTCCGACCCGGCCCTCGTGCAGGACGCGGTCTACGACGCCGAGGAGTACCTGCGCACGGCGATCGCCGAGGGCGACGGTTCGCCCGAGGCCGTCGAAGCAGCCATGGAATCGTACGGCACGCCCGAGGAGGTCGCGGCCGCGTATCGCGACGCCGAGCTCACCGTGGCCGCCGCGCTCCGCAAGCCAACCGCACCCGTGGCGAAGTCCGCGATCGGTGCGAGCCCCGTTGGAGGCTTCTTCCGCATCATCCTGGATCCTGCCGCGTGGGGGTCGCTGTTCTACATGCTGCTCGCGCTGGCGACCGGCACCATCTACTTCACCATCGTGGTGACGGGGCTCTCGCTGAGCTTCGGCCTGGCGATCCTCATCATCGGCGTGCCGTTCGCGCTGCTGTTCCTGGCGGTGGTCCGCGCGGTCTCGCTGGCAGAGGGCCGGATGGTCGAGGGGCTCCTCGGCGAGCGCATGCCCAGAAGGCCGCGGATCGTCGGGGTGCAGGGCAGCCTGTGGGAGCGCATCAAGAGCTGGCTGACCGACTACCGTTCGTGGACGACGATGCTGTACATGGTGTTGCAGCTGCCGCTGGGAATCACGTACTTCACAATCATCGTGACCGCGCTCGCGCTGTCGGCATGGACCATCGTTGCGCCCATCGTGCAGCTCCTCACCAACGAGCCGGTTATCCGCACGCTGGACTATGGCTACCTGATCCAGCCGTGGGCGATGCCGCTGCTCTGGGCTGCGGGCGTGCTGGGTGTGTTCGCGACACTGTGGCTCGCGAAGGGTATCGGTAAGGTGCATGGCATATGGGCGAAGACGATGCTGGTTGGTCGCTTCGAAGGTGCGTCCACGGCTGTCGGTACGTCCGGCTCGGCAGGAGGGGAACTGTGATGAAGAAGTCCACTGCGATTATCGTTGCAGGCATAGCGCTCGTGGGTCTGCTCGCGACGACGGGCTGCGTACGGGTACCGCTCTCGGAGAACCCGGGTGGTCGCCCAGCGAACAGGGTGACCGTCGACACGTCGTCGTACGAGCTCAACGGCGCTCAGAAGCTCGTGGGTAACGTGCGCATGGGAGTGGGCGAGCTGTGGCTGGCCGGCAGCACGTCCACGAGCGGCACGGTCAGTGCTCGCTTCGAGTACGCCCCGGTGAGTTGGAAGCCGGTCGTCGCCTTCGCCTCCGACGGCGCCGAGGCGACCTTCTCGGCGGAGCAGCCGGAGAGCCAGTCGGTGAACCTTGGCAGGAGCGTGCGCAACAGCTGGACGATGAAGTTCCCGTCGGGCGTCGCCACGGATCTTTCGATGAAGCTGGGCGTGGGGGAGAGCACCATCGACCTGCGAGAGATCGATGTGCGCGACCTCGTGGTGCTCACCGGTGTCGGCTCGACCAAGATCGACCTGAGCGGAACGCGCACCAGCGACATCACGGCTCGCATCGAGTGCGGTGTGGGCGAGACGGAGATCCGCGTACCCAGCGACATCGGCGTGCGCATTACCGGCTCCAAGGACGGACTGGGCGACATCTCGACGCCGGGCTTCTCGGCCGAGGGCGACGACCTGGTCAACGCTGCCTACAGCGGCGCCGGACCCAAGATCGAGATCCAGCTCACGCGCGGCGTGGGAGAGGTCCGCGTGATCCAGGTTCCATAGGCGTGGCCCTGCAGAACCGCGCTCGAAACGAACGAAGCCGCCGCACCCCGTCAGGAGTGCGGCGGCTTCTGTTGTGCGGGCGGCTACTCGACCGGTGCGAGCTTCGCCGAGAAGTGACGCAGGAAGGGGGCCTGCTCCACGATGCGGTACGGCTTGAGCTGATCGCGCTCGGAGAAGACCTTCTCCATGACCTCGATCACGTAGTCCATGTGGCTCTGCGTGTAGGTGCGGCGGGGGATGGCCAGGCGCACGAGCTCGCGCGGACCTGCGGTCTCCTCGCCGGTCTCCGGGTCGCGGTGGCCGAACATCAGGCTGCCGATCTCGCAGGCGCGCACGCCCCCGTGCAGGTACATCGCGATCGCGATCGAGACCCCGGGGTAGTCGGTGGGCGCCAGGTGCGGCGCGAACGCGCGCGCGTCGACGTAGATCGCGTGACCCCCCGGAGGCCACAGGATCGGGATACCGGCGGCCTTCAGGTGCTCGCCGATGTAGCGCGTCGACATGATGCGGTAGTGGAGGTAGTCCTCATCGACCGCCTCCTCCATGCCCACGGCCAGGGCCTCCAGATCACGGCCGGAGAGTCCGCCGTAGGTGGGGAAGCCCTCGGTGAGGATCAGCAGGTCCTTCTGCTCCCGCGCGATGGCGGCGTCGTTGGTGGCGAGGAAGCCGCCGATGTTCACGATCGCGTCCTTCTTGGCGCTCATCGTGCAGCCGTCCGCCAGCGCGCACATCTCGCGCACGATCTCCTTGGCCGAGACGTTCTCGAACCCCTTCTCGCGCTGCTTGATGAGGTAGGCGTTCTCGGTGATGCGGCAGGCGTCGAGGTAGAGCGGCGTGTTGTGCGCGCGGCACACCTCGGCGACGGCACGAGCGTTGGCCATCGAAACGGGCTGACCTCCACCGGAGTTGTTGGTCACGGTGAGCATCACGAGCGGGATCTTCTCGGCGCCGTACTGAGCGAACGTGGCCTTGAGGCGATCGATGTCCATGTCGCCCTTGAACGGGCAGTCCGACGCCATGTCGGCCAGCTCGGGCGAGGGAAGATCGAGTGCGATCGCCCCGGTGAACTCGCAGTTGGCGCGCGTGGTGTCGAAGTGGCTGTTGTTGGGGACGACGTCGCCCGGCTTGCACATGACGGCGAAGAGGATTCGCTCGGCCGCGCGGCCCTGATGCGTGGGGATGATGTGCTCGAAGCCCATCACGTCGTGCACGGCGTCGCGGAAGCGGAAGTAGCTGGGGCTTCCGGCGTAGGACTCGTCGCCGCGCATGATGCCTGCCCACTGGTTGGAGCTCATCGCGCCTGTGCCACTGTCGGTCAGCAGGTCGATGATCACGTCCTCGGAGCGCAGCGCGAAGATGTTGTACCCGGCGGCCTCGATCATCTGGCGACGTTGCTCGGGGGTCGTCATCTTGATCTGCTCGACGGACTTGATGCGGAACGGTTCGATGATCGTCTTGAACATGGCGCCTCCCGGCGTCGTGTGTGCGCCCGCTCGATCTGAGGAAGCGGGCGCGAGCCAAGACGGAGTGTACCCTCGCCCGCGACCTCGATGCCTGTGTAATGCGAAGGTTGAGCGGCCAAATCGCCTGTGAATCCAAGGAATGGCCGGGCTCGCGTGCGTAACCACAGCGAGCGGGGTCTCCCTGTGACGGTCGACACACAGCCGAGAATTAACTCGACTTAAGAAAGATTGGCAATCTATAATCTGCCCCACGGAGCTGGTTGTGCACCGCATCACATGGGGCTGCTCGCGAAACGTGCACTCTGGATACCCGAGTTCGGCCGTCAGGTGGAGTCAGGAACCTGCTCGGATCGATCGTCCACATATGTTTGGGGAGGCCATGAGTAGCCGCACAGGGAGCAGTCTATTCTCGTACCGTCGGATTCTCCGTGTGCCGGGCGTTCTCGCGGCAGCCCTCATGGTGCTCGGAGCAACCACGGCATTCGCAGCCCTTTGGGGCAGCGGTTTCCTCCCCGCCGCACTCGGCCCTGTGACGATTCAGGCGCAAGCGGCCAACAACCCGCCGCTCGCGGTGTCCGACGGCACTATGCGCCAGACCGCCACGCTCGCCCCGGCGGCACGTGACTCGCGCCTCTCGCACATCGTCATCGACGGCGACACCGCTCTTGTGGGGGTCGACCATGACGACGCGGCCGCGATCGACGGCGGAGCCGTCTACGCGTATCGCCGCGTGGGGACCGACTGGGTGTTGCGCCAGAGGCTGACCGCGTCTGACGCGGCCGACTTCGCGCACTTCGGCTACTCGGTAGCGCTTGATGGTGACCGAGCGATTGTCGGCGCCGTCGACGGCGGAGCCGCCTACGTGTTCGAGCGCACCGGTGAGACGTGGAGCCAGGTCCAGGAGATCACCGCAGCCTCCGTGGCCATGACGAGCGACGACCAGTTCGGCATCTCGGTGGCGCTCGACGGTGATCGCGCACTCGTGGGGGCAGACCACTACGATGTGTCCGGTGTGAGCAACACCGGTGCGGTCGTGACGTTCGCACGCGCAGGCGGCACATGGGCATACGCGCAGACGCTCTCGGCCATTGGTGCGGCGGCCGAGGACAGGTTCGGTTGGGCTGTGGCGCTCGACGGCGACCAGGCACTCGTGGGTGCCTTCTACGACGACCTGCCCGGCAAGGCCAATGCGGGATCGGTCTACGCGTTCGACTTCTCGGGTGGCGCCTGGACCCAGACCCAGCAGATCAACGCGGCAGATGCGTTGGCTGGCGACTGGTTTGGCCACGGCCTTGCGCTTCACGGCGACACCGCGCTCATAGGTGCCGACTGGGGAGACAACGGTGCGGCCACCAATCGCGGTGCAGCCTACTTCTTCACTCGTTCGGGCGGTACCTGGACTCAAACGCAGAAGGTCAACGCCTCGGACGCGGCACTGGGTGATCACTTCGGCAGCGCAGTCGACTTCGAAGGTGACTCGGCCGTCATCGGCGCCTACAGTGACGACACCTCGGCGGGTACCGACGCCGGCTCGGCCTACTTCTTTGTTCGCTCGCCCGGTGGCTGGGTCGAGGCGAGCCGCTTGAGCCCGACCGAGGCCGAGGCCAACGGGTACTTCGGCAGCTCGGTGGCGATCTCTGGTGACACCATCATGGGCGGCATCGAGTCGAACATGGACCCGGCGTTCGTGTTCACGCGCTGCTTCGTGACCGACGAGGATGTTGTACTCTCGGCGTCCGCGGCGCAAAGCGTGCTCGCCAACGACCGTGACATCGATGGCGACGTGCTCACCGCATCGGCCGTGAACACGAGCACGCTGCGCGGCACAATCGACCTCAAGCCTGACGGCACGTTCGACTACACGCCGGAGCCCAACTTCAATGGAACGACGATCTGGTCGTATCACGCATGGGACGGTGTGGAGTACTCCAACGTCGTGACGATCACGGTCGTGGTCAATCCCCTGAACGATGCGCCGGTCGCGCCCAACGAGACCGTCACGATTGACGAGGACACCAAGGCGACGCTCAACGTCCTGACGCACGCAACGGACGTCGACACTCCGAAGGCCTCGCTGGTGGCGACGGCGTTCTCGACGCCGACCACCGGCACGATCGAGACAATGCCTTCAGGCGAAGTCACCTACACGCCACCGGCGAACTGGAGCGGCACGGCGAGGTTCGCCTACAAGGTCTACGACGGCTATCTCAGCTCGAGCGCCGGGACCGTGACAGTCGTGGTGAACCCGGTGAACGATCTTCCCGTGGCGATGAGCGACGGTGACATGAAGGAGTTGCAGCGGACGACCAACCCGGTGAACTCGCAGTTCTACGGCTCCGCGGTGGCAGTCGACGGCGACACGGCGGTCGTCGGGTCGTACAGGGAGAACCAAGGTGCCGCCTACGTGTACGTTCGCGACCGTGGACGGTGGATCCAGCAGGCCAGGCTCGGCAATCCGGCACCGCAGTGGCTCTACGGCACCGCAGTGGCGATCGACGGCGATACGATCGTCGTCGGGAACTACAACGCCAACACGTACGGCTCCGGCTCAGGTGCTGCCTACGTCTATGTCAGGGCCGGCGCCTCTTGGAGTCTGCAGCAGACGTTGTACGCACCTGACGCCGCAGCGGGCGACAACTTCGGCAATGCGGTCACGATCTCTGGTGACACGATCGCGGTGTCCGTGCCGTACGATGACTGGAGCGCGACGCTCCACACCGCTGGTTCAGTGCGCGTGTTCACCCGAGCCGGTACCACGTGGAGCCAACAGGCGGCGCTGACCGTCACCAGAGAACCGTACGAGCTGCTCGGCTTCAAGAGCGGCTTGGGAGGGAGCTGTCTCGACCTGGACGGCAATACCCTGGTGGCCGGAGCGTGGCTGGACGTCGCCTACGGCCAGAGGGGCTCGGCGTTCGTGTGGAGGCGCGACGGCGCGAGCTGGGGCCAGCCGTACGAGCTCGTGCCAACGACAGGGCCGGCGTCCAACGAGCAGTTCGGCCGAAACGTGCAGGTCGTCGGAGACGCGGCCCTGGTGAGCAGCCCCGGGCGGAGTTGCGTGTTCACTCGCGACGGTGTTGTGTGGAGGATGGATCAGGAGATCAGCCATACAGGCGGAGGCGTGGTGAGCACGGACTTCGACGGCGCTACGATGGTGTTCGGGCGTCCGGAACTGGACGCGCCCGTTGTCGATGTGTACCGCAAGCGGGCCGGTGTCTGGACTCGCGTGAACAGTCTCGCCGGCTCCGGTGCCTCCGGGGGCATTGCAGGTACGAACTTCGGCCATGCCGTGGCTGCTCAGGGCGACAAACTCATCGCCGGCTCGCGCTTCTTCAACACGCCAGTCCAGTTCCGGGGCGGAGCTGTGTACTTCTTCGACCTGACCGAATACGCGACCGATGAAGATTACCCGCTGTCGGTCATCGCGGAGCGCGGCGTGCTTGTGAACGATTACGACATCGAGAACAACGCGCTGACCCCGTCGCTCGTCGACACGAGTGCGGCCCACGGCACGTTCGACCTCAAAGCCGACGGCAGCTTCACCTACACGCCCGAGAAGGACTTCGCCGGCACCGCGGTCGCGACCTACCGTGACTTCGACGGCGCGGGCAACTCCAACACCGCCACCATCACCGTCACCGTGAACCCGGTCAACGATGCACCGGTCGCGCCCAACGAATCCCTCACGATCGACGAGGACACCAAGGCGACGCTCAACGTCCTGGCGCACGCAACGGACGCCGAGACCCCGAAGAGCTCCCTCGTGGCCACCGCGTTCTCGGCGCCTACCACCGGTACCATCGAGACGTTGCCTTCGGGTGAGGTCACCTACACGCCGCCGGCGGACTGGAACGGCACCGCGACGTTCACCTACAAGGTCTTTGACGGATCTCTCACCTCGGGTACCGGGACCGTCACGATCAGGGTGAATCCGGTCAACGATCCACCGATCGGTGTCGCGGACGACCGCGTCTGTCTCCAGAGTGCAGCCGAGTCCTTCAACGTGCTCGCCAACGACATCGACATAGACACCGACAGGGCATCGCTCCGAGCCACCGCGTTCACACAGCCCACGATCGGTGCGCTGACCAGCTCGGCGTCGGGCGAGGTCACCTATACGCCGCCGACGCTCTTCCTCGGCACGGCCACGTTCACCTACCGGGTCACGGACGGGGAGTACACGTCGGATCCCGTGACCGTCACGGTCGCCGTCAGGCGCAGGACGATCACGCGCGTGGGCGGTGCAGACCGCTACGAGGCGGCGGCCAACTTCGCACGGCGCGGCTGGGATGCCAACGGGACCAAGAGCTGGACGGGCGTGTCCCACGTCATCATCGCCAACGGCGAGGACACCAAGGAGGCCGACCCGCTCTGCGCTGCCGGCCTGGCCGGTGTCTACGACGCGCCGATCCTGCTCGTGAAGTCCAGAAGCATCCCCGGCTACACACGGGTCGCGCTCACGGAAATCGCCGCGGCCAACCCCGGAGTCCGCATCACCATGGTCGGCGGCACAGCCTCGATACCCATCGCACGCTGGCGTGACATGCAGAAGATCCCCGGGGTCGACCCCACCTACGACCGCATCGGCGGCGCCGACCGCTACGCCGTCTCGGCTGGTATCGCGAGCCGCATGGTGCTCGCCAAGGGCACCCGGGCGGTTCCCGGCGTGATCCTCGTCGCCGCAGACAACCCCAAGGCCTTCTACGACGGTCTGGCGGTCGGGCCCATCGCCTACGCCAACGCCATGCCGCTCCTGGCAGTGCGCAAGGGCTACATCCCGAGTGTCTCACGCACCGTTCTCGAAGGTGAGCTTGCGGGCAAGCCGCGCTACGCGGCGTCGAGCTCGGCGTACATCAGCGCAGCCGTTGCGGGTCGTGCGACCCGGCTGACGAACTCGTCGGACCGCTACACCGCCGCCGCCCAGATCGGTAACGTGGCGCTCTCACGTGACTGGCTCATCGAGGACGAAGCCGGTGTGGCGGCCAAGCTGCCTGACGCCCTGACCGGCGGCGCGTTCCTCGGCAAGCACGACGGTGTGCTGCTGTTCACGGACTCCGACGACACGATGCAGCCGGCGACGTCCGGGTTCCTCAAGCAGCACTACGGCGAGATCATCTGGGGCTGGATCCTCGGCGGAACAGGAAGCGTCACTCCTGCACAGGAGGCGACGTTCAGGGCGCTGTTGAAGTAGTTCGCGCGATTCAGGACGAATACGCGGGGCGTCGGCGGATTCGCGCCGGCGCCCCGTTGTGTGCCGCAAGCGGGCGCTATGACCTCGTGAACCACATGCCGCAGTGATCCCGCACGGCGAAGTCGAGCAGCTTCCTGCCGAGCAGGTCGCCGAGGTACCCCTTCACCGTCGTCACCGCGAGCCAGTACTGCGCCGGGTTGTCCGAGAGCCCACGTTCCTCCGAGACGAGCGCGATGATCTCCTCGGTGGTGCGCGGCTTGTCGAGCGCTTCGAGGAGCCACGCCTCGAGTTCCTCGATCTGCGCGAGGTGGAAGTCGATGTTCCTCAGCGCTGTGGCGCGATCCACCAGCTCTCCGTGGCCGGGGACGAGCCAGTCGAATTCGAGCCCGCGGATCGTCTCAAGCGACGTGGCGACCATGTCCGGGTCGATCGCGTAGGGCAGGGGATGGCGCGCCCAGAGCGATTCAAGGTAGAGCGCGTCGCCGCTGAACATGACGCCGTCGCGGGTGAGGAATCCGGTGTGGCCCATCGTGTGCCCCGGCAGCGGGATGGGCGTCGCCCGGCGGTCGCGCCACGCCTCGTCGAGCGCATCCACCTTGCACGGCACGCCGAGGAACAGCTTGCTCACCAGGATGTCGCCAGGCCTCGCCCACGAGAACATGCCTCGGATGTTGATGTCGGGGTTCTCGACCAGCATCGCGTCGTCACGGGCGGCGACCACCGTCGCGCCCCGCGACCGCAACACCGACCCCGCCGAGAAGTGATCGGCATGACCGTGGGTGATAGCGAGACGGTCGATGGTGCAGCCGTCGTACTCGGCAGGCTCGGGACCGGTGTCGATGACGAGGCCATCGACGAAGCCGGAGTTGGTCAGGCCCGGGATGTAGTACGTGTCGCCTGCTATATGTACGGCGTTGCGAGGGGCGATCGCCGAGTCACTCATCTGCCACCGACCTTTCAGCATGTTCACTGTGTATGCCCAGAGTACACGCGCCGAGGCGCCGGAGTGAGTGTGTGCGAATCGCGCGCCAGTGGCGAGGGCTCGCGTCGCGAGCGCCACGCGCAATGCGTACCGATCGCCACGCGCGCCGAGCGTGTCGCGCACGGCGGCGGGTCGTGAGAATTCGACCGCAAGTCGGCATGTGAATCGCTTACAAGCGGTGCACGGGGATTCCCGAGGGCGCACTCCCGCGACCCGCTGTTGAAGAGGAGGTGAGCCAGTAGTGCGAAGTCATTACATCGCTGCACTGGTCCCGACGGTTTCCGCTCACGCGGAGGTCGGCACCGCCTAGAACAGCGGCGTTCCGCGGCCTCACAAGCCCCGCAACGTGAACGCAACGCGAAACTCGCGAAACGCACGGCGTCGCTGTTCGGCAGCGATGGGAGAGGGCCTCGGAGACGGGGTCCTCTCTTTTTGTCTGCGACTAGCCGGCCGTCGCGATGAGTTCGAGCGCGGCGCGTGCCGCCTCGGGAATCGCGGCCTCGACTGCGTCCGTGCAGCGCTCGTCGAAGGTGCAATCGTCCTCGATCTGCACGCCGACGACGTAGACCGTGCCTGGCACGGGCCTACCCATCCGGCGGCCCATCTCGAGCGCCGTGGGCAGATCGATCTGGTGGCCTGCTACCAGGTGCAGCGACGGTTGCAGCGCCCCGCTCTCGAAGACGACGACCTCTCCCGGCGAAGCTCCGTCGATGCGGACCGCGTCGATGACGACGGCGCGGTCGAACCCCTCAAGCAGCTCGATCAATGCGAACCCGGCGAGCTCCGCCTCCCGCACCACGATGTTCTCGGCGGCGTGGTGCTCGGCGAGATGGCGCGCGACTTTGATGCCTACGCCGTCGTCGCGCAGGATCGTGTTGCCGAGGCCGAGGACGAGCCAGGGCGCGCTCATGTGGTGGGGGTGGCCTGCCGACCGCGAGCCGCGAGCGTCTCGATCTCAGCCAGGATCTGCTCGTCGGTGAAGCTGCGCGCCGTGATTGCCGAGGAAGGACAGGCCGAGGCACACGTGCCGCATCCTCGGCAGAGGAGCTCGTTGATGACGGCCACGCCGCGCTCCGCGTCGAAGGTCACGGCCTTGAACGGGCACGACAGCGTGCAGATGCGGCACCCGCCGCACACGGCGTCGTCGACGACCGCGTACGCCGCCTCCCGAACGAGCTTCTTGCCCGGCACCAGCGCCGAGAGAACCGCGCCCGCTGCAGCTGCAGCATGCGCGCTCGCTGCCGCGACGTCCTTCTCGCCCTGCGCCGAGCCCGCGACGAAGATGCCGTCGACACGACTGGCGAAGTTGCCGAGGAGCCGGTTCGCGGTCAGCACGTAGCCCGCGCCGTCGGTGTCCACGCTCATCGAGCCTGCCAGGGCGACCGCGTCAGCGTCACCTACGTGCGGCGGTGCCATGACGACGAGATCGAATTCGCCGACCTTGGCGACGCCGTGGATGGTGACCGACACGCTCGCGGTGCCGTTGGAGCCGGGCGTGACCTTCACGGTGTCGCGGACTCCGAGGTGCATCGTCTGGACGTTGCGGGGGTTCTCGGCGTGCACGTAGTGGGGACCGCCGAGTTGCCGATCGAACGCGAGCTCCATGATCGAGGCGTCGGGAAGCTTGTGGGACGCTTCGTGAATCTGCTTCGCCATCGCCAGGCAGCACGTCTGCGAGCACGTCGCCGCAGGGGAGGAGCCGGACTCATCGGCGCAGTGCACGAAGGTGATCCGCTTGGGAACCGACCCGTCGGGCAGCTGGATCTGGCCGCCGGTGGGGCCGTCCGGGTTGATCACGCGCTCGAAGTCCCACGTGGTCATCACCGAGGGAAGGTCGTATACGCTGCCGGGATCCATCTTGAGCTGCGAACCGGTGGCGATGATGACCGCGCCGACACGGCGCTCGATGAGCTCGTCGGTTCCGTCGAGGTCGACGACGCCGAATCCGCACGCCCCTACGCACGCGTCGCACGTGCCGCCGTTGAAGTGCAGGCACGAGCGCTCGTCCACAACCGGGGCGAACGGCACCGAGCCCGGGTACGGGATGTAGATCGCCTTGCGCGTCGTCATGCCCGCGCCGTACTGGTCGGGCACGTCGACCGGGCACGCCTCCACGCAGGTGGGGCAGCCGTAGCAGCCGTCGACGTCGACGTGGCGGGCGTGCTGCCGGATCGTCGCGGTGAAGTTGCCCAGGTAGCCGAGAACCTCCTCGGCCTCGGCGGAGGTGAAGACCTCGATGCCGGGGTGGTGCAGGACCTCGTCCATGAGCGGCTCGAGGAGGCACGGCGCGCACTCCATGTCGGGGTAGATCTCCGAGAGCAGCGGGACCTTTCCACCGATGGCCGGGTCGCGCTCGACCAGCGTGACCGCGCGGCCGGAGTTGGCCAGAAGCAGCGCCGCGGTCATGCCCGACACGCCCGAGCCGACCACGAGCACGCCGGTCTCGACGTCGAGCTCCGGCGCCACGAGCGGCTCCTGTCGGCGTACGCGCGCGATGGACGCCTCGATCATGTCGGCGGCTTTGGCGGTTGCCTGCGTGCGGTCGGGGGTGACCCACGCGACCTGCTCGCGGATGTTCGCGCGCGAGACCTCGTAGGCGTTGCGGCCGGCGGCCTCGGCGGCCTCGGCGAAGTCGTGCGCGTGCTCGCGGGGCGTGCAGGCGGCGATGACCGGCATGAGGTCAGGATGCTCGCGGAGCTTCTCGGCGAGGAAGGCCTTGCCGTCCGCCGAGCAGAGGGTCACGTGGCGCTCGACGTGGCCCACGTGCGGCATTGCGGCGACCTCGGCCTGGAGCGCGTCGAGATCGAGCAGGTCGCGGATGATCGGGCCGCAGTCGCAGA
>Ga0079306_1001533_pt1 | contig 15019 bp, 7 predicted proteins | sample Methanotroph_Enr_FD_79181 | JGI IMG/M metagenome (GOLD analysis project Ga0079306, IMG submission 79181) | Enriched soil microbial communities from Old Woman Creek wetland in Ohio, USA - Methanotroph_Enrichment_5 | ecosystem: Environmental > Terrestrial > Soil > Wetlands | place: USA: Ohio...
CGAACACTTAATAAAGTAAAATGATCTGCGAGAAACCAATGCAATCATATATTAACCTATTTAATAATTAACCGATAATTCTTATATGGTTCTGCAGGAACTATTTTCCCGTTTACATACTTAATAAACTTATACTCCGAAAAATCCCCCTCTGGAATTACTTCGTTAAGCGTTACATTTTTGTATTTTACACTTACACGCTCCGTCTCAAAGTCCTTTTGATAATAATATACCAATTCCCCAAGAGTATAGCCCGGCAGTGATATAGTAATATCAATGTATTCAACAATTGACTTATCTAATAAAAATGCTCTATAAGATATACTCCTTGAACTTTTGCTTATTAAGTTAAACGACTTGATTTGCTTTTGCAAAGAATCAACCTGAGACTCAAAATCCGGAAGCGTTGATGGACCTGCTAATGTCTTTTTAGTGCCGGCATATTGAACATATCGCAAGTTCTTATCCAGAATAATGCTGCACCTGGCATTTTTTAAATAAAAAACATCCATAATTCCAGAATAATAATTTAATCCGGATTTAAAAAACCTTCCTAAAAACACTCTGGTATTTGTGACATCATTTCGAGAATAAACTAATACTTCAACATCAGCGCTAATCGAGCGGGCATTTTTATAGGCAAGGTTAACTTCCCTTAAATCAATATTTAAGTTCTGAGCCTTCAGATTGAATATTGGGCTCAGCATAACAAAAATAGAAAGCAGGTACTTTATTACATTTATCATGGGGTCACCACCTTTTTAATGTTTTGCCTTGAAGTTTTAACAGTAAAGATTCCACGTTCTGTTTCTTGCTTGACCTGAATCAAAACTCCTTCTTCATCATAATTATAGAAGGTCGCATAGTTATTATCGTCAAGTTCGGCAACAAGTCTCAGAAGGATTGGGTCATAAACATAGGTTTTCATTGCAGACAATGTGGGCTGTATCCTTAAGTCATCAAGATAGGATTCCCCATTGAATTTCACAATAATTTCAACTGAGCTTGTTCCAGTAATCGGCTTAAATTTACAAACCAGCCGATACCATCCTTCAATGGGGCTAGACGATGCATTTATCCCGCCTGCCTGTCTTGAAACAATAGAGTTAGATGAATTACGGCTAATAACTACAATACTATCCAACGTCCTATTGAACCTATCGGTGGGTTTTATCCATGTAGAAATCAAATATTCTTTTCCAATAACTGGAGAAAACAATGTGTTAGTAGAAATATAATTAGTGATCAGATCGTACTGGTTCACTGAGGAGAGCACATTATTGCCTGTTAATGTAGTGCTTAGAGTACTTGGTTGAGAGGATGAAATGTATAAGGATTTTTTTCCAGTGTGAGAAGTAGAGCTACTGATGGTTGATCCGTTAAGATCAATATGGCCATATCCTGTAACTGGGTAGCTACTGCTTGAATGATCCTCAAATCCATCGAAAGCAATGTCAAAATAACGAGCGTTGGAGGCAACAGCAACAGGAACAGTATTTTTATATCCATAAAGGGCTGAGGAAAAAACATAGTTAGCATCCATGTTTTCAAGTTCATAACCATATGGACTATATAGTGTGACCATATTGGTCCATTTCCAGTTTTTTTGTTGATTTTTGTTATTCCCCTGGCTCCAATCAAAAAAACAAAAATTCTGGTATGTTCCATCATTACCAACATCGGACATAAATGCATTGGCACTTGGAGATGTTCGTTGCTGACGTCCTGTAATATACAAGTTCTCTCTCATCAATCTGTAAATGCCCTTTAATCCACTAGCATATTCATTAGAAACCGTAGAATAGCTTATCCCCATATCTGCAGCAGGATACTTCCAGTTATCCTTACTATATTCGATGGCTTTTGCATCCAAGACGCTATCTAAACACATCATCAAACAGTCATAACAAACATCAGTGGGTGCAGCTTGCTTGTGCAAATCGTAGTATATAATACCTCCAGTCGGTTTTACAGCTTTTAATTGCTCTCCAACTTTGTAGAATTTTAATGTAGCTAATTCCTGAATCGGTTCATGAATATAGATATAATAGCATGGGTCATCACTCAACTTACTAGAGCATTCAGGACACAAATCTCCCCTAGTACAGAATAACTTAAGTTTATTGCCGTCATATTGAAAGCAACAATATATATTCTCTCCGAAACAATCTTTAACTGGGCCAAGGCAATAATGAGAAAAATTCCCTTCAGCTACGTAGGTAAAAACTTTATCATCGTCGGCATTGTATGCATCCAAAATTGGCATCCTTCGTCCATCAACAGGATTTGTTAATGCCTTAATGTATCCTGAAGAAGTATGTTGCTGGTTCTTTTTCCCAGAATTGATAACAACCAAAAGATTAAAATGGGTTATTGAATTTCCATCAATATCTGCCATTACAAAACTATTATCAGAAACTGAAGATATCCATGCTTTATATGAGGTCGCATTTGCAATTATTAAAACTTCATCGCCTATATTAAGGTATTTACCCGCATTTGGAAAAGAAGTGGTATTGTATGACCCGAATTGGCAACTAAAGTGAGCATTTTTATATGCAGGCCCCATGTCTTTATACGACCAAAAAGCAGGAATTGTATACCCGTAAACAGGTTTTAAATATGAACCAGTCTCGTTATTGTCATAATTCGATGTCGTTTTAGTCAACAAAGGATTCCCAGTGTTTGCGTCATAATAGACATTTTTTGTTGACACCATGGCTCCATCCTTAAATACTCTAACTTCATCCAATATTCCATTTTTGTATATGATTTTGTTGGTAACAATAGTTCGATTCACTTGATCACCGATAGAAAAATTTGGGAAACCTGTGGGAACAAGCAATAAAGGAATTGTATACTCTAGACTCAAATCCAATCCCTCAGAGTTTTTATTACTGCTATTCTCCAAATACTCACAGAAAAAGTCACAAGTGGTACCCAACTCCATCGTTCTGATGTCGCCATCATTAATCAGTACGTTAACAATATTATCAAGTGAATTATTATTACTAGGATTGAAAGGATACGTTGTTTTATAGATATATTCTTCCCTGGCTTTGGGTGCAATATTATTATTCGGATCAAGAATATCTCCCATGTTCTCACGATAAGCATAGGTAGAATTTCTCCAAGGCTTCCCATGCATATCATTAAGTTCTATAACATAACCCTGTGACCATCCCTTACTTGAATATGTCATGGAGGATATTCCTGGAATTAGAATGGGTGCCATTGTATACTTAGCTGTTTTTATTTTGGAATAGTTTACTTCATCGATCATTTTACTGAAAATCGGAAAGTCTTTGGCTGTATAGAATTCATTCAGAGTATAACCTCCAGCAGTTTTTGTTACACCTTCTGGTAATTTGGTATATACAAGTACTTTGCTGTAACCTACGCTAGGTGCTGGGAAATAGCTTTCGTTAAATGGTTTTTCAAGATACAAGTCATCATTTCGGGCAATTATCTTTTCTGTCTTATAAAAAACAGGTTGCCTCAAGGGGTTTTCCTCTCCTCCAATTACCGGTTCATATTCAGCAACTCCTGAGGAAATTAAATGTCCCTTTTCAACCGTTCGATAAACATATTCTTGAACATAATGAGACTGTTCAGGAATTGTCCAGTCGTCAGTGACCGACAAATACTTCACTCTGTGCCCCCCCCCTTTTTTAATCTTATTCGGATTCATCAATCTAATAAAACTGGGTCCGGCCCCGATTAAATCGATTTCATTACCTCTTCCCATAATATATGAGAAATTATAATACCCTGAAAGTAACGTGCCTAAATCCTTTACAGCATCAAGTATTGAATATACAACCTCTAAAAATGTATTATCGCTCCCAATTGAATGATAAATTACATCTGGTCTTTCAACTCTCAGATACTGCCAAGTTGCCATCCGGAAAGGATGGGTGGACCTGCCTGAGCCATAATCGACAGCTTTCAATTCAACCCATCCCAATGTTGGGTTCTGTGAATCAAAGCCAACACTTCCGGGATTTATTTCAGCATACCCATCAACGTAATCAGATTTATTACCCTCTAATTTCATAAAAGTCTTAAAATAAACCAGCCCGTCCTCTAATCCTTGAACATACTTCAAAACATCATCATCACTTTGAGCTGGTTCATTTAATCGGAAGTACACCTTAAGATTATCCTTTTTACACTCAGTATTACTTCCAGCATCACCACCTAGGTGATATATTCTGCACATTTGCATGGCTTGCTTATCCTGAACATAAGCGTAGTCATCACTTTCATAATGAATATTTATATACCCCCCAGAAGGCAGCTCAATTTTCGAAAGGCACCAAGCCCCAGCCCATCGATCAACATAAGCTGCAGATAGATCATCTTGCTGAACATAGGGCTTCAAAACCGTACTTTCGGAATTATAATTACCCCAACGATCATAATCCATACTATAACTAAAAGGAGCATTAATGCTATCATTTGTTGCTATATCCCACTTGCGGTAGGTTGTGTTATATGAAAAATTGTATTTTGAGTATTCCCCTTTAGCATCATTGCCATAAGTAAAGTAGATGCTTTTTAACGTCAACTTTCCTAAACCACCTGTTGCATTGGGAACACCCGTGCACAATGAATAGTCATAAACAAAGTGAACCGTTTTTATTGGAGTAGTTGTGTTGTTTTTAGAGTACAACCGGATTTCATCAAGTTGATAAGAATAAGCCCCATTTGCACTCCCTCCTTCTATTCCGGCACTTCCAATTCCATCAGATCTTTCTGTGGTAAAGAAAGAAACAATATGAGTCTCAGTTTCAATATATCCAAGGTAAGAAACCTCTCTTTCCCCATAAGCAAATGATGCTTTATCATCATCTTCATTCGAAATATATCCTGAAGAATAGTATGCGCCATTATAGGGCATTCTCCATTTATAGGGCATGGTAGTGGTATATTTATCATCGTATGCGAATTTTACCCAAAAACCGAGATCTCCATCAGAGGGATCATTTGAATTATCCAAATCTACATAATCTGATGATAAATAAGATGTGACCAAATATGAATATGCGTAACTGGGAACTGTTGATTCATTGAAATAATGATCATTTCCTTTATTATTTTCAGTTGATGCATCTGTGGAATTATAATCAACACTTCGCAATGTGGGTAAGCATGAACCCGGATGATCTATGGCATACATTACATCCTTTTGAATTACATTGTATAAGGGTTTCCCATAGACATACCTGCTACCATCCTCATTAACGATTGTAAAATCATGAATTTGCTTTTCCTCTCCCTCATAATAAATACCATCTAGTTTACTAGCCTCATCTATTGTGCGGTACTGAATCGACTTTGCTCTCGATTTTCTATTGGTATAGCTCGGATGGTATAAATCATTGTTATTATTAACATCATTAGTCGCGATTGTTCCAACTACAGCTGGTCTCCTGTTTTCAATCGATATTTCAGCGTAAACAGCATCTTCATTTAGAATCGGAGATCTTGCATTTAAGTACTCTGAACTTAACTCATCGGACATCTTAAAATATGCAGGTTCAAAAGACCAATTTGTCAAATCACCCGGATCATCGCTATTAAAAGTAAATAACTTTTCATCCTCAAATTCTTCCTTACTATCATCCCAATCGCCAGTAAAAGAAATAGAATTGGTTTGATTAATGTTTCCACCAATGAATGTGCTTCCGCCTGAAGAAGCCATATCAAATCCCGCTTCAAAAAGATTGGAATTATTTACTACAGAATTGGGGGAAAAACCGCCAAAATCATTTCGATGAGCTACAAATACTCCGTTCATACCAGCCCCACTAACTATAAAACGATCCTGAGTCATTACCGGGATAGGTAAATTCTGAGTATGTTTATTAATTGCCCCAATATGCTCCTTATTATAGTCACGAAGGCTCATGTCATCCGATTCCTGAAGGTAAAGCGTACCGTATGCAGGGGTAGCGATGAACTCCGATGTAAGGCTTTGTATGGAGAAATTCACAGCAAAGGCCAAATCTGTGGTAATACCAATTACATCCATACCAATCTTAACTTTTCCATTAAACCCACCAGTCGTCATTGGCAGGTCCACCTGTGGAACATAAGATGCGAAACAACTACTAGTAATGGTCTTCCCGCTAACCTTTTTTTTATAGTTTTGAGATAGTTTTGTGTTAAAATTCATAATTGAACTTCTAGTATTGTATCCTCCTCCCAGTTGAATACCGGCACCGAAAGCACCAGAGGAAGAACTCTCACTTTTTTTAATTTTTGATAGAAGGGACGCATTTGCAGAAAAATCAAAGCCTCCCTCGTTGGACCACGATGTGCCAAAATCACCCCCAATATTTGTTGTGCCTGGATGATCGAGGTTGAAATTGGAGCCAATATTTGTTGTGAAGCCATTATAAGAATCATAGCCAATAGCACCTGTTAGTGAAAGGCTCCCTTGATTCGAAGTATTTAAAGCTGGGTCATATCCAAAAATCTCAAAGTTTCCAAGTTGAGCCTGCAATTCTAGATTCCATTTATCCTTAATATTTATTCTTCTAGTAACTTTTTCACCAGAAAAATCATCGGGGATCCCCCGCATATCACGATTTATCGATCCAACATTCAGTGACCAACCTAAGCCCACCCAACTGGCTTCCTGTTCCATGGTAGGGCCTGCATTATAATTTAATACAATCGGATATTCCCCCCCAGGTCCAGGGACACTTAATAGTGGTATATTGTAATGGAAATCTCCCGTGAATAAATCAACCATATCTGAAGTTTCAATTGATGCAAACCCTTGCATCTCAGGCTGTGATGGACCACTTGTCAATGCGTATAATCTGAGGGGATTAATAATCTCATTAAGAAAACCCAACAAAACTAAGACGATAAAAACCTTGAGTGTTTTACTTTTTTGAATCCGTAGTATCATATTATTTACTTTGTTATTAGGTTCGGAATACTCTTTATTGTCTCTTTATTGTATGAAAAAACTACATTTCCAATATGCATTATTTTATCAACATACACGACATCAAATCCATTATTGATATCGATATTTTTATTGCTAAACCCAATTAACATGCAATCAGGACTTATCCCTCCATGATTTTCATATTGGTACATCAAACAATCAATTGTGTCAGCATTGCAGGTTAACTTAAAATCATTCTCTATACTAAATAAATGATACGCCCCAAACGACTTTTCTGAAGCTTGAGAAAAATATCCTGTTCTGTCAGGATTAAGAATCGTCAACTTGAAGCATACTAAAGCTTTTCGCTTTTCCCGCATCGTATGAAGTTCAGTGGCGGTTATTTCCTCAGATTTCTTTTCATTGACAACAAGATAGTCTACCGGGGTGTATTGCAAAAGAAAAATAATACTGTCAACAACTAATTCTTGTTTCAGCCCGTTATTCTCATCTTCAACCCACTTTTTATATTCAATTGGTGATAACCCCCCCTCATCACATGCTATGACCAAAATAAGAAATATTACCCAAACAATAACGAGGGGCACACTAAACACACTAATACTTTTCCTTTTTAAATTTATCATTATTCCTCAGAATTTAGAAACCTGATATAAAGCTTCTGGTTCTTTTGATTTTTAACTTCTAGAATGTAGTATCCATATTCCAGCTCCAATTGATCAAAGTCGATTTCATAAACGTTATCGTGGTATTTAACAGTCTCATTCGGTATTTCCTGAAGTTTTGAGTAATTGTTGTCGAAAATCATATACTGAAGCGCAAAGGTGTCATCAATAAAATAGTCCTCCGTGAACACAAAACGCAAAACATTCCTTTTATCACCGAGCGAGTCCAATGTAATATCGAATGCAAAATTATCATGCAGATTTTCCTGAAGACGGAAATAGTATTTGGAGGGGTTTTGATGGCTAATAAGGGGTGTTGCCATTTCAAGAACGTTAGTAAATTCAAACCGCCAAACTTCACTCTCTGCAATCATACTGCTTCCACAAAAGGTTCTAATGTGCCAGGCGTAACTGCAACTATCATAAAACGATTGCGCTACTACAGGATAATTAAAGAAGGTTGCCGGTAAGTTGTTTTCAATAAACACAGCCGGATTTGACATAACCGATTGTTCGGGCGATTGCCCAGGCATTATCTGGAAAACTGACAATACATATGTTAGCTGATCCCCACAATTTTGCGCAAAAACTGGCGTCCATCCAAAAAACAACTGATTAGTCAAATTATAGTAGAAGACAGATTCATTGGATGGCTCAAGCAATATTGGAGGAAAAAATGCTCCAACGTTTTTCTGGAAACTATACTCTGCAAGAAATTCCGTCACCTCTCCTGTCATGATGTCTGTAGCTTTACCAAAAAGCCTATAAGAAATCACATAATCACCAGCAGGAAAATAGCCGCCATTTTGAAGAATACTGCTAAAGGAACCTCCAGAATTAAAATTCACCACTGGTTGCAATGAAAGGTGATAATTTTGAGAATTAAATGTTGTTACTCCAGAATTTGCCATAAAACTTGAGGTTGTAGCCGAAAGTACGGACCCAATACTCGTCTCTGAAACATCAGTTACAATAAAAAAACTATTGAATGTATGAGAACCCGAAACGACAATATTAAGGTTCCATAAATCATCATACGTCAGGCTGGGACTCAAATCCAATGCTAAAACTTGAAAGTTTGGGTTTTGTGCATTTACTGCATGGAGATTCATTACAAAAAGCAGTAATCCTCCAGTAAAAAACTGCAAAAAGTGTCTTGTCATTCGTAAAGGTTGTTTCGCAATATGAGTAATTCTATTCATTCTACAGCCTGGTTGTTAATACAGTTCGCGCATTAAATTGATTATAATCGGATATCGGAATATTAAAATAATTATCATATACATTATTCCCAAGACTTAGGCGAAGAGAAAACCTTTTTGCAAAAGACCAGGAAAGATCATAATTAATGCCTAATTTTTGCTCATTTTTATTCACAATATAAGACAAGCCGATGGTATTACAAAGATTCTTTGCAAGATTAAAGGTCGTGCTGACATTAAATGTTGTAGTATTTAAAGATGAATCGGAGATAAATACTACAAAATCAGAAATGGCCATATTAATTGCATGAGTTGGCCTTAAAAAAACAGAATAATTAAACACACCTAATAAAGCCATATTTTCAAAACCAGGAACATTCCCAGTACTAGACTGATAAAAAGTATTCACGCTAAATGCATGACGGATTTTATGCTTCTTGAATCCGTACAATACATTCAAACTCAGAGTATAACTCCTGAATCTTAAAGTGTCACTCTTTAAGAAAACTGGCTTGTATGAAATGGTAATAGCTGGCCATTTGGGAAATCGAAAATTGCTCTCAAAACTTAATCTAGTAAAGCAGCTTGTGATACTATTTGAATGATCAATATTATTATGATTATAGTTCCCGGCAATCTTCAGTGTAACTCGTTTCTTTAATAAGTACTGTTTAAGCCCACCTTCATAAGTCATTAGATTTGTAATAAGAAAGGGCAATCCAAAAGACCTAAAGTTCTGTCCAATTCTTTTAATGCCAACATGCATGTTTGAATTATTCTCAAAAAAAGAGGAACTTATTTCCCCACGAAAAGCATAATCAACAGCAGTATATAAATCAACATCCTGTTGCTTTAAAATGTTTTTCAGCCAATTGCTTTGGCTGCCAAAATCTGAATACGCAATACTATCAACATAAACTTCCTGCAAATCTACTATGTCAGTATTTCGGTTTGTTTGCGAACCAGAAACCTCGCTTATAATCTTAATTCTATTCCTAAAAACTGATAAAGAGGTTGTAAGGTTCAAAACCTTATTGGATTGTGGCCCATGAACCAGTCTGTATGGGTCGTCTGAAGCAAGACTGCTGCTCTCATCATCAAATCCAAGGTACCTGATTCTGAAATTTGAAGTTTCGTCACTTCCATATCCAAGACCAACGGAGAAAACATTTCTCCTATATCCTGCATCATAAAGATTTACACTTGCTGTTTCTCTTTTAACAGTACCATATAGTGCGGAAAGATATAGGCCGGCCGGTATAAGTTCCAATGAAATCCCATTTATTCTTTGATGCATTATGCTCAATTCAGAATAATCAGGATAACAATTCCCAAGTTTCAAGCTTTTAATGTTTAATAATCTCTTTTCAAGTTTCGACACTCCTGCATGGTTTCTTACAATTTTCTGAAGATTCCTTATATCAAGTAGATCTCGTACCTTAGCCTCAGTTTTTTGTGCAAGAGTATCCAGATCATTATAGACCTTGTTCAATGAATCCAATTGGTGCTTTCTATTTAATATTTTTTCATATGCAGCCCGTTTTTTTTCGACCTGTTCATTTTCATTGAATTTGCGCTTGAGACTATCCACTAGCAAATCCCTTTTATTATTCAATAACTTCTCATAATCCCCTATCTTTTGAATTAACTTTTCCTTTTCATGGGATAATTGCTTTATACTATCCGTTAGTATCTCGGATTTTCTACTTAATTGCTTTTCAAACGCAGCTAGTTTCTCCCCTGATTGAACATCATTGGTATCTGCCCGTCGAACACTATCAAGAATAAAATCATTTTCCCTTTTTAAATCTCTCTCACGATCACTCATTCTTTGCTCCAATTGCTCATTTTCGTCATATGCTTGCTTCAAACTATCCATGACAAGATCAAAAGTGATTTGATTGGAGTCAGCAAGCATTCTTTTAATGTCATCAATAACCCTTAGCTTGTCGAGCTCCTTTTGGAGTTCCGGATTATTAAGTACATTGTCAATACTTAAGAGCTCATTAATATTTGCTCTCTTTAACAGACTATTCCATTTGCTTGTTTGAGTTATTTTGTCTGTCTCCAGGGCAAGTCTGGTTCTAATGCCTTCTTTGAGGCGGTTAATATCTAAATGAATGCTGAATGAATTAATGTTCTGTCTATCAATACTATTATCGGTTGCAACCAACATTTGCGCACCTAAAGGAAGTCCAAAAACCGATATCTCGGGTTGTATATTAATCCAGCTATTATTCCCCGGAAAAAAAAGATCATTGCTATTTGAATATGTATAATATACTCCCGCTTCTGCATATCCACCAACATAAAATTGCTTATTATTACGCTTATTAATAATGTCAGTACTTATTGTGCTGGAATTGACTTGATAACATCCCTTAAAAAGCTGATTTTCATCACCAACACTTAAAACTTCAAAACAGATTATATAAATACCTGATGGAAATTCACCAAATATTCCAATCAAATCCTTGAATTCCTTATTATAATAATTATAGTCTATATCTCGAAAAGAAAAGCTATTAAATGCTGTAGTCCCAGGTAATAACACCAAATGCCCAACCTTGGCTTCACATAAGAGCTCCTCGTCAGAATTTAAAACAGTAACTATCAATTCAATATTTCGGTTTTCACCCATAGTGTTCAGTGCAGTAAAATTCCAAATCTCATCGAGTTTAAAAGCATTGGCGGTTTTTTGGACAAATTCAATGCTAACTTGAGGATATGCACATCTAATTGCAAGCAGGATTATTATAAGAGTAAAAAGTGGCCTGAAATAAGTCTGCTTTTTCATTATAAGGGCAATGGGTGAAATTCAAAATCCCATGGTCAAAAATAATAATATATTTCACACAAAAAAGTTTTTTCAATAAAATAGTTTTCTATCTTTGTTAAATGATATATGAACAGATATCCCAGATGAATATGCTTAAGCGCCTAGCCCTCTTGACTGTAATTTCGTTTCTATACATTGAAAGTGGACTTACACAAATTGTGTCATTTACCACAGACAGAACCGAATGTAATATTGGGGATGTAATAATATGTTACAATACATCTAATATATTATTTAAAGATTCTGTATTTATTTGGAATTTTGGAGATGATTGTGGCAAATCATTGGTGTTCTCTAATAATGACTGTGATATTAAAACCAAGGGGAGTGTTTCTATGAAACATTCCTACAATAAGCCCGGGAGATATATAATTACTTTGAAAATTGCCGGATCAGACCGTTTCTTTCAAAAAGAAATTATAGTAACTGCTATAAATCATCCTTTAAATAAACAGAATAGTGTAATAACTGAATATATTCAAAATGGAAACTTTGAACAAGCGACCTGTATCCCAACAACCCCAGGCCAATTGGGGTTTGCATCGCCGTGGTATTCACCAACCTCTGGAACAAGTGACCTATTCAGCAGGAATTTTGATTCTACATTAACCTATGACTTTAATATGGGTATCCCAATTAATTTTGCTGGTTATGCAGACGACCCACATCAAGAATTTTCTTATTGCGGCATAATAGCATATATCACAGGCTTTGACTCTCTTGAATACGATTCAAATAACATTTTTGCAGAATACAGAGAATATCTTCAGCAAGAACTTCTTGATACCTTAACTGCTGGAAAAAAATACTTGGTAAGTTTTAAATATAGATTATCTTCACTTTCACGATATGCAACAAGATTAGGTGTTGCACTAACAAACTATGCTCCCCTTTCATCAAGCACAGAGAATCTTCTTATAGCACCATCAATGGAAACGGATGCTGAGGATAATACTGATTCTTGGCATACGTTTTCTGATACTATCATTGCTGCTGGTAATGAACGATTCATTACTATTGGTAATTTCCGAAACGATTCCGCACAAAATATTGTTGATCAAAACCCCAATAATATTATTTCAAGTGTATATGGAGGATTTTCGGCTCAAGCAGCTTATTATTATGTCGATAATGTTATCGTTACATTAGTAAAAGAAGATTTTGAAGATAGACATGTAATTGTTTCAAGTGGTGGTTACTTTCAAAATGACTCCTTATTTGTTGAGTTTTCTGTCGGACAACGAATTTCTAATACATATATTAATAACACTGCTAGTTCCTGTTTAACACAAGGTGTTCTTCAGCCGCAATCTGATGATCCAAGTGAAAAAAAGACAATGAACAATAAACACTTTTCGTTCGAATGCTTTCCTAATCCCACTGACGGTCTGGTAACAATTAATCTTCGTAATTCAGGCACGTCCCCTTACTATTTAATACGGGTATTTGATGCTGGGGGTAATCTCTGTTTGAGTGAAACTCATTTTGTGCACGATAACATTCACAAGTATAACTTTTCTTTGAATATTTCCCGACAAGTAAGCGGGAAATATATTATCCTTATATCTGACAAGAACTGTTATACGGCAAATTCAACAATCATCAAAATTAAGTAAAACTTAAACATTATGAAACGGCTTATTATTAGTTTGCTATTTTTAATTTATGCATTTTCCTTCATCAATGTTCAAGCGCAGGCTCCGCAAAAATTTGATTATCAGGCAATAGTTAGGGATGGAAGCGGTAATGCTATCGCGGATCAAAATGTGACTTTAAGGTTCAGCATTCGTGACCAAAGTGCCAGCGGCGTCATCGTATTCCAAGAGACCCAAAATATTATTACCAACCAGTTTGGCCTTGTTACTTTAGCAGTGGGAGAAGGTACGGCGCTAATCAACGATTTTTTCAGTATTGATTGGACAACTGGAGGGAAATTTCTTCAAGTTGAACTTGATCGATCAGGTGGGACAAACTATGTAGAACTTGGAACGACACAATTAATTAGCGTTCCATACGCACTATATGCGAACAAAGCCGGAAATCCAGGTGTTGCTGGACCAATTGGCCCAACAGGACTACAAGGCCCCATTGGGCCTCAGGGAATTGTTGGTCCCACAGGACCTCTTTTACCTGCCTTAGATGGTCAGACGCTTCGATACAATGGAACAGATTGGATTGCAAATAGTTTTCTGTACAATAATGGATCAAATGTTGGGATCAACACCAACGCCCCAATAGCAATGCTACATATAAACAATGGGGCATTTCTTGCCAGCGGCAGTGGTGGTATCACACCTATTTCAGGTCAGGGAATACGAATGATGTGGGTGCCATTCAAAGGGGCATTTCGTGCTGGAAGTGTTGATAACGCTCAGTGGGACGATGCAAATATTGGCATATTTTCGGTAGCATTCGGATCCAATACTCTTGCATCTGGTGCTTACGCCCTGGCTTGGGGACAAAGTAATATGACATTGGGTGATAACTCCGTAATTGGAGGAAATAATAATTTTTCTTGGGCAGATCAATCTTTTCTATTCGGGCAAGGTCTTCTCAATAAATCCTATATGTGTAATGTTTTTGGATCATATAATGACACTTCAACCATTAACAACCATAGCTTAACTAGCCATGTTTTGAATGACCCGCTTTTTATCGTTGCAAATGGGATGGGGTTTGGAGATATTGCCAGATCAAACGCTTTAACAATTTTGAAAAATGGCAATGCAGGCTTTTCCATCACGGCACCTCAATCTACGGTTGAAATCAACGGATCCTTATCACTTAAAACACGTGTAGTAAACACTAGCGGGACTATCGATAAATCGGACCACATTCTCCTTGCAAATTCTGCAAACAGCGCCTTCACATTACAACTTCCCCTTGCCAGTATATGCATAGGAAGAGTCTATATAATAAAAAAAATTGATGCTTCTGGTAACATAGTTACAATTGGTTGTCAGGGAAGTTCAAATTCTATTGATGGGCAATCCTCTGTTAACCTCACTACACCTAATGCCTACCTGCAAGTTGTAAGTGATGGAGCTACGAACTGGTACATCATCAATGACTGAGAATTATGTACAATAACTAGAAACAGGTATCAAATCACCTTTTAGTTATAGTCTGCTTATTGCTTAGCCATCGATAAAGTAGATCAAGCTGCTTTTGTAAATCTGATTTATTTTTGTCTAATAAAAGATTGTATACAATGATGCAGTAGCTTAAAAACGGCGCAGATTGAAGTTATTAACGGATTTTCTAAGTATGTAAACGGGAAAATAGTTCCTGCAGAACCATATAAGAATTATCGGTTAATTATTAAATAGGTTAATATATGATTGCATTGGTTTCTCGCAGATCATTTTACTTTATTAAGTGTTCG
>Ga0079306_1001534_pt1 | contig 15019 bp, 12 predicted proteins | sample Methanotroph_Enr_FD_79181 | JGI IMG/M metagenome (GOLD analysis project Ga0079306, IMG submission 79181) | Enriched soil microbial communities from Old Woman Creek wetland in Ohio, USA - Methanotroph_Enrichment_5 | ecosystem: Environmental > Terrestrial > Soil > Wetlands | place: USA: Ohio...
CCTGGCTTCTTCATTGGCCATTATCTTTTCATAAATAGAAATCGCCGCGTTAACATCCCCGACCGTCTCTTCCTGGTACTGCGCCTCTTCCAGCATCATGCTGATGGATTTGACACCAGAATTTGCATCTGTTGCAAAAATAAACCCGCACCCAACTAACATCCCTGTTACAATCGCAATCACCATCTTCATATTCCATTCTCCTTGTATAATTTTTTCCGTCATCCTGAAGCTCCGCCCAAGGACCTCAAAATAGTCCTCGCGCAGCGATCCTTATTATTCGCTCGCAGTCTTCAGCGCGAGCATAAAGAGCATCGCGAAGCGATTCCAAACCTTTGCCCTTTGCCTTTAAAAGGACTTCTCTAAATAATTCTCGCGAAACACTCATTCTAAAAACATCAATAATAATTCTTGGTCCAGGCTAACTCCGCGGCTCACTTGAGTTATTGCTTTTGAGCACTACCAAGCTCGTATTCAAATGATACAACCATACTGCCGCCCATTGGTATTATTTTCTTTACGCTCAGCTTCTCCCTGCCGTTTTCTTCACTTTCCTGTATCATTCCCGGCGCCTTGGATATCACCCTTGCCCTCTCCGGCAGCAGAAATGTTTCGGTCCGCAATACCGGCTCATCTGATCCCGGGTTGTGCCTCATGTAATATTTGTAAACATCTTTTAAGCCGGCTACAGGGTTTATAAGACCTGTTATGTACCCCTCCATATAACCCGACCCTGATTCGCCTGGCATTACAGGCGGATTGAGTTTGACATTATAAAAATAATGATTGCCATCATGTACTTCTTCAAACGGGATTTCCTTGCCATCTCTGACCATCTTGGTAATGTGAACAAAATCCGAATTTTTAAAACTGAATGTTTCCAGCGGCTTTGAACTGGTGTTTGTGCCTTGTACCGGCGATTTAAAATACATTGTCCCATTAGGGTCAATATCACAATTCATTTCCTGCTTTAAGCCCGGCTCCTCTTGGCGGACTTTCTTATATTCAAACGTTACATTTACCAAATGCTTTTCGCCTGCCGGTACTTCTTTTGTCCATGCATAAATACTCATGTCTCCGATATCGATTTTCTTTGTGCTCTCCTCGCTTGACTCCGCTATCTTGATCGATTTGGGCAACACAAGAAAAAACGTCTCGACACATTTGCTGCCGAACGTATTCTGCATTGTGATTTTCGAAAATCCTTGTTCTTCTTGCTTGAGTTTCTTTGATTCATTTAAGCTCCAGCCATAATAAAAGAACTGTCCCGGCGAAACCGGTTCACTCGGTGTCCAGTAAATTTGATAAAAACCGGGCCGTACCGGGTCATTTATTATCTCAGTATTCATTTTCCTGCCCGCAATGTCGAACAGCGTTTGACCCGGCTTGGTTGTCCCGGTTAGTCGAACTTTGTTAGTCAGTGGTGCGTTGGATTCGTTCTGATAATATGCCATGCCTCCTTTGAGCAGTTTCATCTCGCTCGTCACTACATAAATATGCGAATTGCTGTATAATCCTTTTGATTCTGCTTGCATGCTGATCATGCCATAAGTATTTCCTATATACTCGATTACATCGGGCGCAAGATTCGCATAAATGTTATCGCCTAATGACAAATCGGCATTACTTACTGTACTGGACAGCTTCTCCAGCTCCCGCCCAGCCTTCATCGCGAATATCTTCTGATCCTCATACTTGTTAGTAACATCTTTAAATATCTCAGCAGCTTTCTCTTTATCCCCCTTCTTCACCAGGCAGATTCCATATCGATACAGCGCTTCGGCCGCCTCAGGCCGCCTCGCTTCTTCATTGGCCATTATCTTTTCGTAAATAGAAATCGCCGCGTTAACGTCCCCGACCGTCTCTTCCTGGTACTGCGCCTCTTCCAGCATCATGCTGATGGATTTGACACCAGAATTTGCATCTGTTGCAAAAACAAACCCGCACCCAACTAAAATCCCGACTACCGCCAGAGTCACCATCTTCATATCCATTCTCCTTTTAGGTTCTATGTTCTTGATCTAAGTACTTTAAACAAACCTGTCGCTAATTATAGACACAAAAATTACGGATTTGTTACAATCAAAAAGGGTTTTTAGATTTTTTCTACAGAGCACTAATTTCGAAAATAATTGGGACAAGATTTGCATAAGCTGCGTTTTTGAGTGTTAAAAAAGACTTGTGCCAACGGCAGGCAGTTGAGGACGTAAACGGAAAGGGGGGGATTCGAACCCCCGGTACAGACATTCATCCGTACGACGGTTTAGCAAAATAAATTTAAATCATTGTCTCGTATAGAGTTATGCAAAATACCCTGTTTTATGCAAATTACAGCGTTTTGAGTCAATGCCTTGCTCAAGGACGGTTTACCTTGCTTTCCACTTGCTAAAGAGCCTAATCATCCGTTCCGGTTTTGCCATTTTTATCATTTGCGTTAGTTTTTCCATCAAGGCTTGGAAGGACATCGAGTACTTTAGCTTTATCGGTAACTAGAGTATGCGAATATCTGGCCATAGTAAGATTAATACTCTTATGCCTTGCCAAATCCATCGCTATTTTAGGCGGCAGCCTTTTAGTGCAAGATTAGTTATAAAAGTGTGCCTGAATGCGTGAAAGTCAACAAACGCCCATTCTCATCTTTATGTTCTATTCCAGCAGCAGCGGCATCATCCACGTGCCCGCCCTTATATACCTTCTCTCCTTCCCCGTCCACATCGCAACGTCCACCAGCCATTTCGTCCTTGCCATCATGAGCGGGTCGGCCACAATCGTACATCTCACGCAGAATTCCCTCTCCGGCCGCGGCCTTATCACTATCCTGCTTGTAATTGGCGTAATTCCAGGCGCCCAGCTTGGAGCATACCTGTCGAGAAAAATGAATTCAAAATGGATTATCCGAATCCTCGCGGACGCAATGACCCTCTCCGCGGCCCGAATACTCTGGCAAGCCTTATAAAAAATTCAAACGAAATAAATTGACTTTGCCAAAAATTAGGTCAACATATAATTATGTTGTATATCAAAGCCAATCTGTAGTTTTTTAAATTCAATAAAATGATATCCAGGCGCAAATTCTTTGCTCATATTCTCGGTAAAGCCGCGCAGGCAGTTCCGGGAGTAAATCTCAAGGGTCTCAGCGATTTTTTCGAGCATAGTGAAAAGGGCAACGACGTCGAGGAAGCGGGACTTGCGATTTTAGACCTCAAACTGAAACGTGAGAATTGCGTTTTAGAACACCTCAGGTCGGATAGGGATTGTCCGACATCGAATTGTGAACATAAGAAATCGCAGTAACGTATATGCTCCAGTGATTTAATTTGCAGTTAATTAATCTGCCGGGTCGGAGTAATTTCATCCGACAAGCTCATCGATACCGGCTGCTTTGGGCTAAATAATATTCCGTAACGAATTACGCAATGGCTAAAATTTTGGAGGCAGGTATTATGCAAATCAGTCGCCGGGATTTTTTGAAAACAGCCGCCGCTATCGGAGCAGCAGCAGGAATTGAACTCACTTCGCTTCAAGATGCCCTAGGTGCAACAAATGATCCGCGTGTCATCTGGCTGCAGGGGCAGGGATGCACGGGCTGCTCGGTCTCATTTCTAAACAGTATCTATTACGCATCAGCGGCAGACGTTCTGGTCAAAGTCATAGACCTGGAGTTTCATTCAACTCTTATCGCGTCGGCAGGCTCAAAGGCCTGGAATTACGCACTGAGCCGGTCGCCTGGATTCATATTAGTTGTAGAAGGCGCTATACCCACGGGGGCGGCGGGCAAATACTGCACAGTCGGCGGTGATATGACTGTCCTCAATGCGCTCAAATTATTTGCGCAAAAAGCCAACTGCATACTTTCAGTCGGCACCTGCGCCTCCTTCGGCGGCCTTTCCGCGGGCAACCCAAATCCTACCTCGGCAAGAAGCGTAAGCGCTGCGCTTTCGGAACTGGGCATTACTAAAAGCGTTGTCAATATTCCCGGCTGCCCGGTTCACCCTGACTGGCTTGTAGGCACAATAACCTATATTCTCACCAACTCAGCTTTGCCCTCGCTCGATTCGTACCGCAGACCAAAAGCGTATTTCGGGGCAAAGGTGCATGATAAATGCCCGAATCTGAGCTCTTTTAATGCCTACTATGCAGGCGCTATAAATCATTCGGGCGGCCGGGCCTGCCTGAAATGTCACTCAAACACAGACGAGCATATACCCGGCGCGAAAAAACTTGGCCAGGCCGGCTGCCTCTTTGCACTCAACTGCAAAGGCAGGCAGACCTACGCCGATTGCCCCACCCGTAAATGGAACAGCCCAGGCACGAGCAAAACCGGTGTCAACTGGTGCGTCGGCGGCAAATCTCCATGCCATGGCTGCACCCAGCCGAATTTCCCGGACGGAATGTCGCCGTTCTTCGCATTAAACGGTAACGGCGTCAACGATGATTGATACATTCGGAAATTATCATAATTATCCAGGAGTCTTATCATGCCAACGGTAATCAAGATAGACCCGGTAACACGAATCGAAGGCCATCTCAAGATCGAAGTTACAGTAGACCTTGTAAACGGCGTCAACAAGGTTGTAGATGCCAAAAGCAGCGGTACGATGTTCAGGGGCTTTGAGCAGATACTCGTGGGGCGGGATCCAAAGGACGCCACCATTTATACCCAGCGCATCTGCGGCGTGTGCCCCGTTTCGCACGGTCTTGCATCTTCGCTTGCACTTGAGTCGGCATTCGGGTTTTCAGCCAACGTTAACGGCAGGATCATGCGGAATCTCATACTCGGCGCCAATTTCATCCAGTCCCATATTCTTCATTTCTATCACCTCGCGGCGCTGGACTACATTAATACAAAAGGCGTATTGGATATGGCGCCCTGGATGCCCCGCTACGAAACCGCCGATATGCTCACCGGCTCCATAGCTACAACGCTGGTCGAGCATTATGTTGCGGCGCTTGCCATGAGAAGAAAAGCTCACCAGATGGGCGCGATTTTCGGCGGCAAACTCCCATGCTCTCCCACCATAGTGGCAGGCGGCTGCACTGAAACACCTACCACTGTCAAAATTGCCGAGTTCAGAGCCTTGCTTACCGAACTGCGAAATTTCATAAACGCAACATTGATTCCCGATGTCCGTGCGATAGCTGCGGCCTTTCCTGGTTATTACAAGATCGGCCAGGGCAGCAGAAACCTCATCGCCTTCGGAGTTTTTGATCTGGACAGCACCGGTTCAACCAAGCTGCTCAAACGCGGCAGATACACCGACACTGTGCGTGCGAGTTTGGATCTTAACCAGATCGCCGAATATGTCAGTCATTCGTGGTACTCATCCCCAACGGGTCTCAATCCCGCAAAAGGAGTCACAATCCCAAATGCCTTAAAAACAGGCGCGTACTCATGGATCAAAGCGCCGAGATATTTAAACAAGGTTCACGAGGCCGGCCCTCTTGCGAGGATGTATATAAACGGCGACTATACCCGCGGCATTTCCGTACTGGACAGGCTCATGGCAAGAGCCCTCGAAGCCAAAAAAGTCGCCGACGCTATGGATGGCTGGCTCAACCAGCTGAATATCGGCACAAGCGGCTATACTTACAAGGCCATGCCCTCGGCAGCATCTTCGCACGGCCTGACCGAGGCCCCTCGCGGCGCTCTTGGTCATTGGGTTTCCTTTTCAAATTCAAAGCTTACCAGCTACCAGGTCTTGACTCCTACCGCCTGGAATGCCTCGCCAAAGGATGATGCGGGAAAGCACGGCCCCATCGAGCAGGCATTAGTCGGAACGCCTGTAAAGGATATCTCCCAGCCTGTAGAGGTGTTGCGCGTTATTCATTCGTTTGACCCATGCCTGTCGTGCGCAGTCCACATGCTCAGGCCTGCAAAGAATTTCTCTCCTGTGGTAGTCAATGTACCCGCGGCCGCTTTTTGATGATTGATTGTATGGCTGAAAAAAAACTCCGGTGCCCGGTTCTGATACTGGGCATCGGCAACATTCTGCTTAGAGATGAAGGCATCGGCCCTCGGCTGATAGAGGCACTTGAAAAAGAGGCCCTGCCCCCGGGCGTCGAACTCTGTGATGGCGGAACCGCCGGCGGTGACCTCATCGATGTTCTTGCCGAGAGACAAAAGGTAATCATAATCGACTCGATCGATGCCGATGGTCCCCCCGGCACAATTTTCAAACTCTCACAGGATGACCTGGCCAAACCCAGCCCGGGAATCTCTCTTCACGAACTTGGAATAAGCGAAACCCTTGAAATGACAAGGCAACTCAGCTGCGCGCCAAGAAATGTGGTGATCTTCGGCATCAAACCAGCATCTACCGAGTACGGCACAGAACTCTCGGCCCAAGTGCTTGCCATCACGCCCCGACTAATCACCCTGGTGCTCACTGAAGCGAGATTATAGGTTTGATTGCCGGCGATAAGCTTACTTAGCTGTGTTACTATAACGGAATTGGAGCGGCGATATATTAGTCAAAGATTTAAAATAACGTGAAAAATGATCTGCATCAGTGAAGAGTAAATCATTTGCTATGGCATTTATTCATTGATCGCTATTAAGCAGCTTTTTTTTGATCGCATGCAAAGAGAGAAGGCCATGGGGGGTGACTGGGGGGTGTCGAATAAACAAGGGAGCAAATTGTACTGCTTCCATTTACTACCTTGCTATCCACTTGCTAGACTAGGTTCACTTTGGGACAGTTCAAGACATGAGCAGACATGCTGAAGAAACCAAGCTATATGCGACCAATTAGGATGTGAATTTCAAAAACTGCATCTTTTTAGCTTAAACCGCCCTTAGACACCCCGAGTCAGTTCAAGACATGAAAACGGAAAGGGGGGGATTCGAACCCCCGGTACAGACATTCATCCGTACGACGGTTTAGCAAACCGTTGCCTTCAGCCTCTCGGCCACCTTTCCAAACCAGTAAGCAGAACAATTTACGTCAAAAAAAGGTTTTTGAGAAGAAAAATCTATGCTAAAAATAAGTTTTATGGCTGTTTTCAAGTAATTTCACTATTGCGGGCGAGGCGCATCCCTTTTAAAACTAAAAATTTAAGAGGATTTGCTTGTTTTGAGTTTGTCGAACCAATATAATTCCGCGATTGTGTAATAATATGGATTATTGTTGTGGTTTGGTAAAGAAATGATCTTAACTCAGATTTTGAATCCCTCGTGCATAAAGGTACCTTTGGAGGGCAAGGATAAGGAATCGGTCATCACAGAACTTGTCGACCTGCTCAATGATGCAGGGCTTCTTCTGGATCGGGAAGTCGTCCTAGAGGCGATCCTGTCCAGGGAACAGACCCGCAGCACGGGTATCGGCTCGGGAATAGCTATCCCGCATGGCAAATGCAAGGGTGTAAAGGATTTGGTAATGGCTATCGGCATAGCCGCTGAGCCTATCGATTTTCAGAGCATTGACGGCAAGCCGATAAAGGTTGTCGTGCTGCTGGCATCGCCGCAGGACCGCACAGGTCCGCATATCCAGGCGCTGGCGAGGATAAGCAGGCTTATGCTTGACGAAAAATTCAAGGAAAAGCTGGCCGAATCCACTTCCCCTCAGGAAGTTTATAATTATGTCAGCGAAAAAGAAAACGAGTAATTTGGGCGTTAAACGGCTTTATTGATTTTTCGCCCTACGAGTTTATTGACAGCCTGAAATGCCGCCTGCCGCATTTATAAACTGACCGTTGCACAACGTAAAGAAACACGGCCTAGCTTCGCTAACCGTGCCATGAACATAAAATAAACAGGGTCTAGCTTGGCTAGGCCCAGGCACAAACCTAAAAAAACACGGCCTAGCTTTGCTAGACCGTGCCACAATAAATTCAAGTCTGCATATCAAATATCAGAGCAGGTAGTTGCCATCCGGTTTGAGGAACGGCTTGATCTCGTTGGCTAGCTTTTCGTGGCCGGTTTTGCCCATGAGAGCGAAAGTGGCTAGTTTGCCTAGTTCGACGGCGGGCTGGTCGTAGGCGTCGATCTCGAAGAGCAGGCCGGCGATGGAGGTGCTGGCTTCGTAGAAGCAGATGAACTGCCCTACCGCGTAGGCGTCGACCTTATCGAAATACACGGTCATGGACGGCCGCTTGCTGGCGGCGAGGGCGTATTCGGTGGCGATCTTTTCACTATTGAGCAGCTTGCTCATTTTGGCGCCGGCGAGGTAGCCAAGTTCCGGTGCGATGCCTGGGGCGGGCCCGATGGTGATATCAGCATTGCCGAAATCATTGACCTGCAGGAAGGTAAATATTTTATCGTTTGGCCCTTCGCGGTACAGCTGCACCTGGCTGTGCTGATCAGTGGTGCCAAGTGCCTTAACCGGGGTGGGGCCGACGTTGACCTGTTCGCCTTTAAGGTTGACGGCTTTGCCAAGGCTCTCTGCCCATAGCTGGCGGAACCAATCGGAAAGATCCTTCAACGCATAGCAATATGGCATGAGCACTGAAATATGCTTGCCACGGTTATAAAAATGCCAGTTGATCGCAGCATTAATTGCGGCGGGGTTCTTGTGGAAATTTTCATCGCTTACGCGTTTATCCATATCTCTTGCACCGGCGAGCAGTGCGTCGATATCGATGCCGCAGACGTAAGCACTTAAGAGGCCTACCGCGCTTAATACGGACCAACGTCCGCCGACACCCGGGGGCACTTCAAGAGTAGTTAGGCCCTGGGAATCCGCGATCTTTCGCATCGTGCCTTCTTTGGGGTCGGTGATTGCGATGATATGTTTTTTGAGGGCATCGGCACCGAGCTTGCGGGTGATCAATTCGGTAATAACCTGGAGCTGGGCGGCGGTTTCGGCGGTCTGGCCGGACTTGCTGATGACGTTGAAGACTGTTTTTTCAAGCCTTGGTTCGACCCACTGCAAAAAGCTCTTAAGCTGGGCGGGGTCGACGTTATCGAAGACGAACAGCCGCGGCGTTTTGCGGGCGGAGTCGTCAAGGTTATACATATATGGGTTTAGGGCGGTCTGGAGGGCGATGTTGCCCAGGGCTGAGCCGCCGATGCCGAGGACCACGAAATTTTCGCAGTTGCCTTTGATCGAGTCGCCAACTTGTTTAACGCGGGCGGTGATCTCTGATTTGAAGGGCAAGTCACGATACGGCAGTTTGGGCCGCATCTGGTTGAGATGTTTTATGAATGGCCCGACGTGGTTCGCTAAATTTTCGAACTGGGGTTTGCTTATGCCGTGCTCGGGGCCGAGGACATCGGCAAAGACGTTTTTGTAGTAGAACTTGATTTGTGCTGTCATATTACTCCTTTGTAATTGTTACGAGTTACGGGTTGCGTGTTACGAGTTTTAAGGCAACCCTGCTGAGCATAAGAAACGGAAAACACGGGCAAGATGCCCGTGCCACTTACATTTTTTTCAGATTGGCGTATTTTACCATCAGCGTTTTGGTTTGTCCTGAATTAAATCTTACGGCCACTATGCTGTTTTCACCCATATCGGTGTAGCTCTTTATGCGGCCAAGGCCGAAGACTTTGTGTTCTACAAGCTCATCCATGGTAAAGGGGGCCTTTTTGGAGGCGGAGGACGGGGCGGGCGTTTGCATGGTTCTTGAAGGAAGATCGGCGACATAGTCGTCGCGGAAATCGTTGAAATCACGGCTTGTTTCGGCCAGGTAAGAATCGCGGCTGGGCAAGTCGGATGCGCCGAGTTCGTAAAGGAACTGGCTGGGTATCGATCGCATGAGCAGGCCGCGGATGGTGCGGTGGCGCGTGTAGGCAATGTGGAGGCCTTTTTTGGCGCGGGTTATGCCGACAAAGAGAAGGCGGCGCTCCTCTTCAAGCTCGTCAGGATTGTCTTTGCTGCGTTCGTGGGGGAGGATGCCCTGCTGGAGGCCTATGATGTAAACGTGCTTGAATTCGAGGCCCTTGGCGGCATGGAGGCTCATCAGGGCGATCTTGCCGGAAGCGGGATCGAATTTGTCAGTATCGGAAAAGAGCGCGATCTGCTGGAGGTAATCATAGAGCGCGGGGTTATCGATCTGCTGATCGTAAATGGCGGCGGCGTTTATTAATTCCTCGACGTTGTCGAGGGCGGCGGAGCCTTCAAGACCCCCTGCTTCCAAAGATTTCTGCATGCCGGAATCTTCAAATACTTTTTTCATCAGCGGAGCGACCGGGCCGGCGGCGAGGGGTTTAAACTGTTCTATCATTGCCACGAATGCCGCTATCTTGGTGCGGACTGCCTGTGAAAGGCTTGTGACAGCGAAGGTCTGCTTGAGAGCCTCATATAACGGCAGGTTGTGCATGCGGGCGTGAGCCGCGACTTTTTCCAAAGTCGTATCACCTATGCCGCGAGTGGGCGTATTTACGATACGCGTGAGGGCGACATCATCCTGGGGATTGACGATGAGCTTGCAATACGAGAGCATATCCTTGATCTCTTTGCGGCCGTAAAATTCGACGCCTCGTACGACCTGGTAAGGCAGGCGGCTTCGAACGAGGGCTTCTTCAATGGGTCGGCTCATGGAGTTGACCCGGTAAAAGACAGCGATATCGCTATATGGGACACCATTTTTTGCCAGGCGGCCGATATCGGAAATTATCGAATCGGCTTCGTAGGCTTCATCTTCGTACTGCCGTATTATCACTTCTCCGGGCTGCGGAATGACAGGGATGAGCCGCTTGGCTTTGCGGCTGGTATTTGCAGCTATAAGCTTATCAGCAAGTGCGAGGATATTTGGGGCGCTGCGAAAATTTTCTTCCAGCTTGACTACCTTTGCCGAGGGCCAGTCCTTTTCAAAAGCAAGTATGTTGGCAATATCGGCGCCGCGCCAGCGGTAGATCGATTGATCCGGATCGCCTGTTACGCAGATGTTGCCATGGCCCAGAGCAATGCAGCGGGCGATGGCATATTGCGCATGATTCGTGTCCTGGTATTCGTCGACGAGCAGGAATTTGTAGCGGTTTGAGAGTTCCTCGCGGACAGAGGGAAAATCCCGCAGCAGGACGGCGGTTTTCATGAGCAGGTCGTCGAAATCAACGGCGTTGTTTTCGGTGAGGATGTGCTGGTAGGCCTTATAGGCCTTGGCGACGATCTTGGAAAAATAATCGCTTGCGCGAGCGGCAAAGGTATCCGGGTCTTCAAGCTTGTTCTTTAAAAGCGAGATGGCTTCGAGGAGCTTGCCTGGGGTGAAATTTGTGGTATCGAGATTGAGGGTTTTGAGTGCCTCTTTCATGCACTTGGTCTGCTCGGAATCATCGTAGATACTGAAATTGGAGCCTACGCCCACATGCGAACCATGATAGCGAAGAACACGCACGCAAAGTGAGTGAAAAGTACTTACATGCGTACCGGCGGGCGTATTCATGGCGACTACACGGTTTTTCATTTCCTCGGCGGCTTTGTTCGTGAAGGTAATCGCGCAGATGTTGTAAGGCGAAATACCCTGGGCAATTAGGGCGGCTATTCGGTTTATGATCACGCGGGTTTTGCCTGAACCGGGTCCGGCAATGACAAGCAATGGGCCTTCAAAGTGAGTGACGGCCTCTTTTTGCGAGGCTGTAAGATCATTAAATTTAGCTGATATGGGCAAAGCAACGATCCTTCGTTAAACAACTAGAAATGATACGAATTACGGCACAGGTGTGTTTTTATTATCCGGGACCTGGCCCTGATTTTGGGCCTTTTCTTTTTCCTGCTGCTCTTGGATTTTGGCCTTTTGCATCAGTTCTTTCGCTTTGATCTCAAGCTGTTTGAACATTTCTGGTTTTTCGAGCTTTATACGCCCGATCAGGGTCAGCCGCAGATTAGGCGGATATATATCGTCATTGAGAAATGTCTCGATCGCAACATATCGCATCATCGAGAATTCCGGCATATCGATACGATTAACCTGTTCAGTTATGCATTCCTTCTGGTAAACGTCGTATATTTCCTTGGCCATCTGTTCACGACCTGACGCTTCGTCATCGTTGCCCAAGGCGTAATTCATATAGCTGTCAACCAGCATGCTCTGGATCTGCTCGACGGCATCATTGGGCGTGAGGTTTCGAAGCTCATCTTTGATCTGGCTGCGGACAAACGTAACCATATCGGTCCTGAACTCCGGCCTTTGCGGGAATAGCCGGCGGAGCTTGTTATAAATTTTAAGAGCATAATCCCGGTGGCCGCCCTGGTAGAAGGAAACAAGTGCATTTGTAAGCATATTGCGCTGGCCGTTAGTTATGGAGACTGGGTCGTCCTTAAGCTTGCGGTACTTATCAACCACGGCATCCATAGCCCTGTCATAGGACTCAAACATCCGCAGGTCAGGAAACAGGTAAACCGATTTCACAATCCTGGTCGTGGGCATATCAGGGGTTCGCTGGTCGAGCGGGATCGCATTGATGTCAACGGGTATCTGAGTATCGTAGATGACCATCTTGCCGGTACGGAAAAGCTCCTGGAGAGAATGGAATACGATTCGATCTGTATTGATCTCGTCAGCCCGGTATTCACCTGGTTTTCCGGCTAACTTCAAACCAAGTGCGCCCCAGTACATGGAATGAACGCAGGCGTGCTCCCAGTTTAGAGGCAGGCGGCGTTTGAGATTTGGATCGGTAAAATCAATTGGCCCATAAGTGCGGTTGAGTTCCAGCATCATCTCGGGATCAAGCTTCCATTCGGTCCTGAGCTGATGGGCCTTAGCGAAATAATCAAAAGTCTCAAGTTCAGTGGTTTCGCGGAACCGGTTTACCACCTCGAAGGCTTTGGGCCATTGGTTTGGGGCGGCGCGGACGGCGAGGTAGTTGGCCGCGATAGCTTCGCCTTTGCCGATATTCGGGTCTGCCTGGGCAAGAGCATTTACCAATTTTACCACGGCAGGATCGCTGATGACCTGGCCCCAGGTTTTGGGAGCCTTGGCGAGCTTTTCAAAGCTTTCATTTGTCTGCGGATCTATCAGCGGCTTTATAGCTAGTGCCAGCTGGAGGCGGTAGTACTTGTGAGCGTCATCTGAAAGGCCGCCGATCTTGTGAAAAAATATCCAGCCAAGCGAGCGATAAAGGTTTATGCTCTTTGGATTTTTCACAATAGCCTGATCCCGCAGGAGTTCGATGCCATTTTTAACCCATCGCCAGCGTTCCTGCGGTTGAGTGGCGGGCATTGCCACGGAGATGTTATAAGCCATGTTCCAGGCTTGAAAATCCCATACTTCGGAAAATCGCGGCTGGAGAATGGTGATCCATTCGGCAATCTGCTTGGCGTCGAAAAACTGTCCCTGCATCTTGAGATTATCAGCTCGCATCCAGAGAACGTCGACAAGGATGCCGCGGAAAGCCCCAAGAGCGACGGATGCAAACGCTATTGACGGAGGCGCATTTTCAAGCGCCTCGTCTGAGCTTATGAGCTTCATATCCTTGCGATGACTGACAATCGAGCCAAGCTGCGAATTTGCGACTACCATCATTGATGCCGCAAAAACTATGCACAGAAATATGATTATATAATCGCGAGATTTCATTATTATACCGTAACTTTGGCCATTTCTTTGAATCTGAAGATCACGATTCCGGCAATGAGCACGAACGCACCCTGGAGGCCGATCATAACCCCGGCGAGAGCCAAAACAGAGGTGAGTGAGAGATACTGGCCCTTGATCAGGAAATCGGCGGGGGCGACTTTATCCAACTGGGGAAGGAGATTCAGTGCCGGCTTAATGAGAAAACTGTATGCAATGGAACCTGCGTCTTCCATGGACTCGAAAGATTCGAAAATAAAAGAGCTCATCGAACCCGTCGCGAAGATCACAAGGCACACCAGAATCGCGACTGGGAAAGATAACCATGCCGCAAGCGAAACGCCCAGCATAGCCAGGAAGACAAGTCTGATGAATATGACAGCTACGGCACGGACATAATTCCACTGGAATGAACCAGCTTTATAGAGGACTTCGAGGCCATCCTCGGTTGGGAATATTACGACCGTATTGTTTGCGAGGAGATTCTGAAAAGCAAGGCCCATGTAACCGTCGACGACAGCATCGGCGGGAACGGCAAGTTCATGAACGGTGCGGATGGAATCGCTTTGCGGGGGCGGAGCATAGATCGGAGTTTTAAGGGAACCGCCGGAAGCGGCAAGCTGGCGGTCGTCGCCGATGATCCATCTGCCGTAAACGGACATATTTGGGGGATTGACAGAAACATCATATTTGAAACGAATGAAAATATACTGGTTCGGATCGGCGATCTCGACATCTTGAAATTGCCATACTATCGCCTGGCCTGGCGAGACTGCCTGTTTTTCAAGAAGTTTCTGCTGAAATAATTGCTGACGAACCTGCAGGGGTGTCATGCCGTTGGGCAGATTGCCCTGCTCCTGCATTTTGTTGAACGCTTCCTCAACCTCCTTACGGACATCCGGAATAATCGGCTTGACGGATGCGCGGGCCGTGAAGAATTCATTTTCAAGCTGCACCATTTCATCTGGGCCGGCATGAGAAAGGCGAGGCATAAGCATTGTAAGCCCGTAAATGATCGATGCGAAACCAACAAGAAGGACAAAATCCAATATGATTATACCAAGCAATTTGCCCAGCATTATCTGCCATCGCCGCACCGGCTTTGTAACAACGGTCCATATCTGCTTGTATTTGATATCACTCGAAAGCGAATAAGTTGAAATTATGATCGTCAGCAGACAAAGCAGCAGACTCGTAAGGGAAAGCCCGTATCCCACAAACGTCTGGAGTTTGCCTTTAACGGAACCATCACCGGTAACGATGACGCTCATCAGCGGCAGCAGGATCAGCAGCAGCACGATAAATATCGCCGCTACTTTCATTCTCACAGCCTGCGCTATTGTATTTTTAGCGATAGCCCACAATGCAGGCATAGATCACTTATCTCCCGCATTTGAAGGATCCACGAGATCGTCGAGAACATTTCTGTTTACGGCCGGCCTGAGAATATCGACCTTGGCCTTTTCCTGCGGCTTTATAGCCTCGGTTTTGGGCGGCTGGGCGTTTGAGATCAAGTCCTTGAGCACAACCCGGTCAGGCTCGATCTTGGCCGATTCAACTTTCTCAG
>Ga0079306_1001535_pt1 | contig 15017 bp, 10 predicted proteins | sample Methanotroph_Enr_FD_79181 | JGI IMG/M metagenome (GOLD analysis project Ga0079306, IMG submission 79181) | Enriched soil microbial communities from Old Woman Creek wetland in Ohio, USA - Methanotroph_Enrichment_5 | ecosystem: Environmental > Terrestrial > Soil > Wetlands | place: USA: Ohio...
CATGATGGATATGAAAAGAAAATTGAAAAAAACATTCATGATTAAAGTCGCAATGCCCATGATCATCAATGTCTTGGTTAGGCGCATTGCGGTAAAGAATGTTCCATTTAAAAAAGTGTACGCATAGAATAGCATCCCAAGGCTGTAGTAAACCAAAGTCAGTGCTGTTCGTTCAACGGCGTCCATACCAAATGCACCACGCCGTAGAAGTACAGAAACTATATCTTTGGAAAACAAGAGGACAAAGGCTGTTACCGGTAAGGATACAGCAACCACAAACAATACTCCCCTCCAGAACACTTCCCGCATGCCTTCCTTATCTCCCGCGACAACCTGTTCGCTTACATAGGGAAATAACGCCCTTGCCGCAGCAATCACCAGGAGCTGAACCGGAAGGTCATTGATGCGGTAGGCGTAGCGCAACGTGGATACAGAGCCAGGAGGAAGCTGCGTGCCCATCATCTGGTCCACCAGGATGTTGGCGTTCACCAGCAGGCCGCCGGCAATCAGGGGCCAGGTCAAGGCGGTGAATTCTCGCAAGGCCGGGCCGTCCCAGGCAGGCGGAAGGCTCAGAGGGGACGATTGCCGTCCTGAGGCCACGATGAGCATCGTCAGTTTGAGCGCGGAACCGGCCAGAAAGCCCAGCGCCACCCCATGGACCCCCATCCCGGGAAAGAGCCACAGGGAAATGATGATGCAGGCATTGATGAGTAATTGCGCAGTGTAAAGAGCGCCAAAGGATTTGCGGGCATTCAGCACCCCTGCGAACACCGCGCCGGCGCCGTCAAGGAGGATGAGCCACACCAGCAGGCGTTCAAGTTCTGCGCCCAGAGGCAGATTGGTTGGGGGAAAACCGTAGCCCATCCAAATGAAGATCACCGGAGCGGCGACGTAACATGCCGAAGCCAGCACCATAAAGAAAAGCAGGCTGGTCCAGCCAAGGGTGGGAAGTGCGCGGCGGATTCGTTCTGGGCCTTGATTCAGCCATGAGACGTACAGCGGAACAAGTGTTGAGATCACGGCCTGTCCAAGGAGCATGACGACGATGCCGGGGAAGGCGTATGCGATGTTGAAAATGTCAAGATCTGTAGAGATTCCGAAGCGGTAGGCAAAGAACATCTCTTTAGCCAATGCTAGGATTTTGTCCAATAAGGTCAGGCTTACGATTATGCCCGTAGAGCGTCGAATGGATTCCAATACGTTCGATTCAGTCATAAGAAGGGTTCAAGGGCAGAGTATTAGCAAGTTGAATTTGCAGGGCTGCATAGAGTATGGAGTAAGTCAGGTGATTCGTGTAAGCGGTCGATAATGCCGGCAAATGAAAATGTTAATATGTTAACAAAAGGACAGTATGAAGGTTCAACAAAAACATTGTTGATAAGATTTATCGTGATAGCCAAGGTAAGCATGATTAAGACGTTTGTAGCGTCAATGGTGTTATTCAATGGATTTGAAGCGAGAGAGTATAGCCTGTAGAATATTAGTAAAAGTATGAACAAGTAGGAAGATACTCCCACCAGGCCAAGTTCAACGGCCATTCCAAGAATGTGATTGTGCTGCTGTTCATGGAAGAATTCAGGGGAAGAACCTACCGCGCTGAATTGTGCCAGGCCAACTCCAAATAGAGGGCTGGAAGAGAATAAAATTTTCGAGCGTTCAATAAGCTGAAAACGGATGGCCACCTCTTCCATCTGGGCTATGCCACCGCCTTCGCGACTTTCTGAAAAAATATGCTTGAAATCAGCGGCAATGAAAGAAATACACAAAAAGAGAACCAGAGGCACGGCTTTCCACTTTGAGGTGTATGTTCGGTAAAAGAAGAGAAGAGCGAAGAGGCAATACAAAAATATCAGATAAATTGAGCGGGTATGGGTGTAAAATATCCCGGGAAAAAACAGGGCGAGAAGTATGAGAATGGCTAGACGTTTGAACGTTCCTGAATGGCGAAGAAGAAGGATGCCGGCGATGAATCCAATGGTCATTCCCACGCCATTGAACGCTGCGTTCAGGAAGGGACCTCGGGCTCTATCAAGGTGCATGGTGTATTTCAATGAGGTAATGTATTGAGGGTATATATATTGGTGCAAGTCGTTGCGTTCTAATGCCGCAGTTACGCATAAATATATGCCAAGAAGAAACAGAGTGCTAAAAAACAACCGGTAACTTTGCGCGTTAGCCATGTAATATTTTACAAAAAGAAATGCCAGGAATGGCGTGACATAACTAAATAGAAAAATAAAAAAAGGTCTTGGAAAGTCAGGATGGTAGGCATTGAATCCATGGATGCCCATCGATGCGACGCATATGACGAGAAATACAACAAATGCGAGCTCAACGCTGTAATTGGCGCTGATATTGACCCGGCCAAGAAAGAATTGAAAAAGCGCCAAAAAAATTAAAAGGATAAGTAGGGCACGCTCGATGGACATGTCAAACATTCCAGGAATGGCAATGGACTTGTAGTATGTATTCCATACCACAGTGGAAACGATCCAGAGGCAAAAGAGGGGTGTCAGGGCGGAAAGGGATCGGCCGGGACGGTTCATCGTCCAAAGCCGGAGGATGGCCAGCCCGCCCAAGGCGCACGCTGCCAAAGCGCAAGAAATAAGTATCTCGACCATTTACGGCTCAGGATTGATATGGGGAATGGAGCCGAAGCAGGGAATGTCAAGGTGGCGAACGATGTCCTCGGGGTTCTTCAAGGAGTGGTCGAAATAGTCGAGGATGAAGGCCCCGGAAAATGCCGCAAACAAACCGAGAAAGAGGCCCATGATGGCGATAGCGATGCGATTGGGCTTGAAGGGAGAGTTGGGCAGGACAGGGGGGTCAAGCATGGTGATAATAAGTTTCTGCTGGGAAAGGGAACTGGCCATTCGAGCCTGTTCCAATTTATTCTTTGTTTCTGTGTAAGCGTCTCTGGCTTGCTGATAATCATTTTTCAGATGGTCATAAGTGGCACGTTGTTGCGCTGTGTTGCGTACTGCCGCTTCAAGGTCAATTGCAACACGATCTAACTCGTCGATGCTGGCCTTTAAGCTTGAACTTTGAATTTTTTTTCCGCGAATATAGTTCGATATTTCATCACGTAACAAAGAAGTGCTAGAGTCTAGCTCTGATTTTAATCGACGAAGCGGTTCGTAATCCATTGTATATTGAGTGCTCATCTCATTGTACTGCATTTGCAATTGTGAAACCTTGCTCTTGAACGTAGAAATAGATTTTCCACTGCCCTCCATGTCAGGAAGCATGACCGGCAATCGATTGGCGGCTAAGTCTGTCTCAATTTCAGTGATTGTGTTGTTCAAAGAGGAGTATTCCTCGGATAACAGCTGTCGTTTACGCATAGATTCTGTAAGAAGAGCCTTGGCGCCGCTTTCGGCGTTGGACTTTCCAGATTCAAGATTAAGGATATCAACGAGAGATAGGGCATTGCCTACCTCATAAGTTTGAAGTAGGTCCGCTTTTTCCTGCATGACTTTGTAAAGTTCACCAACCTGCTTTTTATAGAATTCGTAGGAATAGTCGGAACGTTGCTGAGCCAGTTCGGCATAGACCGCAAGGTAGCTGGCGGTCAGCATGTTAGAGATATCGAGTGCTTTTTGAGGCTTCCGGTTCTCATAACTAACAACGAAAAAGTTTGTCGCTTCGAAGCTTTCTCCTTTTGGAGGGCCGACAGTAATCTTTTTGCGAAGGGATTCAACGGATTCCAAAAGATCTTTATCAGTGGCATCTGGGGTTATGGATTTTGCCACCCGTGTCAGGACACGGTCTGAGAAAATGATTTCCTTTTGATCGAACAGCATGCGAGTGTACTGGTTTTTCGAGTCATAGGATGTGTCTTTTTGCAAAGGGTCTATCTGCTGTGGCATGGTAACTTGAAATTTTGCTTGGCACATGTATGAAGATGGAAGGGCTATAGCCAGGATAAAAAATAACCCGGCAATAATCCAATGGATAGTCTTGATTAATGATTTGCGGTAGAAAACAATGAATATAACTTCCCTGAGAAAGTTGTGTGTTTCGTCAAGACCAGATGTTGATGAAGCCATGTCACTGTACCTTTTCAATGTAGCAAGTGCCTAGATGCTAGAAGCCGCTTGAGCTCAATGGGCATACGTTTATTGTGTCGTAACCGGAGTCGTTATCGTTGGGCTGACAAAGGTGGATGCCTTTTTCGCAGGAGTAACGTCATAAGCGGCAGTAAAGTTGCTTTGGAAAGGAACAATAGCGTAAATGCCTTTGGTAAAGATCTTGGCGACGAGGTCGTTTAAGTCGTCGATGGCTGACTTGGGCACGTAAACAACGTCGGCAGCCTGCAGGGGCAAGTCTCCATAAAGTTGGCCGCTATTCATCATGTTCTGCAAATTAACTCTGTAGACCACCGGAGTGGTAAGGCCGTTGTTGCGGAAGATGAGGACATCCTGAAGGTTGGCGCTGGGTTTGAATCCGCCCGCCTGGGTGAGGGCCTGGAGAAGGGTGTATTGATCCGCCATCTCGTAGATCCCAGGAACATTGACTTCGCCGAAGATGTAAAGCTTGTGGTGGTGAATTTCTTGTAAAATAAGTGTCACTTGGAGATTGCGCACAAATTTGTTGTACCGCTGGTTGATTATCTCTTCGAGTTGAGTAACCGTAAAACCTGCGGCTTCGATATTGCCGATTAGGGGGAAGCCCACCCTGCCATCAGGCGCAACCGGAGCCACTTTGCTTTGTCCACGCGGGGCAGTTGTTATCGCTTTCTTTAGCTCGTCAATCTTAACGTTGAATTCTTCAAGGGAGACTGTTGCTGACGGATTCTTAATGAATTTTCCGTAACGTTTATTGATTTCTTTGGACAATTCGTCAACGGTTGACCCCACGACCTGGAGTTCGCCAATCAACGGTAGCGTAACCATGCCATCGGTGCGAACGATCCCGGAGGTGGAAAACTGCGGATTATATGGGAAATTTACACTGATGCGGTCTTGAACTTCAAGCCGGTAAGGTTCGGAAGTTTTTTCGTAGTTGATATGATACACTACTTCCAAGATATCCCCGGCGCCGATGCGATAGGCTGGGACATAGGGTATGGCGACGCTGTCGATTATTTGGTAATTGGGATTGTCTTTAACCGAGGCAGGGGTGATTTTCAGGGCGTTCTCGGTTTCCCTGAGTTTTTTGACGTCATCAAGGGTTTTGATATCGACCACTTTGCTGTTTTTGCCGGCAGACGACCAACTTGGCGGTAACCCGCTGCACGCCGCCAGAAGAAAAATTGCCGAAACTGTCGCCAGGGCAGCGACAAGACGAGGGAACCTTGCAACAATGCGGGGGCGAAGGGGGCGAGCCAAATCCGTACCTCAATGAGTCTTAGCCATTAATGGTTTTGGGGTGCGGCCAATGCGTTCAAAACTTAGTATTACTACTAACAAAATCCTTGGGTTGTCTATACCAAATAAATGACAAGTACAACATCATTTTTTCTCAGCGAGTGCCTTGCTGCTGGAATGCCTGCTTTCTGGCAAGAGGGAATTCCCTCTTTGCCGTGCTGCATCGAATTGGCGTTTGGTTGTTATGGGTGAGTTCTTTTCGGGCTTGTCGTCCATAACGTTTGAGCCGTCTCAAACGCATGAGGCATTTAATATTCATATTGTTTCGTCTCACTGTGGTCCTGCTCGCTGGGAAACTGTTTCAAAACGATATGCGCCCTCTTGATTTTTTTGGAAGAGTCCGACGTGTTTTTGTGCTGCAGGATTACTGTGTTTCTACGCTGCTCGTGGTTCATGGAGCCCGGTACTCTTGTTTTTATACCGAAGAACGTTTAAACAGAGGGTGGATTTTTTTTCATGTTTTGCTTCGAATATTTTGTTTTGAATGAAAGTTTCTGTCCATTGCATTGGTTGATTTTTTAGTATGACGTTTATTGTTTATAGTTTCAAGCTATGTAAACGTTTCCGCCAAGAGAGTGAAAGGTTGGTTAATGGCTAAATTGAACATCAGGGACTTACGTCCAGGAATGAAGTTGGCGGACGATGTCGTTGGTAACAATGGGCGTCTTCTTTTGGTGAAGGGCAGTATATTTGATGAAAAGCAACTACGTGTCTTAAACATCTGGGGTGTTACCGAGGTTGACATTCAGGGTGTTGACAAAGGAGATGTTGAAGAAGCCATTCGTGCGGAACTTGACGACGAGGTCCTGGCGGTCTGTGAGTCCCATGTTCGATCGATATTCGGCGCGGTTGGTCTGGATGATGAATTTACGGCTGAATTGTTTCGTGTCTCTGTGCAATGGTATGCGAGGATGATTCAGGGCGGTATCCCTCTCCAAAATGGTGCGCATCATACTACGCGTGAGCAAATCTCTATTGTTGCCGATGCATGCATCGAAACAACTGTCCCCTCCATGACCAAGATAATATCAAAAGGGCAAAAAGTCATTTCCCTGCCTGCTGCCTATTTCCGTATCGTGGAGGCTCTGAAAAATCCCTACTGTTCTTCCGGGTATCTTGCGAATATCATTGATAAAGACATCGGTTTGAGCGCAAGATTGTTAAAGGTTGTCAACAGTCCTGTATATGGACTTTCAAAGCGCGTAGATTCTATAGCGCGTAGCATTACTATTGTTGGATTCAAGGAGTTAAGCGAGCTTGTTTTAGGGGTTTCTGTTGTAGGCATGTTCAGTAGCGCTTGCACAAATGTACTCAATATGCGAGATTTTTGGAAACACAGTTTGTCGTGCGGAATTGTGGCCAAAATATTAGCGTCTCACCGCCCTGGAGTTTCTGAAGAACGCATGTTTGTTGCCGGAATGCTGCATGATATCGGAAGATTGACAATGCTGATGACTTTTCCTGGTAGTCTTGGGTCAGTGATTCAGCTTGCAAGGGACAACACTTTCCCTCTGCATGAAGTGGAATTGACACAATTTGGATTCACACATGCCGATATTGGAGGAGAGTTGCTTCGAGGGTGGAGGCTTCCTTCCGCCCTGGTTGATGTCATTCGCCACCATCATACTCCAGCATTGGCTGAGAATCCGCGAGAGGCTTCTTTGTTGTGTGTTGCAGACTGCATGGTAACTGCATTTCAATTTGGTTCGAGCGGCAACTCGTATCTTCCTCATGTTACTAACGAGGTGTGGGAATCACTCGGTATGCCTTTGAGTGTTTTGGATACGGTGCGCAACCAAGCTGAGCGCCAATTAAGTGAAACTGTTCGTGCATTTTTTGAGTAGAGAGACGTATGGATGACGCGCAGCGTATAGAATTTCTTGAGAAGCAAGTCGAATATCTTGCAAACGAAAGGAACAGGGCTCTCCAGGCTTTGGATCTAGCAGGTAACTTGGGGAACCTGGGCACCCGCCTTAACAAGCAGGACGATCCGAAAAGCATCTTCCAGGAGACGCATGCCCGCGTTGACAACCTTATCAAGTTCAAGGCAGTCGCATTTTATCTTATAAGTGAACTTAATTACGATGCCGTGCTTGAGTACTGTGTTCCTGAGGCATTTTCCAGCACCATTGAACGAGAAGTTGATGATCTTATCAGTGACCAGAATTTTTCTTTGGCTCTGCAACGTGAAAAGCCAAGTTTCTTTTCTTCCCGTGACGGTTCGTTGCAACTCTTACTGCATCCACTTTCCACGACATCAAGAACAAGAGGGATGTTCGTTGGGATATTGGACACCGGAAAGGACGAGGTTTCTGATATCACCTTGGCTTTGCTTGGTATAGTGGTGTATGCTGGTGCCTACGCATTGGAAAGCTGGGAATTATACAAGCACTTCAGAGAATTTAACAAAGAGCTTGAGTCTAAAGTAGAGACAAGAACCAGGGAGTTGAAAGAAAGTAAAATTGTACTTCAGAACATTCTTGATACCATGCTTGCTGGAGTCGTTCTGGTTGAAGTTGACTCCGGAAAAATTGTTGAGGGCAATCCTGAAGCCATACGCATTTTAGGACTTTCACGGGAAGAAGTCATAGGTGCGGGTTACGGTTCATTTTTCAAGGCCAACAGTCAAGATGGCCGCCAGGAGGATCACAACGCCCCCTCAATCGTCCAGGCCGAGTTCACCATTCGCCGGAAGGATGGGGCGGAAATCCCCATCTTGAAGGCCACCAATACCTTCATCATGGGGGGGAAGCGATTTTTCACCGAAAGTTTTCTCGATATTACCGAACGGTACGCCACTGAAAAGGCCCTGCGCGAGGCCATGGCCATGGCGGAAGCGGCCACACGTTCCAAAAGCGCCTTCCTGGCCAACATGAGCCACGAAATCCGCACACCGATGAATGCCATCGTGGGATTGAGCCATCTGGCCCTGAAAACGGATGTCACGCCTAAGCAACGAGATTATTTGAATAAAATTCAAAGTTCCGTGCAGACGCTCCTCGCCCTTATCAATGATATTCTCGATCTCTCCAAGATTGAAGCCGGCAAGATCGAATTCGAATGCACCAAGTTCCATCTGAACCGTGTCCTGGAAAATATTTCCAGCGTTCTGGCCGTGAAGGCCTCGGAGAAGAATCTGGAATTGATGTTCCGCTCCGGCCCGGACGTTCCCCAGGTTCTTACCGGCGATCCGTTGCGGCTGGGTCAGGTGCTGACCAACCTCATCGCCAATGCCATCAAATTTACCGAACAGGGGGAGGTGGTGGTATCCGTGCGCCAGGTGGAGAGCACGGATGATCAGGTCCTGCTGGAATTTTCCGTACGCGATACCGGAATCGGGCTTACCCCGGAGCAGCAGGACAAGCTTTTCCAGCCGTTCACCCAGGCGGACAGCTCGACCACCCGTCGCTATGGCGGCACGGGCCTGGGGCTTTCCATCAGCAAGCAGTTGGTCGAGATGATGGGCGGCGTCATCCGGGTGGAAAGCCTGCCAGGGGAGGGAAGCGTCTTCATATTCACTGTCCGTCTGGGCGTGGGGGAGCAGGGTCTGCCCTATGCGCTGATGGTAACGCCGGATCTGAGGGGGTTGAAGGTGCTCATGGCCGACGACAGCTTCACGTCCAGGCAGATTTTCGACGAAATGCTCACGTCCCTGAGCTTTGCGGTGGATACGGCCACGTCGGGATATGAAGCCCTCGGCATGATTGAAAACACCATCGAGACTGCTGCCAAACCCTATGACCTGGTGGTTCTGGATTGGCAGATGCCGGGCATGGACGGCCTGGAGGCTGCCGGCAGGATCAGGGCCAACACCCGGCTGGCGCGCAAGCCCAAAGTCATTCTGGTCACAGCGTTTGGACGCGACGCGCTTGAACGGCAGGGCGAACCTCCGTATGTGGATGCGATTCTCATCAAGCCGGTCAATAAATCCATCCTGTTCAACACGGTCATGGATGTGTTTCGGGAGAGCGCTCCGTTACGGGAGCCGGAGGAGCAGCGGGGAAGGACGTCGGACCAGTTGCGCCGCCATCTTGGAGGCCGCAGGGTCCTCTTGGCCGAGGACAACGACATCAACCAGCAGGTGGCTACGGAGTTGTTGCAGGATGTGGGCATGGTGGTGGAAATCGCCGGCACCGGCCAGGAGGCCGTGGACACGCTTTCCGATCCGGCGCGGAGCTACGATATCGTGCTCATGGATGTGCAGATGCCGGAAATGGACGGCCTGGAGGCCACGCGCATCATTCGCAACGTGCTGGGGCGGGTCGATCTGCCCATCATCGCCATGACCGCCCACGCCATGGCCTCCGAGAAACAGAAGTGCATCGAGGCCGGGATGAATGACCATGTCTCCAAACCGGTCGACCCGGACCGGTTGTTCGCAGTGCTGGACAAGTGGATCCAGCCGCTTCCCGAAGGCCAGATTCCGCCCCTCCCGGCCCCAGCCGCGAAGAGCCAGGACCATGACGGCGCACTGCACCCGTTGCCGGAAAGCCTCCCCAACGTGGATATGGCGACCGCTCTCAACCGGCTGCAAGGAAACAGGCGGCTGTACCGCAGCCTGCTGGGCGATTTCGCGCGCGGGTTCGCGGACTTTGTCGAGGACGTGCGGACCGCCCGGGATACCGGCGATTTCCAGACCATGACCCGCAAAGCCCACACCCTCAAAGGCGTGGCCGGAAACCTTGGGGCCATGGCGTTGTCCCAGGCCGCGGCGGCCCTCGAGTCCGCGGCCAAGCGCCAGGATTTTTCGCGATTCGAAGCGTTGCTCGCGGCCATCCAGGAGAATCTGTCGCCTCTCCTGGAAGCTCTTCAGGTGCTGGAACCTCGGAGCGTCGCAGGGGGGATTCCTCCGGGGGGCACGGAGGTGGAGTTGCCCCGGTTGGAGCAATCCATCGCCAGGCTCGACGCCCTGCTCATGGACAACGACCTTTCGGCCGAAGAAGAGTTCGCCGCGTTGCAAGCCATGCTGGCGGGCCGAGCGCCGGCCGATGCCGTCCATCAGCTTGAAACCTGTCTGGCCGGGCTGGATTTCAAACAGGCCCGGGCCGCACTGGAAGTCTTGGCGCGCGCCATCGCCCAGGGCCGGGAGAACGCATGATTCCTGAAACCGTTGCCAACGCGACCATTCTCATCGTGGATGACACGCCTTCGGACATCAGGGTGCTCTCCGAAGTGCTGCGCCAGGAGTACAAGACGCTTTTCGCCACCAACTGGAAAGACTGCCTGGACCTGGCCGCTACCCGGCATCCGGACCTGATCCTGCTCGATGTGATGATGCCGGAAAAGGACGGCTACGAGGTGTGCCTGCGGCTCAAGGCCGATGCCGCCACCAAGGATATTCCGGTGATCTTCGTGACGGCCTTGTCCCAGGAGGAGGACGAGACACGGGGCCTGGAGATCGGGGCGCTCGATTATATCACCAAGCCCTTCAAGCCGGCCGTGGTCCGGGCCAGGGTCAAGACCCACCTGTTGATCATGCAGCAGCAGGCCGAACTGGTGCGCAAGCAGCTCAAGCTGGAGGAGGACCTCCAGGCCGCGGGCATCATCCAGCAATCCCTGCTGCCCGGCGCGCTGCCCGAACTCGACCGCGCGGCCTTCGCCTGGACCTTCCAGCCCTGCGAGGCCGTTGGCGGGGACATCCTGAACATCGTGCCCCTGGATGCGGACACCGTCGGCCTGTACATGGTGGATGTCGCCGGGCACGGCCCGCCCTCGGCCATGCTCTCGGTGCTGGTGTACCAGATGATGAGCCCGCATACGGGCATCCTGGTGGACGGCTCCTCCGGGGTTCCGGTCATCCGCCAGCCCGAGGACGTGCTCAATATCCTGGACCGGGAATTCCCCCTGATGCGTTTCGAACGCCATTTCACCATCATATATATGGTGGTCAATCTGGCCACCGGCTCCCTGACCTACAGCAACGCGGCCCACTGCACCCCCATCGTGCTGCGGCGCGAAGGGCGGCTGGAGCTGCTGGAGGAGGCCGGAACCTTTATCGGGCTGCAGGCCTTCGCCTTTGGCCAGGGCGCGGTGGAGCTGTCGCCCGGAGACAAGGTGGTGCTCTACAGCGACGGCTTGATAGAAGTGGAAGATGCCCAGGAGAAGAGCTTCGGGCTGGAGCGGCTCAAGGACGCCGTGTTGTCCCTGGGCCAGGCGTCTCCGGCCGCGTTGGCCGAGGGGCTGCACGCCCAGGCCGTGCGCTTTACCGGAGAGCGCCCCCTGGCCGACGACTTGAGCATCCTGGCCTTCGAGTTCAAGGGGCCCCAAGGCGGATAAACCCGCCATCCGCCCAGCGAGGGGCGGCCGGAGGAGGGCCGGTCAGGTACGATCCCGGCGGAGCAGGCGGCCCAGGGCCTTGCGGAGGATGCCCATATCCTCGGACAGGGATTGGGTCTTGGCGTAGTAGAGTTCCATCACCCGGCGGCCGGTGGCGTCGATATCGGCCGGGCTTTGGGCATGCCACGGGTTGACGAGCCCGGCCCGGCAGTTCAGGCGCGGTTCAGCCCAGGTCCCCTCAAGTTCGCGCACCGCGCCTGGCGACAAGGGTTCCACTCCCACCAAGGCAAGCTCTCCCCGAGCCACATTCCAGAGCGCGGGCAGCTGCGCGAGCAGCGGACAGGAAACGTCCAGCCCGTGCATCTCGGTCTCGACCAGCCGCATCTGCCCCCCCAGCGTCTCCATTTCCCGCGAGACCACCACGGTGCGCCTGGTCCACAACCCCGGGCGGATCAGGCCCCACAGGCCCATGACCCCCAGCAGGGGGGAGGCCAGGAGGATGCCCAACCAAGCCAGACCGCGCTGGATCAATTCGGAAAACAGGCCGGAGAGCGAGAGCGCCGAAGCCGGACCGAGGATGAACGGGTCGGGGACGAACAGCGTGGAACCGTCCGGGATGCTCACCAGGAGGCCCTGGTCGGCGATGACCCCGGAAAAAGTGGTGTTTCGTCCCATGAACGTGCCCGGTAGGATGATGCACTCGCGGGCCTCCACGCCGTCATCCAGGATGCAGTTCTCGCCCAGGATGGCATCCGGTCCTACCCGGCAGCCGGCGCTGACTTCCACGGCATCGCCAACCAGGACTGGGGCCAGCAGTTCGGCCCTGGAGTGCAGGCGGCAGCGGAGGCCGCGCTGGATGCCATCGCCGCTGAAGGGCGGCTCGCCGCGCAGGCAGGCGCGGTTGGCCAGCCAGTAGGATTGCAGGTCCCACAGGAGCAGCCCGGCGCCCTGGCGGAGCAGGATGGCCCGCGGGTTGTTGGCCAGCGCTTGAGCGGGGAAGGCGGTCTGCCGGGGCAGCAAGGCAAGGTGCTCCGGCCGCAGGAGCAGCATCTCCGCGCCGGGCAGGCCGCCGTGGCCTTCCCAGCAGGCGGCCACGGGAGCGCCGGTGTCGCCGCGCCGGGCCAGAAGGGCCTCCGGGGAAAGGTCGGTCAGCACCAGGCCGGGAAGCACCAAGAGGTCCTCGCCGGGGTCCAGGTTCATTAAGCCCATGGTTTCGGCCAGGCCTTTGTGGCTGCGGGGCAGGATGTAATCGAGGGTCATGCCCCAGCGTTCTCCGTCGCCCAGGAGGCCCATGACGTAGTCGGCGTGGTCGATGACCGCCAGGGTGGCCCGCTTGACCCCGCGCCGGGCCAAGGGCTCCAGGATGCATTGGAGGGCGGTTTTTCCGCCCACGGGCATGAGCCCCAGCGGACGGCGATCCAGCAGGGCTTGGGGAAAGGGGCCGTGGTTGTCGCAGATGATCAGCGCGCGCATGGCCGTGGCTTTCAGTACGCGCCCCGGCCGGAGAGCACTGCGGGAATGGTCTTGAGCAGGATGATCAGGTCCGTGCGCAGCGACTGGCTTTCGATGTAGAGTTTGTCCAGGGCCACCTGTTGCTCAAAGGACAGTTCACTGCGCCCGCCGATTTGCCACAGGCAGGTGATGCCGGGCTTGACCTCCAACCGGTAGCGGTGGTCCAGGGAATACTGCTCCACCTCGCTGGGTACTGGCGGGCGCGGACCGACCAGGGACATGTCCCCGCGGATGACGTTCCAGAACTGCGGCATTTCATCGATGGAGAGCTTGCGGATGATCCGGCCGATCCTGGTGATCCTGGGGTCGCGGCGCATTTTGAACAGCACCCACCCGGATTCGTTCTGCTCCTGCAGGGAGTCCTTGATGCTTTCGGCGTCCACGCGCATGGAGCGGAACTTGTACATGGCGAAGAGTTTTCCGCGCCTGCCTACCCGGAGTTGACGGAAGAGCACCGGGCCGCCGTCCTCAAGCTTGATGAGCAGGGCGGTCAGGATCAGAAGGGGAGCCAGGAGGATCAGCCCGGCGAAGCCTTCCACCAGATCGATGACGCGTTTGACGGCGTGGCTGCCGGTGATGATGAAGCGCCACAGCAGGCGCTTGCGCCAATAGTTCCAGCGCGCGGCCAGGGTCGGCATGCCGGAGGAGTACTGATGGTGCAGTGTGTCGATCAGGCGGAGGCGCTCTTTAGCAGCGCTGTCTGGCATTGCGACTCCAGTAAAAACGCGCTGTACGTTATAAGCCCAAGGCGCTTTCCACGGCATTGTGAATCTCAAAGACCTTGTTAAGCCTTGTCAGCGTAAAAAGCAATTGCATTTCAGGAGAAAGACCGCAGATCTTGAGGTCGCCACCCAACTGCATGGCTTGACGCAAAGCCAGCGCGAGCATGCCAAGACCAGAACTGTCGATGAATTTCAACTTCCGCATGTCTGCTACTAAACGAACCTGCCCAGCGTCGAGGTGGTTTTTTATTGTAGCCTTGAACATCGGAACGCTGGAGGCATCCAATCGCCCTTCGATGGCGAGCACCACGGTAGTGTCGTGCAGTGTTTCGGTAATATGCATGAGCTGGATCGTACTGCTTTCAGCTGTTCATACGTTTCGGCTATTTCACCTTGAGGCGTAACCCGTTGGGGGTCGTTTCCGCGACGGGAGATCCCGGATGTTCAGGAGCCTTGGCCAGGAATATCTCCACCCGCAATTTTCCGGGAAGGATCAGGGTACGGATTTTTTCCACCCGGGGAGAGAGGGCGCGAACCTCTTTTGTCCCTTGCCGCTCCCACTCGCCCATGATGTCCACGAAGAACCGGGGCGGCCCGGCGCTGTACGTTGTCTTGAAGCTGCTCACGGGGGTGTCGGTAAACAGGTCCACCACCGTGCGGTCATCCGTTTCGTTCAGGTTGACTCCCAAGAACTGGGGCTTGGCTGGCAGCGGGGCGTTGTCACCGGCGGGCGCGGGCTGGTCCTGCGCCGGAGCGGGCTGGGCCTCGGTTGCGGAGGGCTCCAGGGTTGAAACCGGGGCTGGAACCGGCGCGGCCGCCGGGGCGGATCCGGCGGCGGAGGCGGGGCTGGAAACCGGCTCGGCCGACCCGGCATCCGGGGTTGGTCCGGGTGGGAAAACAGATCCCGTTGCGGGAGCGGGGTGCTTGACCGGGGCGGATTCCGGCGCAGGGGCCTCCTCCCCGGCGGCGGGTACGGCAGCCGGGGCCGCGCCAGCAACAGGCTCCGCAGCCGGAGCGGGTTCCGCCAGGGCGCGAGGCGTCTCAGCCGGTGCAACCGGAACGGCAGGGGGTACCGGGGGGGCTGGATCGGCCGGCGCCACCGGCACGGCGGAGGCGGCCGGAGCGGTTGGGGAGGGCG
>Ga0079306_1001537_pt1 | contig 15014 bp, 31 predicted proteins | sample Methanotroph_Enr_FD_79181 | JGI IMG/M metagenome (GOLD analysis project Ga0079306, IMG submission 79181) | Enriched soil microbial communities from Old Woman Creek wetland in Ohio, USA - Methanotroph_Enrichment_5 | ecosystem: Environmental > Terrestrial > Soil > Wetlands | place: USA: Ohio...
ACAGCAAGTTGATCCGCCCCGGAAAGTAGTATCTCTAATACATTTAGCACACCATATTTCCATAAAACTGTCTCCTTCGGTACCGTTGGACGGTAGGTATAGTTTATTTGTTTCCATATTTTTAATTATTTAATCAACAGCCACCCAATAACCACCAATTCCGCTATTCCTATAATCTGAGATACTGTTCTTTTGCGCTTCTCAACCCTGTATAGTTTATTCTCAGCCTTTACCTGTTCTGTCAGATTCGCTTCAATCTCTTTCGATACTGACAGTTGACCCGACATAGCAACTTTAGAGATGGAATCATTTTCAACTACCTGTTCCAACCGTCCGGTATTTTCGGACAGTTTACTATTTTCCCTTGTCAAACTTTGCACCTGTAATTTATTCGATTCGTTTTCAATAGCAATTACATTAGCCCTCTTTACCGGCTCGATCGGAGTTATAAAGTGCGAACTATCCCCAAATGTTTTAACTGGATAGGAATTTCCGAGGAATTTAGCCATCTGTTCATTGTTACTCAGTTTAGATAGCGAATTTAGGCTGTCCTGGTACTTAACATTATCCGTGTAACGCTTTTGCCTCTCTGCCTGTATAAGCACCTTATTACGTGAGATCGTGTCTTGTAGGGCTTTATTCAGCGTCGTAATGTTAAAAATGGATTGCTCGTATGCATACGATTGCGCCTGAAGGTATTTATTCTCGCTTTTCAGAACTGCCATGTCAATATCTGCGTTCTTCTTTTGAATTGATGACGTTATCTTAAAGACAACGAATGCCAGGATTAATCCGGCGACAATGATTAATAAGATTTGATTTCGTTTCATGGGGTTTAATTTTAAAATGGGAATTTAAATCGCTCCTTTTCTGCTTTAATTTTAGGCCAGTCTTTTTTAATCTTTTCTTTAACTGCTGATCGAATAAAATCATTTACATTCACGTTATAAGATTCGAGAATAGTTAATGATTTATGCTGTTCGCGGGTAAAACCAATGACTTTTTTATATGATAATATTAACTCTTTAGGTTTCAGCATGTTATTGTGATTTTGATATTATTTTATAGGTGCTATAAGGTAGTTATAAGCAAGCCGCCGGCACTATTTGCTATAAACTAACCACCGGATTAGGGCGGCCAGCTTATAACAGCGTGTAGCACAAATGCGAGCGACACAGCAACAATCAAAAGGCGCAGCAAACAATTCATAATTAAATATTTAAGTAATACAAGCATTATTGCGCACTTAATGTTAAATTGATTTAATTAGTTCAATTATTTCTTTTTCGGAATATTTTTCAATATTTATATTTTTCTTTTTTATTAACCAGGATTGAAGCATCTCAATTGTTGGTGCAATAAAATATGGATGAGAGTAAGTTGACCAGTTAACGCCTATATTTCTTGTAGTTTTAGTTTTATTAAAATAATCTTTGCCTTCAATTTTAAATCCATATTCAATTAATTCGGGATTTTCAAATGTTTCATATCGTGATGTACGATAAATATAAGGCACAATACCTCTTTTGAAATATCTTTTTTCTTTAAGAAGTTTTGCAATTTCAAGTGATACGCAATTTTTTATCATTTTATTTACGAGTTAACGTGTTAATATTTAATTATTTACTTTAAGGTTTCAATTTAGCAGCGGGTAGCACTTGTGCTACACGCAGCCGTTAGCAACAATAGCCGCTTACGGAAGTCTTATAAAAACTACTCCATGAAACAAATGAACGGCACAGCAATCTATGAACAGGAAGCGGCAACTGTTGCTAACACGTGCTAAAGCAAATGCGCAGTTCACAGCCTCAATTAAAATGTGTCGGTTCATATCATAAATAATTAACATGGTTGTACAAGCAATTTACCACAGTTCGGGCTTTAACATTTTAATATTAATTCTCTCTTGTGCTAAATCAAAGTATTCTTTATTCAATTCACTACCAATGAAATTACGTTTCTCAATTATGCAGGCTTCAGCAGTTGTTCCGCTTCCCATGTATCCATCAAATACCGTTTCTCCACAATTGGAGTACGTTTCAATTAAATACCTGAACAAGTCAATAGGTTTTTGTGTTGGGTGTAATTTACCAGTTTGTGAAGCATTACTGAATGTTATTATACTCGTTGGGTATTTCTCATCATAAATATATGTTTTTTCTTCACGTTCTTTTTTACCTCCCATTGTTGCTCCCGTTCCGTAATTCTTACTCTTTTTTATTTCATCCCTTTTTATCATTTGCGGGTTGTATGTTGGTTTCCCGCGCTGAAATACTACAATATCCTCATGTATTTTCATTGGTTGCTGTTCAGCTAAAAATATATTACCAGCTTTCTTTTTATTCCACACCAAAGCGTATTTAAAAAAACCACGTCTTGAAATTATCAGGTCTGTTGTTACTGGTTGCGAACATGTAAAAACCCATGTAGCATCTGGCTTCAATATACGCTCCCATTCATACCACATCTTTGATAAATCGGGCAGTATGTCCCACTCACAAGCTGTTGTTCCATAAGGAATATCTGTAAGCATCAAATCAATACTCCCATCAGGAATACGTTTCATTGTTTCCAGGCAATCTTCATTAAATATTGTATTTAGTTGCATAGTTAGGTAAAGTGAGCGTTAATTATTTATTTTCATTCGCAACAATTCCGATCTGTGGGTAGCACTTGCCTTAGCACCAAGCGTTAGCAAACATACCGCATACGGTTTGTCTTAAAAACTTTGGGCGGATCATGTACGGCACAGCAATCTAATTTTTCTGTGCGGTACGGTTTGCTAACACAGGCTATACACAATGCTTGCATTTCGTTTTCAATCTGACATTTGACGGGTTCAATCATAATTTTAATGTTTTGTTAACGAGTAGTCAATTCTTCTCCGGTAATAGCAAAATAAAGATTTTGAAGTTGGTGTACATATTTAAATTCAGAAAAACAACATACATCAAAATCAATCTGAGGATATAATAATATCCCATCAGATTCAATTACAAATCTATGGTCTCCACCAATCGAATCTTTGTATTCAAATATATTTCCTCCAATTCCTACACTTTTAAACCCAAATCTAGACATCCATAATTCGGTTAGTAAAATTGGTTCAATCCAATCAAGTGGAATTGATTCATGATATTTTGTATTGATTGAATCACTCATACAATCAATAACTTGTTGTACAAGTCCAAGTGGGGATATGGTTATCCAGTTTCCAATTCTTAAATCTTTTGCATTCATTTTGTTATCCATGAGCTATCGGTTATAATCATAATTTGTGTAATTGAAGAAAATTCCCATAAAGTAAATATGAAAATCATAACAGGTATCTTCTTTTCTGCCTTTTAACGCTCCATTGGTAAAACACTTAATCATTTTCCAATGTCGTGGGACAAATCTTAAACCAACAGACTTACTGCAATATTTCTTAACTCCGTTGAATTTTCTACTAAACCATATTGTCATAATCTTCATTTTTTAGGTAAATAATTCGGGTTGTAATTTATGTATTGTAAACCTTTTTTCCTGATTCATATAGTATTCTGTGTCAATTTCATAGCCTACAAAATCAAAACCATCCATATCGCAAGCTATTCGACTACTGCCACTGCCCAAGTGTGTATCAAGTATTAGATCACCCTTAACAGCAAAATCACTTAATATTAGCCTATAAATGTTTATTGGCTTTTGCGCAGGGTGTATGCTTTTTTTGTTGTAATCAACACTTATTTTATTCAATCCCTCAGCATTTCCAGCATAAGTATATTCATACATTTTTGGTTTAATATCAAAAGAAGTCCATGCAAGTTCAAAATGTGCCTGTTGTTTTAAAAATGGTTTTTGTGCCAACAAATCCAGCTTTCTCTTATTGGTAATTGGTGCGCAAAATAATTACCCCCAAACACTATTTGATTTTTACTTACTCTAAAAAGTTGCTCAAAATATTCATCAGTAGGTTTAATAAAATCCCAATCAGCCAACTCTATCCCATAAGGAGGATCAACCACAGCCAGATCGAAATGCTTGTCAGCAAATCTTTTCATCCCTTCTACACAATCCTCATTATAAACTATACTTATCATTAGGTAAAACGTGTTAAAACATTAAAATTATTTCCTTCTGTACTTCTATTTAACTTCACGGCTGCACTGTGCATAGCCTAATACGTTGGTCAGTAATTGGCTTTTACAAACAATCTAAAAAAGTCATGCACAATTCTCATTTTGTTGGGCGGTTCAGAAACATTAGCAGCCAACTACTGCCAACATTCGCTATAATAAATATAATTGTTTGGGTTGTACAAGGCTTTCGCTCGGCAGGTCTTTCCATTGTTTCGCCATAGCTTCGGCAATTCCTTTAAAGGTTTTCGACCTTACACCTCCGTGATCTTTATTATCTTTTTTCATAAAAGCATCTGCATACCATTTGGGTTGTCTTTTCTTCACTCCCTTTTTGCTTACAAATTCAATAAATTCACCTTTACCCACATGCGTTACTTCGCTTTCAAACAAATCAACTGCTTTTGAGTTGTACAGCCTTGGCATGTTTTTTAACCATAAGCAAGTCGTTTTTTGCGCTTCATCACCAAAGTAATAAGGCTGTATAACCTGGTCCGGCTTCCGGTAAATTGTACTCATTATTCCCATCGGGTTTTCTATTGCTATTCTTGGTATTGGTGCATGTACCATTTTCATAAAGAAATCAATTCCTTGCTGTTGCCTTCCATCTTTTCTCTTTGCTTCAAAATGTCTTGCGCCACTAACAGCCAAATGCGTACATGGAGGAAATGCAATCATCATATCCCAACCTTTATCCAACTGTTCCAATACATCGCCTTTAATGTGCCACTCTGGATGTCCTCCGGTGCAATCAACAATATCACAGGAATAGGCTTCGTGTCCGTATTTACGAAACTCAATCGTAACAGCCTGGCTTTCTTCACATGCTAATAAAATTCTCATATAACTTAGGTAAATCGAGTGAAAAACAAGGTAACAATTATACTTATCATAGCTCAAACGTTAGCAAACATTGGCTGTTAATGAACTCTTTTAAAACTTCGCTCACAACCATCATACATTTTGCCTTTCTTGAAGCCTTTGTCAGCCAACGATTTGCTAACAAAGGCTATAAAACATTGCATATAATTAGGGTTTTACAAGCAGCGTTCTAAGGAAGTTCAATGTAAAATTCGCCACGTTTTAAAGTCACTTCCATTCCTTCAATTTCCTCTTTGTCATAACTTTCTTTTAATTCAACCCTTGTTAATAATGGCGCAGGGTCATCGCTTCCATCATAGAGATAATCACACTTTGATTTTTTTGCAATTCCATAGCCTGACAGTTGTTTGTCGTTGGCTACAACTATCAAGTCTTGATTTAACTGTTCTTTGCTCATTTTATCGAGCTGTGCTTTTAATTGCTTTAGTTTCATTTTGTTTGGTGTTTTTAAGTTAATGTTAACGGGTTATTTTTAGGTAATTATATTCAACGTTTCATAGCCTTCAAACGTTAAGTGCAAGCTGTCAAGTGTTCGGCGTGAAAAACAGCCTGCACTTAACAGCGGATAAATAAAATTTATTCTTTTTTAGTAAACGAGTCCAGTTTTCGGCGAATATCATTTAATATTCCGGCAAATAATCCCAATATAATAGCTAATGGAATTACTATCCATTCAATGTTTTTTACATTTAGATTTATAAAAATAGGAGCAAGTAGCCATACGAATAGGCTAGTATAAATTGACCAGTCAAAAAGGTTTCTTTTCATGTTAAGTGTATTTTAATTATTTAGGTAAAACATGTAAAAACAAGGTAAAAGAATAAACTTTACTTATCCGAAGCCGTTATAGCCAATTAAAAACTGCTATCCATATACATTTGGTAAATAATATATGGCAACTTATCTTTAGATAATTTAATTTTAACTATTTTATCTGTGATTATATTGTCGCAATGTTCCTCACCACATAGTTCTATTAAATTTTTAGCAACTTCTTTTGTTTTAGAGCCATTGGGTTCATATCCTTTTGGAAATTCAAAAATAATAAATTCACCATCTAATTTTGGTATTACAGGAAATCCATAAAAAGGAACTGTCTGAAACTCTTCGCAATCATTCCAAATACTCATAATTTTAATAATTAACTGGCTATAACACGCAATAAAAAATATATGGGTGTTAGTGCCTATTTGTGCAGTTGTACCTTTAATTTAGTTCGGTGTATGTGGATAGGTTACTGCTTCTAAATCCCATACATTTCTTATTGCCAACGTTACCATCAATGTTTTTGAGGAGAACGAGTATCTCCATTTCTAACATGTTTTTGGTAATGGCTCATATTCGCCCACCCACAATTAGAAATCCATTCATTGCAGTATTCACAATGACGATAAAAAAATGTTTTTTCGTGCATTCCCTTACCTTTCCGAACGGCAAGGTTTTCATTTATTATTGTTAATTGATCTTCTTTCATGGTAAATCGAGTTAAAAATGAGGTAAAACACTTATGGTAACAGCCAATATAACAAATGGCTAACAGTTGAGCGATGTGAGCAGCCGTGCTACTTACCATTATTAACTAATTCTGGAATTTCCTTCCATTCTTTTTGATCTCTTATTTCCATTATTTGCTCAATAGTTAGTGATCCTACATTAGCTTCCCATCCCATTTTTTTACAATATTCCGAAGCTATTTTTAATCTTCGTTCAATAATTTCCAGTGATTGTTTTTGATTAAACATGATTTTTAAATTTAAGGTTGTTAATTGAGTATTTGAGGTACTGTTATCCACTTGTCATATTGGCAGCCGTTAGCCAGCAATGTTGTATAATCACCCCAACAAAGATACAATCCATTTATCTATTTCCGACATTTGATTGTATTTAATTTCATTCAAAACACTAATTTATATTTAGTCTAAATAACATTAAGACATAATTATGCTTGATTTAGGCTTGTCAGTCTTGAATAACTCCTTGCCTAATTCTTCAAAATGTTCGACCACCTCCATCTGTTTTACGGTAGCATATCCCTCCATCAAACTTTTTATTAATTTGTATAAGGTTTCGTTTCCGAATTTATCGGGAGTTAATTTGTTTTCTGTTAAAAATTCTTCTGCTGTCATTTTGCTTTAGATTAGTAAGTATGAATATTCTATTTTAAGGTACTTTTTAGACTATGTATTGCATTTTAATATTGTTTTGATACATATATACCACTTTGGGTATTAAATTCGTTACAGAGCATTATTTTATCTTTCTTTTGTAGATGGCAAAAACCTGTACATCTTCACCAATTTGTTTGTATCCGTGTTTAACTTGTTTCTCAAATCTGTTTATCTCACTAATACAGTTTACTATTTTGTTTTTTACTTTGTGTTGCTGTTTCTTTCCGTTAATAATGTCGTATCCGATTATAATAAATTGCATGGTTATTGGTTTTTAGTTTCTAAAATGTATGTAGCCAGCGCAATAGCCTGCCAGACATCCTTTGACACACCGAAAAAGAAACCAGGTGATTTTTTAGTACCCTTCTCCCCATACTTGTCTTTAAGTGCCTGTATAATGTTACTGTCCTTTGCGAATGTAGCATTGCAGTGGTGCATCTTGATGTCTTTACGATAGATTAATTCAGGTTCATACGTTCCGTAATTATTCCATCTTTCATAAAACCTACCAATCCATACGCAAGTATCAAAAACAGACTTACCGACACTCATCCCGTACGAGCTTATCATCTCAATATATAGATTATCATTAGGATAATCAAGTACAAATTCGTTAAGTTTTGTTAACATATCTTGATTTGGTATCTCGCCAAATTCAATCATGTTTATTCCCTGCATTATAACATACGCAGATTCAATGTTCCCTGGGTCAATGGCAATTATTGTTCGTTCCATAATTAAAGTTTTGAGAAAAATTCTATTGATTCTTTTGAATTGTTTATTGAATCCTGACTGTTAGCACAAATTATTCGTGCTATACTTGAACTTTTACCAGTATAATACAAGATCAACTGCTTATTTATCTCTATGGATTCAAGTTCAAGTTTAATTATTCTGTGGATTAAATCGGTCATGGTTTAGAAATTAGGTGGTCGGTTAAATTGTTCTTCGTATTCTTCGTTTTCTACTTTGTCAAATTCATTATTAGGCATTAATGGTTTTGTATAAACTATTTCTGGTTCTTCAATTACTTCTTCAGGATTTAAGTATGATCGTGAATCCCATTTGTCAATAGTCAGATATTCTTTTTCGTATCTACCGTTGTTGTAATTAAACTTAAACAAGGCTGAACCTCCACTTCCTAAATGTCTGAACTTAACTTTCTGTGCTATCACGGTAGTGGTATTATTTGTAAAATCCCTGTAAACACATAGTCCATAATCAGCTTTGTTATACCAGTTTGCAGACCCATTAATATCGTATAGTGTGGGGATTTCATAAACTCCAATAGGAGTTTTTTTCATCTTTGTTGGGTGTGCTACAATGATAACAAGCACATCGTGTTTCTTAGCAAAGTTGGAGCATTTATCTAAGAACTTACTGATGTATAATGTTTCTGATTCTCCTTTGTCAAGTAGGTGTTCTATCTTGTTGAACGGGTCAAATACAAGAACTTTAATTCCGTGTTTTTTAACAACTATCCTTGCCTTTGAAAGTATATTGTCAAAGGTCATATCTTCTTCAGGATAAATAAAAAAGAAGTTGTTTTTTATATATTCAAACGATGTATCAAAATCATCAACAGTTAAATATCCGCTTTCAAATTTCTTCCCTGTTAATTTGGATATAAGTTTCGCTAAGTGATATTTAATTGGATAGTTTTCCGGACTAAAATAAGCGGACTTCCATCCATGTAAAATATTCAGTTTTGTAAGCAAGAAATCTACAAATTCAGATTTACCATGAGAAGGTATTCCCGTTGTAACACATACCCTACCTGTCTCCCAAGTAACAATATCATCCAATTCTGAAAATCCTATTCCTTTCCCTTTTTCAAGTCCTGTAATGAATAGCGAATGTGTTTCATCGTAGATATTATTTATGTCAACAATACCATCTACTTTAATTTCCTTTGCGTTTTTTATTGTATTTGCTAATTCAATTCCTCCATAGGATTGTAGATATTCGTTAGCATCTTTACAGTCTTTAAAATTTACAACGAAACACTTTTCCTGCCCAAAACGCTTTATTAATTCTGATTTCAGTTCAATGCCTTTAATATCATTATCGGAAGCAATGTATATTTTATTGATATTATCAAATAATTCGATGTAATCGTCTAAATATTCAAGATTTTTGTTTGCTCCGTTGGGTACTGATATACAATTTTCAATACCTACTTCGATAAAACTAAGACAGTCAATTTCTCCTTCTGTAATAATAACTTCTGTTGCTTTTTCAAGACAGTTTATGTTATACAAAATTAATTCCGCATCCTTAACAAGTTTAAAGTTTTTTCTGTTATCACGGTATTTTATATTTACAAGGGTATCACCGTAAAAGTATGGGAAGCATATAACCCCTGTTGATTTATTGATTTGGGGCATAAACTCTGTATCAGAATATACTTTCATTTTTGCAAGAGTATCCTGATTTATCATCCTACCCGAAAACCATTTAACCGCATTATCTGAAAGATCAGTTTTATTTTTATACTGTGGAACAATGTATTCAATTTTTTTAACAAATGGCCTGTATTCCACAAATCTCGATTCACAGTTAAGGCAAAATCCTGTTCCTTTTTTAGCATTAAAGCTAAATGACTTACTACCCTTATGTTTGCGATTAGCATCACAGTCAGGACAAGGCATAGGATTTTCATTAGCCTTTTTCAAATCAAGGTCATATACTGTTTTGCTTGTTAGGGATATAATTTTCATCGGCAGTCAAAGTTATGTGTATTTAGTGGGTGTTGTGGGTCTAAATCAGGTCTGTTAAGTTTTTTTTGAGCAGATAATTTATTTGCATCTGTAAACCATACTGTTTGCATTTTTTGTTTCCAACTTTTTACGGGATGTCCTTGTGCATCAATCCAATTTGCAACATCGTAATGATTAAATGCTTTTTCTGCATTACAATATCCGCTTAATTCAAAATATGCTTTCACTTCTTCAATAGTGGGTGCAATAAATTCACTATAAGGTTTCCTTCTTGGCTTTGTTTTTGGATTATGATTATCAAGTTCCAAAACGAAATTTTCAAAAACTGTATAATTATTTGTTATCTGTTGAATGTTATTAGTTATTAGTTTATATATGTGTACAGGTAGCGGTACAGTCTGTGGTACAGTTAGCGGTTCAGTTACTTGTTCACTCTGAGGTACACTTACTTGTTCAGTTACCTGTTCATTATCGTACAACTGAATCAATTTAACAATGGGCGCTTTATAATTATTAATTCCCTTTTTATATTCAATTAGCCCAAAACTTTTCAGATCGTCTAAGCACCTATAATAAGTTCCTTTATTGCCTATACAAGCACCTTGCATAGCTAAATCATAAGGGCATTTTATCCATTCAGCCCAATTAGCCCGATTGTCTTGATTCCATAGGAATAAATACAGGCTTACATGAGTAGGTCTTATTTTGTCTGGATTATTAAAAACCCATGAGTAAAATGATTTTATTTGTTCAAATCCATTCATAATAAAAAAGACCTGCCAACAAACACAAAGGCAACCCACTCGAACCAGGACGATTCTTTTGGCAGTGTGAATGAAGGCAGGATTTTTTGTTTCATGTGTAAGTGAGTTGCATTGCAAAGGTAGTGAACTTTTCAGTAATTGATACTAAAATATATTATTTAGAATGATTCTAAATACGTAGGCTCTGCCAGTTACCGTGAACATGCCCATAACGTCTTAGCATATTAATAAAATGATCTACTGCATCCCCTGTTTTTGGCAATGTAAACTTCATCTTTTGCAATTCAGGTATTTTGTATGTAAGACCGTATTCTTCTGCTGCATCCAACAAATATTGTGGCAGATTCTTTGTGTCAATAAGTTCAGATTCTATTACTTCAGGGCTTAAAAGGATAGCCTGTTTAGCTGTAAGTTGTTCTACTAATCTTTGTGATATGGAGCACTGTTCTCCTATTGCGTGTGACTTACGTTTAATCGGTGTATTACTCATTGTCTTTTCCCTTTAAATTTCCACTCACCTACCATGTTAAACTCCATTCCATACACCCATTGTCTCCATTTACATTCTCCGGATTCAAATAGACTATCACCTACAAAAGTTCCTGTTCCTGTGTATTCTAACCACAATGAATCAGCACATGAAGGATAATGTTTGTCTGTTAGATTAATAGCATAGCTTCCATTTACAATATTGACAGATGCTACTAAATGTGGTGCATCATACCATTTGCAAGAGTCTTTATCAAAGAAAGTCCTGCTTGCATAATGTGTTTCCTTGACAGAAGGTAGATCATAGGTAATTATGCCTACATATTCACCAGGAATAGGTGATTCTGGTATTTTCTCACAGGATGTAAGAATAACTAGGAATAGAAGTATTGGAATTGTTTTCATAATCAGTCAATTTTAAAGTCCACTCTGGATTTATCTAAAAAGTAATTTATGTTATCGAAAGGAACATTTTCAACTCCTTTTAGCAGAACACATTCCGTAGTACAGTCACATGCCGGTACAGTCTTGTTGTTATAATTATATTCATGGGAATGTTCCATTCGACAGAAGTAGTCAACAACAACACCGTAAAGGTATTCTGTTTTGGATATATAGACTTTAACGATAGAACCAATTTTAGGTTTAACGATAAAGTTGTTTTCTTTGATAGTTTTTGGAGGCATTATTCTGGTTTCTTTCCCAATGAATACTGTGCAACACGCTTACCGTTGGGTAGTTTAATCATGGTGGTAATAATGTTCCAATCACGCTGTCTAAGGTCGTACATGCGTGCATAGGCACGAAAGCTGCCATAACGTCTAAGGCAGTCAATAGGTGTCAGTTTATCGCCTTTAAGGAGGTCGTACAGTATTTTCCTGTTTTGAGAACGCTTTATCTTTTCTTCTGATTTACTTTCTGCGCTAAACAGGTTAGCCAATGTTTTAAATAGATTGCTCATAATTGTATGTTTTTAAGATAAGAATTATATGGTTTTCTGTGAGATTGTTTCCATTGCTTCATCCTGCGTTTGATTACTGTTTTGGGATGGTAGTAGTTCTTCCATGCAACAATAAGAATAATTGCTGAAATGGATAGGATAATGACGAGGTATTTCATAGTTGTAAGTTTAAAGTAGGGGGTTTTAAAGCCCCCATTGGTTATTTTGGTAATAGATTTCTAACTTTATTAAAAGCAAGTGTAGCGAAATACAATTTTTTCTTTGTTTCCGTCTTGTCGTATTCTCCTGAAAGTATTTCGTTTATTGCTTTGGCAACCCAGATTTTGATTTCTTCGTCAGTATCGGGTAGGTCGTGTAATACAGATAGTGCGTTCATAATTAATTAGTTGCTAAAATGGGAGGTCATCGTCTGTGGTTATGTTTTCCAGTGATGTTTCTGATTTGGGTGGTGTAGTACCAATTTCTTGATATTCTTTACTACGCTTGATTTTATTCTGTACATATTCAGACAAGCCGTCAAAAATATCTTGATTCCATTCAGTTACATTAAATTCCACAAGTGGATTGATACGGGCTGAACAAGTCATCCCTTTTGGCAAAGGAGAAACCCCTGCTATATTTGCATAGGTTTTCCCATCTTTTGATGTGTGTATCACGTTAAGCAAGCAAACTTTATCTAACAGTTTTGTTATGTCGAACTTATCTGCTTCTTCGTTAGAAAATGCTACACCACGCCATCCTTCGAGATATTTACGAAGTGCTGCTTTTTCATACATGGACAATGTAAAGTCTCTGCTTAGTACATACGGTTGCATACCGTTTTCTTCTTTGAATACCTTTTGTTCATCAGGTATTTCCCACGTAAGGACAACTTTGTCCATCATTTTTTTTTTACCTTTAAACTCTTCTTCAATTGTCCCAACCCTTACCATTGAGATACATCGTGCAGCATAATTCCCTGCTGCCAGTGGTTCATAGGTGCTTTCACCTTTTTTTGCTACGATAGCCATTTTGTTTTAGATTTAATTGTTAGTGTTTATTGAACTTTGGTGTATAATTAAGAAATTTCATTAGTAATTCATCTTGCACACATTCGTTAACTTTATCAACCATTTTATCTGCATTAAGCTGCAAGCAGTCATTACACATATTATGTTCAAAGTTAAAGAAACTGTATAAAACTTTCGATTCGCATTTCGGGCATATTTTGGTAGCAATTTCTTTTTCAAATCCTGTTACCTTACCACCCATTTTATTAAATTCCATAATCTCTTTGTTTAGTGTTCTGTGAGTGCAATAGCGTGTAACAGTATATCCTTCGTAAACAGCAAATGCGCCATGAGTTACATTTGCATAAGACACATCACCTTTCACGCATAGAGAGAATTTATAGATAGCGTCATCAGATTCTTCTCTTTCCAATGATTGTTTGTGATTCCTACGTGAGCATACATGGCATGTAAATCCGGTTTGACAATAACATTCATTATCATTTTCATGTAGTTGTAAGAAATTATCAGGGAAACTCATTTGTTTCTATCGTTAAATATGTCAAAGGATTCATCATCCTCAAGGTGTTTAGGCACATCCGTTGATTTTATGTGCCAACGACCTATAAAGTAAAATCCTACACAAAGGGAAAGGAGAATATATATGTACCAACTTTCGCCTAAAAGGTAGATTAAGTACATAGCAATAAGCCCGAACAGCACCATTAATACTGTTGCCAATAGAAGTTTTGTTTTGTTTTTCATATAGATTTTGTTTAAAAGTTTCGACAAATATACGCACATAATTTGAATTTAGTATATCGAAATCTAAAAATAATTGAATATAATTGAAATTTATATTCATTCTAAATAACAAAAACAGTATCAATTTGTGAATAATTGATTATCTTTGCAAACAATCAAATAGTAAATGGATATGGAAACTAAAGAGAAAAATAGCGGTGGAGTTAGAACCGGCGCAGGCAGAAAGCCCACCAAAGATAAGATACAACCTGTATATATCGGAATTAGAAAGTCTGTTGTTGACTCCTATGGAGGCAAAGATGTAATAAAAGAGGTTGCAGAAGCGTACATCAATAATAATTCGATTGCATGACAAGGGAACAGAAAATAGCATTATGCCTAAAACTGCATATGGATACGCAGGATGGCATTGCCATACCTTCTGAATTTACCATAGGGAAATATGATTTCATGCTCTCTGAGGGCTTTATAATGTGTCCTGACAGTAAAAGACAGGAATACTTTAATAAGGCAAAAGGAGAATACCAGTATGAGTTACAAAATATGGTACAGACAGATGGAATAGTAAAAGGTAAGACTGCAACACATTTGTTAATCAATATGCAGGAGGGAAAACCATTCTCTTTTCAGCAGATGAAATACTTATCTGATAAAGTAAAAATCATTGCACTAAAAGAATTTATGAGAAATGCCAAAGAAATTAAATTTACCGAAAAAGTATAGAGAATCAATGGGGGCTGTTAGCATAACAGAATTACCCGTATTTAAAGAAATTGACACAACTATAAAAGTACCAATTGTATATGCCGAAACTATCAAATAAACTCAACTTAATTTCTTTATTCGTTAATACGTACAAGCAACCAGGCGACAAGAAGTCTGAATACTTTGGTGATGCCAATGTGGAAGGAATTGCATGTTATCTGTACGCTGATCTTAAAGACGGAGAGAAAGGTAAGTACCTGGAAGGTAAAGTTGTAATGAAATGGAATAAACATTATTACGGTAAGTTCACACTGTATAGGTTTCTGGGGAAGAAAGAACCAAAACAACCTGATTTCAGGGGGTGGCTTACTGTTAAAAAGATAATACAGTATGAAATGAGTGTATGGCTGATGACTAACAAAGATGGCTTGCAGTTTATGAGTGGTACAATAA
>Ga0079306_1001542_pt1 | contig 14982 bp, 26 predicted proteins | sample Methanotroph_Enr_FD_79181 | JGI IMG/M metagenome (GOLD analysis project Ga0079306, IMG submission 79181) | Enriched soil microbial communities from Old Woman Creek wetland in Ohio, USA - Methanotroph_Enrichment_5 | ecosystem: Environmental > Terrestrial > Soil > Wetlands | place: USA: Ohio...
CGCGCGCGATCGCGTCGATGTCGGCGGTGGTCATCCCCGCGCACGCCTGCTGGCGAACGAGTTCGAGCGTGCGGCCGACGACGAGCCCGGCCTGGCGCATGCAGGCGAACTGCTCGCCCGACTTGATCTCGATGCGGTTTCCTCGAAGAAAGCCCACGTTCCGCCCTTCCGGGGATCGTCAACGGCGTCGACGGGATGGCGACGCACAGGCCGAATCCTACGAGTGGCGGAGACCACTCACGCGAAGAGCGTCTCCCCCACCCAGTGCGCCTCGGAGGGCGCCCCCGGCGGGATGACGAACATGGCCGAACCGACGGGCGTGGTCCACACGTTGAGCGCATCCTGTTTGGCCAGCGCCGCCTGGATGCCCACGTAGCGATCGATGTCCGACCCGAAGGCGATGAACAGGAGGCCCGCATCGGGCAAGCCATCGGCCGTGAGCCCGTCGTCGTAGTTGAAGGGACGCCGGAAGATGTTGCGCCGGGCCTCGGCCCGCCGGATGTGTGCGTTCTCGGGGATGACGAGCGCCCCCTTGCCGTTGCGCATGCGGAAGTCGGGCTTCTGGAACTCCGACGTGCCGCCCAGCGGCGCGCCGTTGATCACGTGCCGGCCGAACGTCGACTCCTGCATGAGTGGCGGCACCTGGTCCCAGCGATCGAGGTCCATGCGGATCCGCCGGATCGCGATCGCGGTGCCGCCTTCGAACCACGGCTGCGCGGCGCCGTCGTTCCAGACCGCGCTGGCGAAGTCGGCCGTACCGGGCACGGGGTTTCCTGCGCCCTCCTTGAACCCGAACAGGTTGCGCGGGCTCTCCCCCGGGTGCACGTCGGGCTGCACGTGCCATCCCGATTGCTGCCACACGCGCTCGGCGAAGGGCAGCGCGTCCTTCATGAGTTCGCGGACCGCATGGGTGACGGTGGCGCCATCGTTCGCCGAGACCTGGAGCAGGAGATCGCCGCCGGTCCAACGCGGATCCAGTCGATCGATGTCGAAGGCCGGGATCTCGTTGTAGGCGAGCGGCCAACGGTGGAGCAGGCTCGCAGCCGCGAATGCTCCCCGGCCGAGGCCGATCGTGATGGTGAGCGAGGCCGGGGTGCGTGAGAGCTCGGGGTTGCTGTCTGCAAGCGCCGGCTGGCCGGACTGCAGCAGGGCGGCGTCCCCGGACCACAGACGCAGGAGACGCTGCAGGCGCTCGGCGTCGGTGGACTCACGCAGCCGGAACGCGACGAGCGCGGCATGCGCGGCCTGCGGCGTATCGATGCCCGGCTGGTGCTGCCCGTAGAAGGGGACGGTGGTTGCGCCCACCGCCCCCTTCGACGAGAGATCGCGCGCGAAGGACACGGCCATCGCTCCCGTGGCGCCGACGGCGACCCCGGCGGCGCCGGTCAGGCCCATTCCGATGAACGCGCGTCGGTCCATCACATGCTCGGCTTGTAGGTCTCGGAACCGGAGTTCGTCGACTTCACGGGCGCCTTCACCGTCAGCTGGCCACCATCGGCGAACTTCAGGATGAACGTCACCTCGTCGCCGGCGAGCACCTTCTTGGGCATGTTCATGAACATCACGTGATTGCCGCCGGCCTGCAGCGACTCGGTGTAGCCGGCCTTGATGGTGAGACCGCCCGGCTTCTGCTGCATCATCCCGTTCATGACCTCGTGCACCTGCACCATCGGCGCCCACGCGGCGGCCCCTCCGACGAGGGTCACATCGCGATCCGAGATGTTCGAGATGTGCATGAACGCAGCCGTCATGAAACCGCCGCTCATCGGCATGGCCGTGTCGAGCGCCTTCACCCAGGCCATGGACACGGTGACTCCCCGCTCCGTCTTGACCGGGGCCTTCCGCGAATAGCCCTTGGGGCACTTCGCCGTCGTCACGACCTTCTTCACGTGCGTCTTGATGTTGTAGCAGGTGGTGTGCTTGGTCACGGCGGCAGCGGCGGTCCCGCCGAGCAGCAGCGACACGGCCGTCACGACGGCACCGATCCTTGTTGCGTTCTTCATGGTAGATCCTTTGCTTCGTACTGGTTCTTGGCGTCGCAAGGCACGCCGGTTGATATCAGGACCAGGCGAAGAAGGGTGGGCCCCTGCGGGGCGAGATGCGCGTGCTCTGGTGCGCATGGAACGGGTTGTGCCAGACGGTGCGATGCGCCTGGACCGGGCGTGGAAGATGCGGCAGGCGCAGCCACGCCACGGGACGAAGCAGCGGACGGAGTGCCGCTGCACAGCCGGCCCAGACCCTCTCGAATCGCGAAACCAGGATGAAGGCGGCAAGCGCACCGATGGCGTGCAGGGCGAACATGGTCGGGCTCGCCATCGGAATGCCACCGTGCACCAGGCACTGTGCGGCGATCGACGCGAGCAGCAGGGCGCGCGCATCGTGGGTTCGCCAACTCACGGCCAGGAGCAACAGGAATGCCATGCCGAGGCGCGACATGTCGACGTGGACGTGGCCGATCACGGCATGGCCGGACACCGAGAGCGCAACGACGGCGAACGCGAAGAGCGCGCGTCCGGCCGCCACCACCGGCGTCAGTGCCAGGAACATGACTCAGCGCTGCAGGGCGTCGAGGATGCGCTGGGAGACCTCATCGACCGTGCCGATGGCGTCGATCTCGCGCAGCAGCGAGCGATCGGCGTAGACCTTCGTGAGCGGTGCGGTCTGCTGGTGGTACACGAGGAGTCGGTTGCGGATGACCGCGTCGTTGTCGTCCGTACGGCCCTCCACCTCGGCCCGCGCCGTGAGCCGGTGGACGACGACCTCGGGATCGGCCACGAGTTCGATCACCGCGTCGATCGTCTGTCCGTGCTCCGCGAGCATCGCGTCGAGCTCGTGGATCTGCGTCAGCGTGCGCGGGTAGCCGTCGAGCAGGAAGCCCTCCGCCGCGTCCGGTTGCGCCAGACGTTCACGGATCATGCCGTTGGTGATGTCATCGGGCACGTAGTTGCCCTGATCGATGAACCCACGCGCCGCGATGCCCAGCGGCGTGTTCGCGGCCATGTTGACCCGGAAGATCTCACCCGACGAGATGTGCGGAACGCCGAGACGATTCGCGATGACGGTGGCCTGGGTTCCCTTCCCCGCGCCGGGTGGACCCATGAGGATGATGCGCACTGTGCGCCTCCCGAAGGTCTAGCGCAGGAAGCCCTCGTAGCTGCGTTGCTGCAACTGCGATTCGATCTGCTTGACGGTGTCGAGTCCGACACCGACCATGATGAGCAGGGACGTGCCACCGAAGAGGAAGCGATTGCCGACGCCGAGCAGGCCGAAGGCGATGAGCGGAATGATCGCGATCACCGCGAGGTACAGCGAGCCCGGCGCGGTCAGGCGCGAGATCACGTAGGCCAGGTACTCCTCGGTGGGGCTGCCGGCACGGATGCCGGGGATGAACCCGCCGTAGTTCTTGAAGTTGTCGGCCGTTTCCTTCGGATTGAAGGTGATCGCAACGTAGAAGTACGTGAAGAAGATGATGAGTGCACCGTAGAGCGCCATGTACAGCGGGTGCTCACCCTTGGTGAGGTTCGACGCGATCCACTGCGCCCAGCCGGCCGTCGAACCGCTGAGGTTCACGACGAGCGAGGGGATGTACAGCAGCGACGACGCGAAGATGACCGGCACGACGCCCGCCATGTTCACCTTGAGCGGGATGTACGTGGAGGTTCCGCCGTACTGCTTGCGGCCGACCATGCGCTTGGCATACTGCACCGGAACGCGGCGCTGGGCCTGCTCGACGAACACCACACCCATGATGGTGACGATGCCGACGAGGAGCGTCAGGCCGAAGGTGAACACGCCATTGGTGCGGAAGATGTTCAGGAGCTGGCCCGGGAACGTCGCGATGATGGACGTGAAGATGAGGACGGACATGCCGTTGCCGACGCCCTTGTCCGTCACGAGCTCGGCCAGCCACATGATGAGCGACGTGCCGGCAGTGAGGACGAACACCATGACGATGAGCAGGAAGATCGACTCATCGGGGATGAGGTCCTGGTTGCAGCCGGGCAGCAGGCGGCCGGGCGTGCGGGCCATGGTGAGGATCGAGGTCGACTGCAGGAGCGACAGGCCGATCGTGAGGTAGCGCGTGTACTGCGTGATCTTCGCGTTGCCCGACTGGCCCTCCTGCTTCAGCGACTCGAGTCGCGGAATGACCACGGTGAGCAGCTGCATGATGATGCTCGCGGTGATGTAGGGCATGATGCCGAGGGCGAACACCGAGAGCTGCAGCAGTGCGCCGCCGCTGAAGAGGTTCACGAGACCCAGGATCGGGTTCTCCTGCACCTGGTCGAGACAGGTGCGAACGGCCGTGTAGTCGACGCCCGGTGTCGGAACGACCGAACCGAGGCGGAACAGCGCGATGATGCCGAGGACGAACAGCAGTTTCTTGCGGAGGTCGGGCGTCTTGAACGCCGACACGAATGCTCCGAGTTGCACGTTCTTCCCCAATCTTGAGTAGGTCTTGGGTTGGTCACGCCTGAGCGCGGACCACACGGTCCGCGCTCAGGCTAGATGACGAATGTCAGATTTCGACGACGACGCCGCCTGCGGCCTCGATCTTCTGCTTCGCAGTGTCCGAGAACGCATTCGCCGTCACGCGAACCTTGACCGAGATCTCGCCGTTGCCGAGGACCTTGACGAGCTCGCCCTTGCGGACGGCACCGGCCTTGACGAGCTCAGTGATCCCGATGACTCCACCCTCGGGGAACAACTTCGCGAGCTGGGCGACGTTGACGACCTGGAACTCCACGCGGTTGGGGTTGGTGAAGCCGCGCAGCTTCGGCAGACGCATGTGCATCGGCATCTGGCCGCCCTCGAAGTTCGCGGGCACCTGGTAGCGGGCCTTGGTGCCCTTGGTGCCACGACCCGAGGTCTTGCCCTTCGAACCCTCGCCACGACCGACGCGGGTGGGCTTGGTCTTGGCGCCCGGTGCCGGGCGCAGGTGATGAACCTTGAGTGCCATGGTCAGTCAACTTCCTCGACGGAGATCAGGTGGGACACGGCGCGCACCATGCCACGGATTTCGGGACGATCTTCCTTCACCACGACGTCACCGATGCGCTTGAGACCAAGCGAACGGAGCGTCTCGCGATGCTGCGGGAGGCCGCCGATCGGCGACTTCTTCTGGGTGACCTTCAGGCGGGGATTCATGCGCCAGCTCCTGCTCGTGCACGGAGGAGTGCCGCCGGGGCGACGTCCTCCAACGGAAGGCCGCGGCGGGCCGCAACCTGCTCCGGACGCTCGAGCTGCTTGAGCGCGGCGACCGTTGCGTGAACGATGTTGATGGCGTTGTCCGAGCCGAGGCTCTTGGACAGCACATCGTGGATTCCGGCGCACTCGAGCACGGCGCGCACCGGGCCACCGGCGATGACGCCGGTACCGGCGGAAGCCGGACGGAGGAGCACGACACCAGCGGCCGCCTCACCCTGCACCGGGTGCGGGATGGTGCTCTGGATGCGCGGAACCTTGAAGAAGGCCTTCTTGGCCTCTTCGACGCCCTTGGCGATGGCCGCGGGAACTTCCTTGGCCTTGCCGTAGCCGACGCCGACCGTGCCGTCGCCGTCACCGACGACCACGAGTGCGGTGAAGCTGAAGCGACGACCGCCCTTCACGACCTTGGCGACGCGGTTGATGAAGACGACGCGCTCGATGAACTGCGACTTCTCGACCGGGGCCTGACCGCGATCGTCGCGACGACCGCGACGCTCGCCGCGCTCGGGACGATCGCCACCCGCGGTGTTGGTACCACCGCGACGGTTGTTGTTGCTCTGACCTGCTGCTGCAGCCATGACTTCTCTCCTGCTCTCAGAAGGCCAGGCCGCCCTCGCGGGCGCCATCTGCCAGGGCCGCAACGCGACCGGTGTACTTGGAACCGCCACGGTCGAAGACCACGGCCTCGACGCCGGCCGCCTTGGCGCGCTCCGCGAGGAGTGCACCAACCTTGCGGGCCTTCGCCGTCTTGTCGCCCTCGGCCGAACGCATGTCGGCCTCGAAGGTGCTCGCCGAGGCGAGCGTCTTGCCGGCGATATCGTCGACGACCTGCGCGAACATGTGACGCGAGGAACGCGTCACGACGAGGCGCGGCACGGCTGCGGTTCCGCTGACCTTCTTGCGGATGCGGATCTGACGACGGCGCTTGGAGACTGCCTTCGCGTCCTTGTGCTTGCCGAAACGAGTGAGTGCCATTACTTCTTACCAGCCTTACCAGCCTTGCGGCGGATGACTTCGCCTTCGTACTTGACGCCCTTGGCCTTGTACGGGTCGGTCTTGCGGAGCTTGCGGATCTTCGCGGCGACCTCACCGACGAGCTGCTTGTCGATGCCGGCGACGGAGAACTTCGTCGGGGACTCGACGGCGAACTGGATGCCGGCCGGGGGCACGATCGTGATCGGGTGGCTGTAGCCGAGTGCGAACTCGAGATCGGCACCCTTGAGCACGACGCGGTAGCCGGTGCCCGAGAGTTCCATCTTCTTGGCGTAGCCGTCGGTGACGCCGATGATCATGTTCGCGACCAGGGTGCGCGAGAGACCATGGAGCGACCGGGACAGGCGCTCGTCATTCGGGCGCGTGACGCTGAGGGAACCGTCTTCGGCCTTCTCGATCGAGATGGGTGCGGAGAGCTCGCGGGAGAGCTGGCCCTTGGGACCCTTCACGGTGACGAAGCGATCGACGATGTCGACCGTGACGCCCGCCGGAACGGCGATGGGCATGCGACCAATACGTGACATGACTACCTCCGCTTACCAGACGTAGGCGAGGACTTCTCCGCCTACACCCTTCTTCGAGGCCTGCTTGTCCGTCAGCAGTCCGGTGGACGTGGAGATGATGGCGATGCCGAGGCCGCCGAGCACCCTGGGGAGCGCGGTGGACTTCACGTACACGCGAAGGCCCGGCTTGCTCACACGGCGCACGCCGGCGATCGAGCGCTCACGCGACGGGCCGTACTTGAGCGAGAGGACGAGGTCCTTGCCCACAGCCGCGTCACGGGACTCCCACGAGGCGATGTAGCCCTCGTTCTTGAGGATCTCGGCGATGCCGGCCTTCATCTTCGAGTACGGCATCACGACGGTGTCGTGGTACGCCGAATTCGCGTTGCGCAGACGCGTCAGCATGTCTGCGATCGGATCAGTCATTGTCATTGGGGCTGTCGCCCTTTCTCACCGTGGTATCCGGACGGATGTCCGGACCTGCGACGTTGTTGGTTACCAGGAGCTCTTGGTGATACCCGGCAGTTCGCCGCGGTGTGCCATCTCGCGAAGGCAGATGCGGCAAAGGCCGAACTTACGGTAGACGGAGTGCGGACGGCCACAGCGCTGGCAGCGCGTGTAGCCACGGACCGCGAACTTCGGCTTGCGGGCAGCCTTGATCTTGAGCGACGTCTTGGCCATGTCAGTTCTCCTTGAAGGGGAAGCCGAGCTGCTTCAGCAGCGCGCGACCCTCGTCGTCGTTCTTCGCCGTCGTAACGACGGTGATGTCCATGCCGCGCACGCGATCGATCGAATCCTGATCGATCTCGTGGAACATCGACTGCTCGTTGAGGCCGAAGGTGTAGTTGCCGTTGCCGTCGAACTGCTGGCCGTTGAGGCCGCGGAAGTCGCGGATACGGGGCAGCGCCACCGTGAGCAGACGGTCGAGGAACTCCCACATGCGGTCGCCGCGCAGCGTGACGTGCGCGCCGATCGGCATGCCCTCGCGCAGCTTGAACTGCGCGATCGACTTGCGGGCCTTGGTGACCGAGGGACGCTGGCCGGTGATGGCCATGAGGTCCCTGATCGCACCCTCGATGAGCTTGGAGTCCTTGGCGGCCTCGCCCACGCCCATGTTCACGACAACCTTGACGACGCGGGGCGTCTGCATGATGTTGTCGAACTTGAACTCGGCGTTGAGCGCCGGGACGATCTCAGCCTTGTAGCGCGCCTTGAGACGCGGCTCGGTTGCGGTCGCTGCCATCAGATGTCCTTGCCCGAGCGGCGTTCGATGCGAACGTTGCGCTCTGCTTCATAGGTCGAACCGTCGGTGCGACGCTTCTCAACCTTCTCCTTGCGGCTGCCGAGACGCGTCGGCTTGCCGTCCTCACCCAGCACCTGCACGTTCGAGACGTGGATCGGCGCTTCCTGGTGGACGATGCCGCCCTGGGTGCCGCCACGACCGGTGTCGGTGACCTTGGTGTGCTTGATGGCGCGGTTGACGCCCTCGACGATCACCTTGTCCTGGTCGTTGAGCACCTGCAGGACCTTGCCCTTGACACCGCGATCCTTACCAGCGATGACGAGGACGACGTCGCCCTTCTTCACCTTTGCCATGTCAGATCACCTCCGGAGCCAACGACACGATCTTCATGAACTTCTTCTCGCGCAGCTCACGGCCGACAGGGCCGAAGATGCGGGTGCCGCGCGGTTCGCCGTCGGCCTTGAGGATGACGGCCGCGTTCTCGTCGAAGCGGATGTAGGAACCATCCGCACGACGACGCTGCTTCACCGTGCGAACGACGACCGCCTTGACGACGTCGCCCTTCTTCACGTTGCCGCCCGGGATGGCGTCCTTCACCGTGGCGACGATGACGTCGCCGATACCGGCATAGCGACGCGACGAGCCACCGAGAACACGGATGCAAAGGAGTTCCTTCGCACCGGTGTTGTCGGCGACGCGCAGTCGCGATTCCTGCTGAATCATCTGTTAACCGTCACTTCGCCTTTTCGAGGATCTCGACCACGCGCCAGCGCTTCGACGCTGACAGCGGCCGGGTCTCCATGACCAACACGCGATCGCCGATACCGCACTCGTTGTTCTCGTCGTGGGCCTTCAGCGAAGAGCTGCGGCTCACGATCTTGCCGTACACCGGGTGGCGGTACTTGTCCTCGACGGTCACGACGACCGTCTTGTTCATCTTGTTGCTGGTGACGAGGCCCTCACGGACCTTGCGATCACCACGTGCTTCAGCGCTCATGGCGTCCTTCGTGTTGCTCATGCGGCACCAACGGGGGTGATGCCGAGCTCGCGCTCGCGCATGATCGTGTAGATGCGCGCGATGTCCTTGCGGACAGCGCGAAGTCGACCGTGGCTCTCCAGCTGGCCGGTGGCCGCCTGGAAGCGCAGGTTGAACAGCTCTTCCTTGGCTTCCTTCAACTTCGCGACGAGTTCCTCGTCAGCGAGGTTGCGGAGTTCGCCGGTTGTCGTCTCTGCCATTTAGCCCAACTCCTCGCGGCGGATGATGCGGCACTTCATGGGCAGCTTGTGGGCTGCACGGGTGAGTGCCTCGATAGCGGTCTGCTCATTCGGGTAGGAAAGCTCGAACATCACCCGACCGGGCTTGACGTTCGCGATCCACCACTCCGGCGAACCCTTGCCGCTACCCATGCGGGTTTCGGCCGGCTTCTTCGTCAGCGGGCGGTCCGGGAAGATGTTGATCCAAACCTTGCCGCCACGACGGATGTGACGCGTGATGGCGATACGGGCCGACTCGATCTGACGGTTCGTGACGTACGCCGGCTCGAGGGCCTGCAGTCCGTACTCACCGAACGTGACGGCGGTGGCACCGGTCGAAGCGCCCGAACGACCCGGGTGGTGCTGCTTGCGGTGCTTGACGCGACGGGGCATCAACATGGCTCAGGCCTCCGTGGTTTCTGCAACCGGGGCGTCAGCGACGGCGGTTGCTGCCGGTGCTGCGGCGACCGCAGCTTCCTCACGACGACCGCCACGTGCATCGCGGCCACCGCGGGAATCGCGGCCACCACGTGCGTCGCGGCCACCACGCGGACCCTGCATGCGCGCGGCTGCGGCTGCAGCCTCACGCTCGGCACGGGTGCCGAGTGCGTCGCCCTTGTAGATCCACACCTTGACGCCGATGCGACCGAAGGTCGTCTTGGCCTCGTAGAAGCCGTAGTCGATGTCTGCGCGCAGCGTGTGCAGCGGCACACGACCCTCGCGGTAGAACTCGGTGCGGCTCATCTCGGCGCCACCGAGGCGGCCCGAGACCTGGATGCGGATGCCCTTGGCACCGGCCTTCATGGCCGACTGCATCGACTTGCGCATCGCGCGACGGAAGGACACGCGGCTCGCCAGCTGCTCGGCGACACCCTGGGCAACCAGCTGCGCCTCGATCTCGGGGTTCTTCACCTCGAGGATGTTCAGCTGCACCTGCTTGCCGGTGAGTGCCTCAAGATCCTGGCGGAGCTTGTCGGCTTCCTGGCCGCGGCGGCCGATGACGATGCCCGGGCGCGCGGTGTGGATGTCGATGCGGACGCGGTCACGCGTGCGCTCGATCTCCACCTTCGCGATGCCCGCGCGCTCCATGCCGTCGGTCAGCTTGCGACGGATCGCAACGTCCTCCGTCACGTAGTCGCGGTAGCGCTGACCGGCCTTCGTCGAATCGGCGAACCAGCGCGACGTGAAGTCGGTCGTGATGCCGAGGCGGAAGCCTGTCGGGTTGATCTTCTGACCCATTGCGATCAGCCCTTCTTCTCGCGGGTGTTCGACTTCGAGGCGCTCACGGTGCTGCGCGCCGTGCTCTTCGAGGCCTTTGCGTGCGCATGCGTCGGACCGGTCTGGACGGACTGGGTGCGCTTCGGTGCCTTTTTCTTCGGCTCAGCAGCCTTCTTGGGGGCTGCGGTGCCGACGCGGACGCCGTCACGCGACTCGACGATCACGGTGATGTGACTCGTGCGCTTGCGGATGCGGAACGCGCGGCCCTGGGCACGCGGACGGAACCGCTTCATCGTCGGACCCTCGTCGATGAACGCCTGCGAGATCACAAGCGTCGTCGGGTCGAGGTTCAAGTTGTTCGTCGCGTTCGCGATCGCACTATCCAGCACCTTGCCGATCGGCTCGCTCGCTGCCTGGGGCGCGAACTTGAGCAACGACTGTGCGTCTGCAGCATGCATGCCGCGGATGAGGTCCACGACGCGACGCGCCTTTTGGGGCGTGACACGCACGTAGCGCGCAATTGCCCTGGCTTCCATCGCTATCTCCTATTTCTCAAGAATTCCCACAAGTCGTCTCGGCGCTTACTTGCGCTTCGACTTCTTGTCGTCCTTCACGTGGCCCTTGAATGTGCGCGTGGGCGCGAACTCGCCGAGCTTGTGACCGATCATGTTCTCGGACACGAACACCGGGATGTGCTTGCGACCGTCGTGCACGGCAATGGTGTGGCCGAGCATGGACGGGACGATCATCGAGCGGCGCGACCACGTCTTGATGACGTTCTTCGTGCCCTTCTCGTTCTGGACGTCCACCTTCTTCGCGAGGTGGGTGTCCACGAACGGACCCTTCTTCAAACTGCGTGGCATCTCGATGTTCCTCAGCGGCTCTTGTTGCTCTTGCGGCGACGAACGATGAACTGATCGCTCGCCTTCTTCGGCTGACGGGTGCGGCCTTCAGGCTTGCCCTTCGGGTTGACCGGGTGACGACCACCGGAGGTGCGGCCTTCGCCACCACCGTGCGGGTGATCGACCGGGTTCATGGCGACACCGCGGACGGTCGGGCGGACGCCCTTCCAACGCATGCGGCCGGCCTTGCCCCAGTTGATGTTCGACTGCTCGGCGTTGCCGACCTCGCCGACGGTGGCGCGGCAGCGCACGTCGACGTTGCGGATCTCACCCGAGGGCAGGCGGAGCTGCGCGAACGGGCCGTCCTTGGCGACGAGCTGGATGCTGGCACCGGCCGAGCGACCCATCTTCGCGCCACCGCCCGGACGCAGTTCGACTGCGTGCACGAGCGTGCCGACGGGGATGTTGCGCAGCGGCAGGTTGTTGCCCGGCTTGATGTCGGCCGCGGGGCCGGTCTCGATGCGGTCGCCCTGCTTGAGCTTGTTCGGCGCGATGATGTAGCGCTTCTCGCCGTCCGCGAAGTGCAGGAGCGCGATGCGCGCCGTGCGGTTGGGGTCGTACTCGATGTGCGCGACCTTGGCCGGCACGCCGTCCTTGTCCGCACGCTTGAAGTCGATGATGCGGTACGAGCGCTTGTGACCGCCGCCGATGTGGCGGGTGGTCACGCGACCCGAGGCGTTGCGGCCACCGGTCTTCGCGATCGGCGCGAGCAGCGACTTCTCAGGCGTGCTGCGCGTGATCTCGACGAAGTCTGCGACGCTGGAGCCACGACGACCCGGGGTCGTCGGCTTGTACTTACGGATACCCATTGCTCAGTCCTCGTCAGCTAACCGGTCCACCGAACAGGTCGATGCGATCGCCCTGCGCCAGCGAGACGATGGCGCGCTTGGTGTCGTTGCGCTTGCCATAGCCGATGCGGGTGCGGATCGCCTTACCTGTGCGGTTGAGCGTGTTCACGTTGGTCACGTGGACGCCGAACACGGCCTCCACGGCCTGCTTGATCTGCGTCTTGTTCGCGTCCGGGCGGACGAGGAACGTGTACTTGTTCTCGTCCAGAAGGGCATAGCTCTTCTCGGAGATGATGGGCGCGATCAGGATGTCGCGCGGATCTGCGATCTTCACAGCGCGGCCTCACTTTCGGTACCGACAGCCTTGACCGACTTGCCGCCGACGGGGCCGGCGAGGAAGGTCTCGAGTGCTGCCTGGGTGAAGAGGACATCGTCGGAGATGAGCACGTCGTACGTGTTCAGCTGGTCGACGAAGAGCACGTGCACCTTCTCGGCGTTGCGCAGCGAGAGCGCGGCAACTTCCTCGGAGCGACCGAGCACGACGAGCGCGTTCCTCGGCGTCACCGAGGCGATGGCGGCCAGGGCCTGCTTCGTCGACGGAACGTCGCCCTCGACGATCGAGGCGAAGACGTGGACGCGTCCGTCACGGGCGCGGTCCGAGAGGGCGCCACGGAGGGCGGCGGCCTTCATCTTCTTGGGCGTGCGCTGGTCGTAGTCGCGCGGGCTCGGGCCGTGCACGACGCCGCCGCCACGCATGTGCGGGGCGCGGATCGAACCCTGACGGGCGCGGCCGGTGCCCTTCTGCTTGAACGGCTTGCGGCCTGCGCCGCTGACCTCGCCACGATCCTTGGTCTTCGCGCTGCCCTGGCGGGCTGCAGCAAGCTGCGCGACGACGACCTGGTGGATCAGCGGGATGTTGGTCTGCACATCGAAGACCTCGCCCGGCAGTTCAACCGAACCGGACTTCTTGCCGGTGGCAGTGAGAACGTCAACAGTCGTCATGTCACTTTCCCTTCGCGGCGGTGCGGACCATCACAAGGCCGCCCTGCGGACCGGGGATTGCACCCTTGATGAGGAGGAGGCCCTTCTCAACGTCGACGGCGTGCACGGTGAGCTGCGGGGTCGTGCAGGTGTCGCCACCCATACGGCCGGCCATCTTGATGCCCTTGAACACACGACCCGGCGTGGCGCAGGCGCCGATCGAACCCGGGGTGCGGTGCGTGCGGTGGGCACCGTGCGAGGCGCGGTGACCGTGGAAGCCGTGACGCTTCATGACGCCTGCGAAGCCCTTACCGGTGGTGGTACCGGTGACGTCGACCAACTGGCCCGCCTCGAACACGTCGGCCGTGATCTCCTGGCCGACGGTGTACTCGGAGGCGTCATCGGTGCGGAGCTCGACGACGTGACGACGCGGCGTGACGCCGGCCTTCTCGAAGTGCCCCATCTGGGGCTTGGTGACCTTGCGGGGGTCGATCGCGCCGAACGCGAGCTGGACCGCGGCGTAGCCATGGGTATCGGGAGTACGCACCTGCGTGACAACGCAGGGCCCGGCCTGGATGACCGTCACCGGAACGACCCGGTTGTTGGCATCCCAAACCTGGGTCATACCGAGCTTGGTGCCCAGCACTCCCTTGAGGTTCTTGGTCATGATGCGTATTCCCTTAAAGCTTGATCTCGATGTCGACGCCGGCCGGGAGGTCGAGGCGCATGAGCGAATCAACCGTCTTCGGCGTGGGGTCGAGAATGTCAATGAGGCGCTTGTGCGTGCGCATTTCGAAGTGCTCGCGGCTGTCCTTGTACTTGTGAGGAGAGCGAATGACGCAGAACACGTTCTTTTCCGTCGGCAACGGCACCGGGCCGGCAACCTGCGCACCAGTACGCGTCACGGTCTCGACGATCTTGCGCGCCGAGGAATCGATGACCTCGTGGTCGTAGGCCTTGAGCCTGATGCGGATCTTCTGTCCCGCCATGGCGTTTGGGTTCCTTACCTGTGTGGGGCCGCTGCTTTGTTGCTGCCATCCGGTGCCTGCCCGGCATTCCTGCCGTGCGTGGCACCAGTGCGGGAGCGGTCAGCGGTTGACCGCTCCCGACTGGCGTCAGGTCGTACTACTTGATGATCTTCGTGACGCGACCGGCACCAACGGTGCGGCCACCTTCACGGATGGCGAACTTCAGACCCTCGTCCATGGCAATGGGCTGGATCAGGTTGATCGTCATTTCGGTGTTGTCGCCGGGCATGACCATTTCGCGGCCGGCCGGGAGGGTGACAACGCCCGTCACGTCCGTGGTACGGAAGTAGAACTGCGGGCGGTAGTTGTTGAAGAACGGCGTGTGACGGCCGCCTTCTTCCTTCGAGAGGATGTAGGCCTGGCCCTCGAACTCCGTGTGGGGAGTGATCGAGCCGGGCTTGCAGACAACCTGGCCGCGCTCGACATCTTCGCGCTTGGTGCCGCGGAGGAGGAGGCCGACGTTCTCGCCTGCCTGGCCCTCGTCGAGCAGCTTGCGGAACATCTCGACACCGGTGACGGTGGTCTTCATGGTCTTCTCGCGGATGCCGACGATCTCGACTTCCTCGTTGACCTTGACGACGCCGCGCTCGATGCGGCCGGTGATGACGGTGCCACGACCGGTGATCGTGAAGACGTCCTCAACGGGCATCAGGAACGGCTTGTCGATGGCGCGCTCGGGGGTCTGGATGTAGTCGTCGACCGCGTTCATGAGCTCGAGGATCGAGTCGCCCCACTTGGCGTCGCCGTTGAGGGCCGGGAAGGCCGCAACGCGGACGACCGGGAGGTCATCGCCCGGGAACTCGTAGGACGAGAGCAGCTCGCGGACCTCGAGCTCGACGAGCTCGAGGATTTCCTCGTCGTCGACCA
>Ga0079306_1001543_pt1 | contig 14972 bp, 10 predicted proteins | sample Methanotroph_Enr_FD_79181 | JGI IMG/M metagenome (GOLD analysis project Ga0079306, IMG submission 79181) | Enriched soil microbial communities from Old Woman Creek wetland in Ohio, USA - Methanotroph_Enrichment_5 | ecosystem: Environmental > Terrestrial > Soil > Wetlands | place: USA: Ohio...
CGAGTCCCCGGGATCTCTGGGTACCGGGCTCGTTAAACCCCTGAAAGGGTGGCTTCGGCCTGCCGGACAGGGCACCAGATGGGCCGCCCCGACGCCCCCTGAGGGCGGCCGAGACCAGGGGGCACACGTCCCGAGCGGCTCGTCCGTTCCCCGCCGGGAGGTTCCAAGAGCGGACCAAGCCTGTGGAAGAGCCGCCATCCGGCATGTCTTGGACGTGGGTTCGACTCCCACCACCTCCACCAATCGAAAGCCCCCGCTTGCGGGGGTTTTGTGGTTGGAACCATAAGTTGGCCGTTTGGTCAGCTTATGGTTCCTTTTTCAATTCGGTCAAATTATGGTTCCAAACCCAATTCCACTCAAACAGCAGTCCCCCCAAGCCCCTAACGAAAGAAGTTATCAGACACCATTCGACCAGAAATTCCCTTGATTCGACCTCAATTCGATTCGATTCGACCGAATGGGTCGAATAAATTCTACTTGACCACCACAAAAACACCCATGAGAGGCTTCCTGCCCCATCCCCACTAGGGGGCCCCGTGGCACGAGTCACTCGCTCTCAACGCACGCCACTGACCGACCGACGCGTTCGCGTGGGCAGAGTGGATCCTCACTCCAGTTCGCAGACGATTCGCGAGGGTCTGCTCCTCGCTGAATCGGCTCTTTCTCATGGCTCCTCCTCTGGTCATTGAGGTGGATTCCACAGAATAGGCAGACTAATTTATGGGGAGAACGTCACCCTATCCTACCTTCGGCCAGATCGCGGGCTACCTGCTGGACTCGCTCTTCATGGACGCCATCTACACGGATCTGGAGCGCATCCGCCGCATCAACCACTCCGTGGCCATGCGCTCCGAACTGACCGAGGGGCCGGCCTCGGAGCTGCGGCCCATCGACGCGCGCATCATCGTGCCTTCCGAGGACATCCGGGAGCTGGCCCAGATCCACCGCCACGCCTTCCCCCGCACGGTGAAGTCGCTGCTGGGCTTCATCGGTGCCCGGGGCCCGGCGGGCGGCCAGCTCATGAGCTACCTGCTCTTCGACCAGGCCTACTGCCGGGCGCTCATGGACCTCGGCTACCGCGACGGCCGCGCCGGCAAGGACGAGCTCGTGCCCTGGCTCCTCGGGGTCTGAGGAGACCAGGGCACGAGCCTGAGAGGCATCGCCCTCAGTGGGCGTAGAGCTTGTCGAAGGCTTCGGTGAAGGCGAGGATGTCGAAGTCGCTGATGAACAGGTCGAAGTCGATGTCCGCCTTCTGGTTGAAGGTGCTGTTGGGATTCGAGGTGTCGAGGTAGGAACCGTAGGCGAGGGCGATGGGGCCCAGGTCCGCGGCGTCCACCACGGTGTCGTCGTCTGCGTCCAGGTCCACGCTGAAGACGAGCCCCATGGAGTGCTCCAGGGGATCGGCCTGGCTGGTGACGGTGACTGGGTAGATCCCGCCGATGCGCTTGGGTGCGGTGAACCGCCCGTCGGCGCCCATCTGTCCGCCAGCCGGCGCGCCCCAGGTCACGGCCTGGTTCGCTGTGTTGAGCACTTGCACCTGGAAGAGCGGATTCGCAGAGGTCTCCCCGGAGGTTGCGAAGCCGAGGAGGCCCGGCATGAAGGGGCCGTTGGCGAGGTTGAACCAGGGGGAGTTGGCGTCGATGTGTACCTCAGGCCGCGGCGCCTGGCCGTGGGCCGCGCCGACATTGATCGCCGCGAAGGCGTTCTCCACCGCCGCGACTTCGGGGGAGGCGGCGCCGTAGAGGTCCGTGGCGGACTGGATCGCCCCATCCCGGGTGTCGTGGTAGCTGCTTAAGGAGGTCAGGTAGGTGGCGATGGTCCGGTACCAGATGCGGGCAGCCTTGTCGTTGCCGATGCCGGGGAAGCCCCCGGGGACATAGGCCGACTGGGCCGGGCCGGCGGCGGGCGCGCCCTGGGAGAGGTAGTAGAACATCCGGTTGTTGGGGCCCGAGACGAAGTGGGGATCATCGAGGCCGATGCCCTGGAACCAAGCGTCGTAGCTCATCCCGTCACGACTGGGCGTGTCCATCCAGCGCAGCGGATCGGGAGAGAAGGGCGTCGAGAGCTGCTCCCCCATCGTCCAGTTGCCGCCGGTGTCCGGGATGACGCCGTCGCCCTTCCCGGCGCGGGTGTAGAACTCCACCATGGTGCCGAGGATGTCCGAGTTGGACTCGTTGAGCCCGCCCATCTCGTCGGCGTAGACGAGGTCCGCGGTGGTGGCCATCACGCCGTGGCTCAGCTCGTGGCCCACCACGTCGAGGCAGGTGAAGGACTTGAGGTAGTGGCCTCCGTCCCCGTAGCTCATGGAGAAGGTGTCGGTGTCCCAGAAGGCGTTGTAGAAGTAGGGCAGCATGTGGGCGCGGCTGACGGTGGAGGTGCCCAGGCCGTCAATGCCGTTGCGGCCCAGCACCTGGCCGTAGAAGTCCCAGGTGGCAGCCATGCCGAAGTGGGCGTCGGCGGCCGCGGTCTGGCCGTTGTCCGTGGCGCTGAGGTCCACATTGGGGTCGAAGGTGAAGTTCAGCCCGTCGCCCCAGGCGTTGTCGGCGTCCACGAAGGGGTCGCCAGCGTTGAAGAAGCCGATGGGCCCGATGAACCGGTTGGGATTCTGGTTGTGCAGATTGGTGGTCGCGTTGCCGAGCACGCCGGTCAAGGGATGGGGCAAGGTCGGCCGGGTCTGGTCCAGGAGCTGGAAGCCGCCGAGGGTCGCCGTCGAATCCGTGGTGTCGAGGGAGACGACGCCGTTGTACTGGGTCTCGGCCGTGCCCTTCGCGGGGGCATCCGTCTCGAGGCTATCCCACTTGCGGAGGATCAGGCCGGAATCGGCCTCGACGAGGTAGTCGGTGTGGCGGATGCCGTCCTTGTCATTCTCGAGCGCCGTGTGCACGTGGTAGGCCAGGATCTGAGGATCCGTGCTCATGGGGGCATGGAAGGCCGCCCGGGAGTAATCCAGCCTCCACTTCCTGGTCCCCGGATCCCGGACCACGGCGGGCATGGCGGGGCCGGGATTGTTGATCACGACGAGCTCCACGGTGGGGGGGAGCCAGTCGCCCTTCGGACGGAGGTCGTTCTTCACGAAACGCAGGACTGTGGTTTCGTCCACGGCGGGGGTGGTGGAGGCCACCGCCACCTGCCTCTGGAAGCGGTGGGTGAGGGGGAGCGGATTCCCCTTGGCGTCCAGGTGCACGATGCCCTCGGCTCCCCAGACCCGGAGGCCGCGGAAGTGCTGCTCCACCCGGATGTGAGTCTCGCCGAATTCGTCGGTGCGGACAGAGCGGACCCGGAAGCTGTCGTCGCCGCCGAGGCCCAGCATGGCCTTGCGGCCGTCGAGCCAGGCGAGGCCGGCGGCGGCGCGGGCCTGCTGCCTGGACTGGATCTCATAAAGAGCCGCCGGCGCGGGGCGCTGGAGGCCCTGGGCCTGCAGCGCGCCTCCCGCCAGGAGGGCGGACAGCGCGGAAAGTCGGAACAAGGTTGGTCTCGCCATGGTTGCCTCTCGGTTCAGGGGCCCGGAGGCCTCAGTTGGCCTTCAGCGTGCCTGCGGCCACGGTCACGTCCTGGAGCTTGCGGGGGCCGAGGTCCTCTGGAAGCAGGCGGGCCTTGGTGACGCTCAGCGGGATGGTCTCGCCGGTGGCGAGATGGGCATCCGCCTTGAAGTCGATGGCGAACGAGTAGAGCTTGGTGTCGAGAGGCTTGGCGCTGAGATTGGGGTCCTTCTGGAAGGCGCCGACCATGAGGTCGGAGCCCTTCACCCCGCCCACGAGCAGGCGGGCCTCATTGGGGTCCGTGGGGTCCATCGCCAGTTCGAAGGCGCCACCATCCTGGATGTAGGCTCCGGAGATCCTTCCCCAGGCCATCTTGGAGTTGTCGGAATGCACCGTCAACGCGATGCCCCGCCCCTTGAGGCCTGCGGGTCCGATGAGATTGAGGACGATGTGGGTCGGGGTCGAGCTCGGATCCCTCTCCAGCCGCCAGCCGGCGGAGGCCGGGTTGGCATAGGTGATCCCCTTAGCGTCGGAGGCCGCCGAGACCTTCGGAGAGGAACTGGATCCACCGCAGGCGAGGAGGGCGGCCAGCGCGGTCACGGAAAGGGCGGTGCGGAGCATCGTCTGGGTCGTCATGGCTCATCTCCCGTAGGTTCTGTTGAAGGCTTCGACGTAGGCGGCCACGTCGAGGTCGTCGATCACGAAGTCGAAGAACAAATCGTCACGGCCGTCGTAGTCCGGTGTCGGGTACACGGCGCGGTAGTGGAGGGCGAGGTTGGCCATGTCCGAGGCATCCTGGATGGCGTCGTCATCAAGGTCGAGGTTCACCGAGTAGGCGAAGCCCTGGGCGCGCTCCAGCGCGTCGGCATGGCTGGTGGCCTCGATTCGGTAGAGCCAGCCTCCGGCGCGGATCGGAGCGGTATAGGTACCGTCGGGTCCGATGACACCGCCGTCCGGAGCCGTCCAGTCCACCTGGGTGTCGGCGCTATTCTGCACGGTGGCCGAGAAAGCCCTCGCGGTGTCCCCCGCGCTCGTGAAGGCGAAGAAGGGCCCGAGGACGGATCCAGAATCCGCGAGGGTGACCAGCGGGCGTGGCGCCTCTCCGTGGGCCGCGCCCACATTGATGGCGGCGAATGCGTTCTCCACGGCGGCCTGGACGGATTCGTCGCCGGGGTAGAGATCGCCGGCCGCCAGCAGGGCGCAGGAGCGGGCGTTGTGGTAGCTGGCCGTGGGCGTCAGATAGACAGAGAGCGCCCGGTACCAGATCCGGGTGGCGGCGTCGTTGCCGATCCCTGGGAAGCCGCCGGGAACGAAGTCGCTGTGGTGGTCGCCCGTCGCGGCGTCCGCGCCCTGGGAGAGGAAGTAGAACATCCGGTTCAGCGGGCCCGAGGCGTAGTGCGGATCGTATACGGCGATGCCATAGAACCAGGCGTCCGGGCTCGCGCCGTCGAGGCTGGGATGGTCCATCCAGCGGATGGGCTCTGGGTTGTCGGCGTTGATCATCCCGCCACCCATGACCCAGTCGCCGCCGGTGTCCGGCACGCTGCTGCCCGCGCCGCCGGCGCCCTTCTGGTAGAACTCGGCCATGGTGCCGAAGATGTCGGATGTGCCCTCGTTGAGGCCTCCGGCCTCGCCGGAGTAGATGAAGCCGGAGGTGTTGGCGGTGACGCCGTGGCTCAGCTCGTGGCCGACGATGTCCACCGTCGCGAAGGGCGTGACGGATGAGTCGTTCTCGACCCGGTCCCCCAGGGTGAGTGCGAAATCGGTGTCGCTCCAGTAGGCGTTGGGCTGCCACCAGTGGACGCGGACGTAGGGCGGCGTGCCGAAGCCGTCGATGCCTTCGCGGTTCAGGACGTTCAGGTAGAAGTCCCAGGCGTTCTGCACGCCGAAGAGCGCGTCCACGCCGCCGGTCTGCTCGGCGGGATCGGAGGCGGGCGCGTAGCCGAAGTAGGAGGGCTGGCTGCCGTTGCCGAAGTCCGCCGTCGCGGACTCGTAGAGCAGGTGCTGCCCGTAGGGCCAGTTGTAGTAGCCCATCAGGTCGTAGGCCGCGATGCCGTAGACGCCGGTGGTGGGGTGGTAGGTGGGGTAGCTGGTGGCGTTCCCGTGGGCATCCACGACCGTCAGGCGGTTCCGGGCCGTATCCATCAGCTGGTAGCCGGACGCCGACTGGTTGGCGTCGAGGCTGACGGTTCCGCTGAAGCCGGAGTGGCCGACGGCCTTCACGGGCGTGTCCGTGGGCAGGGCGTTCCAGCGGTCGACGATGAGGCCGTCCTTGGCGTCGAGGATGAGGTCCTCCTGGTGGACGCCGCCCTTGGGGTCAGACACCTCGGCGTGGACGTGGTAGGCGAGCAGGTGGCTGCCTTCCTCGCGCCGGCCGAGGACCGTGTGGACGGGATCCGCGACGAAGCGGCGCTTGGCCTTGTCCCAGGTGAGGGCCAGCCGGGGCCCGCCGGGATTAGGATAGACCACCAGCTCGACCTTGGGCTCCGCGGTCAGATCCCCGGGCACGCCGAGGTGCTTGAGGGCCAGGGCCCGGGCGCGGTCGGCCGGGATGCCGGGCGTGGGATCCAGGTCGAGTCCCTTCACCGCGTGGCCGGTGGCGGGCAGGACGTCGCCCTCCAGGTCCACGTGGGCAACGAGGTCGCCGCCCCAGACGCGCACGCCGTGGTGCAGCTGCTGGAGGCGGAGGTGGGTCTGGCCCAGGTCGTCGGTGAAGACGGCGCTGGGACGGAGCTCGTCCGCCGGGCCAAGTCCGAGGTCGGCCTTGGTGGCGGCAATGGCCGCGAGGGCCTTGGCGGCACGCTGGGTCTGCCGGGCCCGGGCGTTCCGCCAGGCCTGGGGCGCCGGGCGCGGCCGTGGCGCCGGCCGGGGGCCCGGCGCGGCCATGAGCCCGCCCGCCGCCAGCAGGGCCGGCAGCCAGGAAAGGGTGCGTGGAAGAGATCTCGGCATCGGCACCTCCGGGGAGAGCAGGGAACTCCCAGCCTCCAAGGCCCCGCCGGGGGGTCACAGGTGCACTTGGCGGAAAGCGGGGGGTGCAGCGGGCCTCAACCGCGGAGCCCCGGCCTTTGTTAACCTCTCTGGAACCGTCGGGAGAGATCGGAGCGGCATGGGGCGCTGGGAATTCCAATTCGCACTGGACCCGTCGTCCCGGGAGCCCCTCTTCCTGCAGGTGGCACGGGCCGTCCGGGAGGACATCCGGCGGGGTCGGCTCCAGCCCGGGGACGCGCTGCCCGGCTACCGCACCCTCGCGGACGGGCTGGAGGTGGCCCGCAACACCATCCTCGCCGCCTATCAGGAACTGATGGCCGAAGGCTGGCTGGAGGCCCGGCCCGGCGGCACCTATGTGGCCCCGGAGCCGCCGGAGTCCAGCGGCGCGAACACCGCGGCGTCCGGCGCCCTGGCCATGGGCTTCGACCTGGACCCTTCGCCGCGCACCGCGAGCCCCGAGACCTTTGGCCGGGAGGTGCTCACGGCGGTGACCGGCGTGCCCGATCCGCGCCTCCTCCCCATGGCCGCCCTCGCTCGGGCCTACCGGCGCGCCATGCAGCTCCACGGGCATGCGGCGCTGCGGAGCGGCGATCCCCAGGGCCACCCCCGGCTGCGCGAGGCGCTGGCCACAATGCTCAAGGCGCTGCGGGGGATCCCTGCCAGCCCGGACAGCCTGCTCGTCACCCGGGGCAGCCAGATGGGCATCTTCCTCCTCGCCGAGGCGCTGCTGCGGCCCGGCGACCGGGTGGCGGTGGAAGCCCTCGGCCACCGGCCCTTCTGGGACGCCTTCCGCCGCGCGGGCGCGGAACTCGTGCCGCTGCCTGTGGACGAGGGTGGCGTGCGCATCGACGCGCTGGAGTCCCTGCTCGCCGAGGGACCGCTGCGGGCCGCCTTCCTCACGCCCCAGCGCCAGTACCCCACCATCGTGCCCCTCGCCGCGGAGCGCCGTCAGCGCCTGATGGAGTTGGCGCGGCAGCGCCGCTTCGCCATCCTCGAGAACGACTTCGACGCTACCTTCCAGTACGAGGGCCGTCCCCAGTTGCCCCTCGCCGCGGAAGACCCCCACGGCCTCGTCATCCACGTGGGCACCCTCTCGAAGGTCATCGCGCCCGGGCTCCGCCTGGGCTTCGTGCACGGGCCGCGGCCCCTCGTCGATCGGCTGCGCGACCTGCGCGGCACCGTGGACCAGGAGGGCGATGCCGTCCTGGAGCTGGCGGTGGCGGAGCTGCTGGAGGACGGTGAGGTGGAGCGCCACCTCCTCCGCATGCGCAAGGTCTGCGAGGCCCGGCGCGACGCGCTGGCCGAGGCCCTGCGCGCCACCTTCGGCGGCCGCCTGCGCTTCCGGATCCCCGAGGGCGGCATGGCGCTCTGGTTGGAAGCGTCCGGCGTGGACACCGCCGCCTGGGCCCAGCGGGCGCTTAAGGAGGGCATCGCCTTCCGGCCGGGCGGTCACTACACCTTCGACGGCGGGCGGATGGACACCCTGCGGCTGGGCTTCGCGCTGCACGAGGAGGAGGAGCTGCGTGAGGCGGTGCGCCGCATGCACCGGGCCTTCGCCGATGCCTGAGGCTGCGCGCTACCGGATCCTCGAACCCCTGGGCGAGGGCGGCATGGGCCGGGTCCTGCTCGCCTTCGACACGGTGCTGCGCCGGCAGGTGGCGCTGAAGTTCATCCGCGAGGACGACCCGCGGCAGGCAGAGCGGCTGCTGCTGGAGGCGCGGCTCCAGGCCGGGCTGGACCACGACCACATCGTGAAGGTCTACGAGGTGGGCCATCTGAAGGGGCGGCCCTTCATCGCCATGCAGGCGGTGCTTGGCGATCCGCTCGAATCCGCCGGGGCCTCCCTGCCCGTGGAGGAACGCGTCCGCCTGCTCGCCCTCGTCGCCCGCGCGGTGCACGCGGCGCACCAGCAGGGTCTCGTCCACCGGGACCTCAAGCCCGCGAACATCCTCGTGGAGCGCCAGACCGACGGCAGCCTCAAGCCCTATGTCCTCGATTTCGGCCTCGCCCGCGGGCCCAAGTCCACGGGCCTCAGCACCGGTGGCGTGCCCGCGGGGACGCTGCACTACATGGCGCCCGAGCAGCTCTCCGGCGAGGCGGTGCCGGACCCCTGCAGCGATGTCTACAGCCTCGGCGCTACGCTCTACGCCGTGCTAGGCGGGGAGCCGCCCTTCGGCGGGAGTGGCGCGGAACACCGTTCCGCCCTCCTCAGCGGCCTGCATCGGGTCCTCGGGGATAGCGGCGAGGCTCAGGCCTCGCTCCTGCGCCGCGTGATGGAGGAGGAGGCGCTCCCCCTCCGGAGGAGGGTGCCGGAGCTGCCGAAGGACCTGGAGACCGTCGCCGCCCGTTGCCTTGAGAAGGACCCGTCCCGCCGCTACGCCTCCGCCCTGGCGCTCGCGGAGGATCTGGACCGCTTCCTCGCCGGGGATCCCATCGCCGCGTGTCCGCTTGGCCCCCTGGGTCGGACCCTGCGCTGGACCCGCCGCCACCGCGCCGTCGCCCTCACCTTCGCCGGTGCGGCCGCGGCGCTGCTGGCGCTCCAGCTCTGGTCGGTGCGCTCGGCATGGCTCGCCGCCAACGCCGCCGTGCGCCTCGGGGGCGAGGCCAATGAGATGGAGAGCGCCATGCGCATGGCCTCGCTGCTCCCGCGCCACGACCTCCGCGCGGACATGGACAAGGTCCGCGCCCGCATGGACCTCGTGCGGGAGGAGGCGCGGCGCGCGGGCCGACGCGCGGATGGCCCGGGCGCCTATGCGCTGGGGCGCGGGCATCTGGCGCTGCGCGAGTACGACCCCGCCCGGGCCGAGCTGGAGAAGGCCTGGTCCATGGGCTACCGCACCCCTGATGTGGCCCTCTCGCTGGGCCTCGCGGAGGGCCAGCTCTACCAGGCGCGACGAGACGAGATCGCCTCCATCGCCGACCCCGCCGCACGGGAGGCCGCGCTGACGGAGGCGCGCCGGCAGTTTCGCGACCCGGCCCTCGACTGCCTGCGCCAGGCGCTGGCCTCGGGCGCCGAGCAGCGGGACTACCTTGAGGCCCTCATCGCCTACCAGGAGGAGCGCTTCGAGGACGCGGTGCGCGCGGCGCGGAAGGCCGCCGAGGCCTCGCCCGGCCTCTACGAGGCCCGCCGGCTGGAGGGGGACGCGCTGATGGCCCAGGCCAGGGGCCTCGTGATGCGCGGCGACCAGCCCGGCTCGGTGCCGCTGCTAGAGGCGGCGGGCCAGGCCTACGCCAAAGGCCTCGCCATGGGCCGCAGTGACGCGGGCCTCTACCGCGCGGAGGCGCTCCGCTGCTACTACCTCGCCTTCGACCGGCTCGCCCTCCATGGCGATCCGGATCCCCCCCTCGCCCGCGGGCTCGAGGCCGTCGACCAGGCGCTGGAGGTCGATCCCGGCGACGCCCTCGCCTGCGAGGCGGGCGTGTACCTCAACCTCGAGGCCGCGGACGCCGCGGCCCGACGCGGTCGGGACGGCCTCGCGGAGCTCGAGCGCGCCCAGAGCTTCGCCGAGCGGGCGGTCACGCAGTCGCCCGGGGACCACAAGGCCTGGGAAGCGCTCGGCGCCGCCTGCGGGGCCCGCGTGGACCAGCTCGCGCTGAAGGGCCAGCCGGTGGACGCCCTCGTGGACAAGGGCGTCTCGGCCCTGGAGTGGGCCCTGAAGCTCGCGCCGGCCTCCGCCAACGCGCACTACACCCTCTCGGCCATGCGCATGGAGAAGGCGGATCTCGGCACCCGGCGCGGCGAAGATCCGCGTCCCATGCTCCGCCAGGCCGTCGGCCACGCCCGGGAGGCCGTGAAGCTCGGAGGCAACCGCCCCCTGGCCGTCTTCCTCGAGGCCGAGGCCTGGCAGGCCATCGCCACCTACGAGCTGGACCAGTCGGAGCCCGCCCAGGAGGCCCGGGCCGAAGCCGATCGGACCTACGCCGAGGCCCAGGCCATCAGCCCCGGAGGCCTCGTCTTCCAGGCGCAGCGTGCCGACTGGCTCGGCTTGCTGGCGCTGCGCCTGGAGGCCGGGGGCCTCGACGGCACCCCTACGGCCGCGGAGGCCACCCGCGTCGCACAGGATCTGCAGCGGCGGGATCCGGTGAATCCCCTGGCGCGCCGGGCCCTCCTCCGCGCCAGGGCCGCCGGGGCGCTGCACGGCGCCCAACCGGCCCAGGCGCGCCGGGCCCTCGCGCCGCTGCTCGCGGAGGTGGAGGGCCTCCGCCGCCACGCCCCGGGGGACGGGGGCTGGGGCGAACTGGAGGCGGAGATGCTGGAGCGGGACGCGGAGCTGGGCCTCGCCGCCGGCGCCTCCCCACTTAAGTCCATCGCCCGGGCCCGGGCGAGGCTCACGGCCCTGCTGGGCCTCCCGAAGGATGCCGACGCACACCTGGCGCTGGCCCGCTGCCTGCTGCTCGAGGCCCGCTGGCGGGCCCTCCACCGGCAGGCCCTGGGGGACCTCCCGGCCCGGGCCGAGGGGCTGCTCCAGCAGGCGCCTGCGCTCCAGGGCCGGCCCGAGACCGCGGCGGTGCGCCTGGCCTTCCGCGCCCTCGCCGGCGAGGCGGGCGCGCGGGAACAGCTGCGGGGACTCCTGAAAGACCATGCGATGCTCGCCCGACGCTTCGGCCCCCTCGCCGGCTGACACCGCTACCCCAAGTGATTTCTCGGAACTGCACCCATGGGCGGGGGTGGGCCTCCGTCCCTGCTGTCCGGAATTGGTTAGGTGGTTACAGTGACGTCCTCCCGAAAAACTAGGCCAAGGATTCTGGGGAGTAGGTCAATGCTCGGATCCAATTCAAGCCGTCTTTGGAAGTGATTGAGGAATATGCATCTATTTTAATTGTTGATTTATTAATGCTTGTATTGTGTCTGCACGATCGGACACATTATGCTTCCAACTTTGCACGATCGGACAACTTATGGTTCTGACAGCCTACTAGATTAGCCATTTTCGCCCCCCGAATGAGGTCAATTCGTGGCAGAAACGGACAGAATATGCTTCCTGTCCCGGACACCTTTTCCTTCACGACACAAAGTGGCTTATTTTTTTGCATATGGATTCCATACCTCTATCCATACACATCTTGACCATCAAATCGTCACCTCAATCATTCGTAAGTCGCCCTTTTCCCCCTCGCCCCTCTCCTGCACGAGCCCCTGAGGCGAGCCGTATTCCACTCGTCCATGCCTGCGCCACGAGCTTCGAGGCTGCCGCCACTAAGCAATGAAGCCCAGGGCGTGCTGACGCTACCGGCCTAGGACGAAGGGCAAGGAGGAATGGGGCGTGGGCTATGCCAAAGGGAATGCCCTAGGCCGGATCTCATTGCTAGGCTGGGAGGACTTGGAAGGGGAGACAGGGGGAAAGCTCAGTGGGATTCTTGGTAGAGACCTTCAAGAGAGCCCTGCACCATGACGACCGCACTAGTAAACCGATCGATCCTGAGCTGGGCACGCGAGCGGGCCGGGTTCGGACTCGAAGAGTTGGCCGACAAACTGGGCAACAAGGTGGAAAAGCTCATTCTCTGGGAATCTGGTAAGGCGAAGCCAACCTTCAAGCAGGCACAGGATCTCGCCAATACCCTGCACATCCCTTTCGGCTTTCTCTTCCTGGCCCATCCCCCAGCCGAACCTCTTCCGATTCCTGATCTGCGAACGATCGGGAACCAGTCCGCTGATCGCATCAGCCTTGATCTGCGTGATCTCGTCAATGATGTTCTTCGGAAGCAGGACTGGTACCGCGACCACTTGATTGAGGAGGGCTCCGAACGCCTCCCATTTGTTGGAAGGTTTGGTCTGGATGATTCGGTCGATGCCGTCGCTGCTGATGTGACGGCGACTCTCGCCCTGTCCATTGCCGACCGAGTGATGGCTCGGGACTTTGAAGCATTCCTTGGCTTGCTCATGGATAAGGCCGAAGCTGTCGGCATTTGGGTCATGCGAAGCGGCATTGTTGGCAACAACACTCACAGAGGATTGGATGTTGAGGAATTTCGGGGCTTCGCAATCTGTGATGATCTAGCTCCGGTCGTATTCATCAATGGCAAGGATGCCAAGGCAGCCCAGGTCTTCACCCTGGCCCACGAATTGGTTCATATCTGGATCGGCGAGAGTGGTATTTCGGATCTCTCCCTCGTGCAGCCCAATAGAACCAATCACCGTAGGGCTGAATTGTTCTGTAACGCGGTCGCTGCTGAAGTGCTGGTCCCTCGAGGGGACCTGACCAGTCGATGGAATTCGCAGGAGTCGCTCGACCAGAATGCAACTGAGTTGGCGAGCTTTTTTCGCGTGAGCACTGTGGTGGTCGCCAGGCGAGCGCTCGATATCGGCCTCATCGAATGGCCTGTCTATATTGCGTACTTCCAACGGCAGGCTGAAGTCTGGCGACAAGTCAAAAAGGGACCTGGAGGTGATCCTTACCGAACCATCCCGATTCGGAATGGGAGGCGGTTCACCGAGGCAGTTATCCAGAGCGCCCTTCAAAGAACTACGCTGCTCCGAGATGCAGGAAGCCTGCTAGGAATCAGCCCTTCGAAGATCAGTCGTCTGGCGCAAGAAATCGGCGTCGGGTGAATCGATGTACCTGCTTGATGCCAATGTCTTCATCGACGCCAAGAACCACTACTACAGGTTCGAGTCGTTCCCCGGTTTCTGGGAATGGTTGGACGCTGAACAGGAGAGAGGAACTCTTGCTTCAATCCATCCCATCCGTGATGAGCTTCTGAAGGGCGATGATGAATTGGCCGCCTGGGTGAAGGCAAGGAAGAATACGGAATGGTTTCAGGCGATTGATGATGAACAAACCCAGTTAAACTTCGCCGAAATCGCAGAATGGGTAATGTCACAACCATACAAGGACATAGCCAAAAGTCACTTCTTGGGTGGTGGGGATCCTTGGTTGATTGCAAGGGCCAGAACGATCGGAGCCACCGTAGTCACTCATGAGACCTTTGATGCAGCGAGTCGAAAGAAGGTAAAGAGCCCGAATGTATGTAGGCCCTTCAGCGTGACACCCATCAATGTCTTCGATTTGATCCGGATCACTGGTGCGACCTTCACCCTCCATTGAGGAGGGGCATGATTCATGACCTGAAAACCTATCCCGGCCATAGAGAGTTAGGACTGCCGTGGCTCCCCGACTGTACCGGGCGGTCCACTTGGCGAAGGTTCCTGGCCCGCCGAAACACCGAGGCTCATGACCGGAGAGCCCACCAATACTGGCCTAATCAGCAGGGGGAACGTCACCCCGCATTTTCCCTAAGCACATCCAGGGGGGGGGCCAGATGCCCCTGCGAAAGATGCTGTTGCTGTTTGGAATCAAACGACTCCGACCTGGGTCAATGGGTAGCTGATTCGAAACCGGCAGCCCGTCCCGGGGAGGTTCTGGACACCTACCGTGCCGCCATCCCCTTCGACCAGAAGCTTGACCGTGGGCAGCCCCAGGCCGGTCCCCTTGCCCTCGCCTTTCGTCGTGATGAAAAACTCGAAAAGGTGTTCCATGACCTCTGGGGGCAATCCAGGGCCAGTATCCTCTACCTGGAACTGGATCCTCGGCCCTTCCGGGCTGGCAAAGGAATCCAACCGGATCGTCACGGTTCCCCCGTCCGGCATTGCATCTTTTGCATTGCAGACCAAATTGACCAGGATCTGTTCAAGATGGGACTTTCTGCTAAGGACCAGGAAAGGCCCTGGTGCCAGTTCCAACTGGAGCTCGATGTTGCCAGGAAGCAGCATTCGCAGAAGCTCTTCTTGGCGAGCCAACTCCTGGGCCAGATCCAGGGCTCTGGGCGGTTCAAGATCCTTCCGGGCGAACCCCAGCAGACGCTTTGTGAGTGACATCGCTCGGTCGGTGCTGGCATGAATGCGAGACAACTGCTTGCTCAGGGCGGCGGGGACCGCTTCCAGCTGCTGCTCGATGAGTTGCGCGCTTGTGTGGATGACACCAAGGAAGTTGTTCAAGTCGTGGGCGATCCCGGCTCCGATCGTGGAGAGGGTATTCAATCGTTCGGTTCGCAGGACCACCGCCTGCATTGCCTCCAGGTCCCGGGTGCGCTCCTTCACCCGCCGTTCCAGGGAATGGTTCTGCCTCCTCAGATCTCGCAGAAGGATGAATTGACGAAAAAGCAGCAGGAAGGTTAGCGAAATGAACCCGATCAGAGAGGCCCTGGCGAGCCTCCCTTCGACCAGAAAGCGCAGGAGGATGACGGTCGCAGCCAGGGCAAAGGTGGCATAGGGAATGAATTCCCAGGTTCGGCTGCTTCTCTTGGGTAGACCCGTGAAGTCCAGGGGCACCCTTGACCAGGCGGCAAGGCCAAGGACCAGGGGCGATAGTGCGTAGATGCTGGCCAGCGGTAGGGCTGGCGCCCAGTCCTGAACGAAGAGGTGCTGGATGAGAGAAATAAAAACTGGTTCATCGCGCATTACCGGGGAAGGCTGAGCGGATTTTGAGGGCGAAGTAGTCGTCGTCGCGGAAGCCGTAGGCCATGCGCTTGATCACCTTGGCCTTGTTGTTGATGCCTTCGAGGATC
>Ga0079306_1001545_pt1 | contig 14959 bp, 11 predicted proteins | sample Methanotroph_Enr_FD_79181 | JGI IMG/M metagenome (GOLD analysis project Ga0079306, IMG submission 79181) | Enriched soil microbial communities from Old Woman Creek wetland in Ohio, USA - Methanotroph_Enrichment_5 | ecosystem: Environmental > Terrestrial > Soil > Wetlands | place: USA: Ohio...
AGGATCATGAAAAGATCTTGCCAAATATTCTGTCAGTTGGCAATTAACCAAAGGTACAAAATCATGTAAAGTTCAGAAACGAAAAATTCAATAAAAACAGGTGTCTAACTCCACTAAACTATGATTGGCAGGAATCTTCCGGATTTGATTTTTTAACGGTTGAAAGTTCTCCACTAGCTCCCAAAGATTTTAGATGTTGGAAATAACTGAGGATGACGCGTTAATACTTGGAGGACTGGATTTCTCTGCTGAAAAACAGTAAGATATAAAAAATGAGCTGAATTACTTCAACCCATTCTAAATGTTTCCGGATACTGCGAAATTTTGATATTAATATTTCCTGACCGGCCTTTTCCCTTGTACATTGAATAAACCAACAAAAACAGAGTAGCCTATCAAGGCACCAAAGCCAATTTGTTTCATTACACCCAGCAAATCAGTAGTTTGCCATTCCTGCATAACCTTACCATCTTTAACTTTGCGCATAAAAATGCCGTTAACTTCCAGATTCCTTTTATTAGCTGGTGCTCCCATAAAACTTCCGGTATTTACCGCAGTTGAAACGAACCTGATCGAAACCATATTACCTTCGGCAACAATTCCCGGAAATACCATTTTCAGGTTTGAAAAGGCAGCTTTCATGTCTTGCATAAAGCCAATGTATTCGTCTTTTGTAAACACAAAACCATCGCCTGTATAGGTGAAGTCTTTGTCAAGCAACTGATCCAGATCGTTCCAGCGACCTTCCAAAATGGCAATAGAAACTGCAAGGGCTGTTTTTTTGTTTTCTTCGAGGTTGATTTGTACATTTTCCATCTTTATAATTTTAAAAGTTGATTGATACTTTGATCCTGCAAAGGTGTGGCAAGCACTTGTCATATGCAATATACTACCCAAAAAGAAAGTACAACCAGTTTGGAAAGAGATAGCGATTTATCCTACTTTTGTAATAAAATATGGGATTATGAAACGGTATAATTTAGATGGTACATTTTACTATTGCCCGGTAGATTTGACTTTATCGGTCATTGGTGGAAGATGGAAAGGACTAGTCTTCTGGAACCTGAGGGACGGGGCAAAACGATACAGTGAGATGAAGCGTATTTTGGTCGGGATCAATGATAAAATGTTGTCGCAGGTATTGAAAGAGCTTGAAAAAAGCGGTATAGTGAACCGGAAAGATTACTCCGTAATACCACCAAAAGTTGAGTATTCTTTGACTCCTGAAGGTGAAAAATTATTGCCTGTGATGAAGCTGATGTCGGATTGGGGAACCAAATTTGAGGTAAGGAGTTGATTTTCCAACTAAAAAAAACAGGCCGTCTCAAAACTAGTTTGAAACGGCCTTACTTATAATAAATGTCTTATATAATATAAACTAAGCTAGTTTAACATTTACAGCATTTAATCCTTTTTTTCCATCTTGCAGGTCAAAAGTTACTTCGTCATTTTCTCTGACTTGATCATTTAATCCTGATACATGTACAAAGTATTCTTTGTCTGATGCATCGTCTTTAATAAACCCAAATCCTTTGGATTCGTTAAAAAATTTCACTGTTCCTTTACTCATTATAATAAAAATTAATTTCGCGTAAAGATATTACAATTATTCAGATAATCCTTTAATTTTCAATAAATTAATTTATAGCTTTCAATATACCGACGAATATGGATGATCCAAGGATATCAAAGGCAAAATTTTCAACGCAAAAAGCCCCCTTCCGGCGAACCGAAAGAGGGCTTTTAAAATTTATATTTTGAAGGCTATGTGCGGTAGATTACATCATTCCGCCCATGCCGCCACCCATTCCACCGCCCATTGGTGGCATAGCTGGTTTGTCTTCTTTTTCGTCAACCAAAACACATTCGGTAGTCAGGAACATTCCGGCAATTGATGCGGCATTTTCCAACGCGATGCGGGTAACTTTTGCAGGATCGATAACACCAGCTTCGTAAAGGTTTTCGTACACATCAGTGCGGGCATTGTAACCAAAATCGCCTTTCCCTTCCAACACTTTCTGGACAACGACTGCGCCTTCTTTTCCTGAGTTGAAAACAATCTGACGCAAAGGTTCCTGAATAGCGCGTTTCACGATTTCGATACCGGTTGTTTCGTCATCATTGTCGCCTTTCAGGCCTTCCAGAACTGCGATGCTGCGAATATAGGCAACACCACCACCAGGAACGATTCCTTCTTCAACTGCAGCACGGGTTGCATGCAAAGCATCGTCAACACGGTCTTTTTTCTCTTTCATTTCAACTTCTGAAGAAGCGCCAACATACAAAACAGCAACGCCACCGGCTAATTTAGCCAAACGTTCCTGAAGTTTTTCCTTGTCGTAATCGGAAGTTGTAGTTTCAATCTGTTTTTTGATCTGGTTCACACGGGTTTTGATCGCATCAGCAGAGCCTCCACCTGAAACTACGGTCGTTTTTTCTTTGTCAACAGTAATTTTATCAGCTTTACCCAACATATCGAGTGTAGCATCTTCCATTTTCATACCTTTTTCTTCGGTAATTACAACACCACCGGTCAAAACTGCAAGGTCTTCCAGCATTTCTTTTCTGCGGTCGCCAAAGCCCGGAGCCTTCACAGCACAAACTTTCAACGAACCACGCAGGCGGTTCACAACCAAAGTAGCCAATGCTTCACCGTCAACATCTTCAGCAATAATCAGCAATGGGCGACCAGACTGAGCAGATTGTTCCAGAATAGGAAGCAGGTCTTTCATGGTGCTGATTTTTTTGTCGTAGATCAGGATGAAAGGATGATCCATTTCGGTAGCCATTTTTTCGCCATCGGTAATGAAATATGGAGAGATATAACCACGATCGAACTGCATACCTTCAACAACATCAACATAAGTTTCTGTTCCTTTGGCACTTTCAACAGTTATTACACCTTCTTTATTCACTTTTGCCATAGCTTCGGCTATCAGGGCGCCAATTTCGCTATCGTTATTGGCGGCAACTTTAGCCACCTGTTCAATTTTCTTCAGATCATCGCCAACATTCTGCGCTTGATTTTTGATGCTTTCAACCACTTTCAGCACAGCTTTGTCGATACCGCGTTTCAGATCCATTGGATTTGCGCCGGCAGCAACGTTTTTCAAACCAACAGAAATCAACGACTGAGCCAAAACAGTTGCCGTAGTTGTTCCGTCACCTGCATCGTCGCCGGTTTTGCTGGCTACTTCTTTCACCATCTGCGCGCCAATGTTCTCGTAAGCATTCGAAAATTCGATTTCTTTTGCTACAGTTACACCGTCTTTTGTGATTTGCGGAGCACCGAATTTCTTTTCAATTACCACGTTGCGGCCCTTTGGTCCGAGGGTTACTTTTACTGCATCAGCCAATTTATCGACTCCTTTTTTCAGGAGGTCGCGGGCTTCAATATTGAATTTAATTTCTTTTGCCATTTTTATTCTTTTTAATCTGTTAGTAATCTGTTATTAAGCAATAAACAAAACATCAGTTTGAGACATCAACAGGTAATCAGTTCCGTCGATGCTGAGTTCAGTCCCGGAATATTTTCCGTAGAACACGGTATCACCAACCTTGATTTCCATCGGTTCGTCTTTTTTTGGTGAACCAACTAAAATCACCTGACCAACCTGTGGTTTTTCTTTTGCCGAATCAGGAATAATGATTCCACTAGCTGTTTTCTTTTCTGCTTCCTTAGGCTGTACCAATACTTTGCCAGCAAGGATTTTTCCTTTTAAATCTGCCATTTCAAATTATTTTTAGACGTTAAACTTATATTGTTAAAATTTTGCCATCCTCTTTTAGCAGATACTATGCCAAAGAAGTTATTGTTGATATTGAGTTTGGAAATTGGACATTTTTACCTTTTTGTCTGGCACAAACATGTAAAAACACTTATAACACACTGATATATAACAAATCTGGCATGTTTGTATTGTTTGTCATTTTGCGTGTCATGATGTCAGATTTTTTAGTATTACAGAGCCTAAAAGGCAAAATCAGGAGTTAACTAAAGTCGGGGTTTCATTTTGAGTGAGACCTTGACTAAAAAATCTATGTTTTCCCGAATTACTTATTTATTGAAAGTCAGCCCGGGTAATTCTTACTTAGAACAGCCTCTTAAATCCGATTACATCTTTAACTTCATTCAGAGTTGCCTGAGCTGACTCACGGGCCCTTTCGGCGCCCATGCGGGCAACTTTGCCCAGGTAAGCTTCATCTTTCAGGATTTCCAGAATCCGTTCGCGGATTGGCGCGGTGAAAGCTACAATGTCTTCGGCCAATTGTTTTTTCAGGTCGCCGTAACGGATGCTGCAATCGTTGTAAGCCGCATCGAAATGTGTCACCACATCAGGCGTTGAAACGATTTTCAGCAGGGTAAACAGGTTCTCCACTGCTTCTGCCTTTTTGCTGTTTGGTTCGGTCGGGCCGGCATCGGTAACTGCGCGCATCACTTTTTTGCGAATGTCCTTCGGGTCTTCAACCAGGAATATCCCATTTCCTTCCGATTTACCCATTTTACCGCTGCCATCCAGCCCCGGAACTTTAATCATGTCACCACCATCGAAGGTAAATGGCTGAGGTAATGGGAATAATTCGCAGTTGTACATGCGGTTGAAACGTCCGGCGAACTTGCGGGCCATCTCTAAGTTTTGCTCCTGATCTTTTCCTACCGGAACAAATTGTGCTTTATGGATAATGATGTCGGCAGCCATTAAAACCGGGTAAGTCAGCAAGCCTGCATTCACGTTTTCGGGTTGCTTCCGGGCTTTTTCCTTGAACGAAGTGGTGCGTTCCAGTTCGCCCAGGTAGGCATTCATGTTCAGGAAGGCATATAATTCCGATACTTCAGGAACATCGCTCTGGATAAAAATGGTTGCTTTCTCCGGATCGATTCCGCAAGCCAGATATTCGGCCAAAACCTGTTTTACGCCTGACTGCAGATCGCCCGGAGTTGGGTGAGTGGTAAGCGAATGAATATCGGCGATGAAAAAATAGCAGTTGTAATCTTCCTGCATTTTCAAAAAGCTACGCACCGCACCGAAATAATTTCCGAGGTGCAAATTTCCGGTTGGCCTGATGCCACTGACAACTATCTGTTTGGTCATGATTTTCAATTCAGTTCAATGGGCAGCAAAAATACATGAAGTATTTGCATTTCACAAGAAATACGAAAAAGGATTATTTTCTGATGTCCATCAGCTAAAGCAGACGGCAAAGAATATTGCTTTTGGCAGAAGTTGCGCAGTAATTCAAGGCTTTATCCTTTGCCGTTGGCTTCAGCCAACGGACAGAATTTAATAAGGATTTTGGGCTTTAGCCCTGATTGGAGATTTTTACAGCATCAACAATCCATTTTCTCTTAATTCCTTTATCGCGGGGCTATTCCAGAAAAGTATAAAATCGTCGCCGGTGTGTTGTTCAAAGCTTTTTTCGAGTTCGCTAAAGGTGGTTTGTGCCTGATTGTACACTGAAAGCGCCGGAATCTGAGCGAATAACCATTCGCCTTCAACCTGTTTAAGCTGAATCACCAAATCGTGCTTTTTGTTGCTGAAGGTGAGTTCGGCCATTTCAAAGCTTTGGTTTTTCTTCTTTTTGTTAAAATTCCGGATCGAAGGAATTCCTCCCAACCAAACAATTTTGGCATTCGGACTGGCAGGTTCGTAAGCCTGTTCGTCAATGGCTTCCTGAATGTATTTTGGTGTAACAGAAGTTTTTGGAACTTTAAACTCGAACCAATCCTGAAGCGAAAAATCGAAGCAAATGCCGTGCATGTAATTGAAAAGTGATTTTTTGAGTCCTTCGCTAAACCGGTCGTGATCAGTTCCGGTTGGGTCGGTGTGGATCAGGTCATTATTGGCAAATGTGCCGGGTTTTTCGTTTTCAATTTTCACCTTAAATTGAGCAGGATTCAGACCAACCGGGCTGTGGGCCGTCATGGCAAAATGGTGCCAGAAGCCCGATTGAATGACTCCAGCCTCGAATAATTGCCTGACCACCTCCAGCGAATCGACGGTTTCCTGTGCGGTTTGGGTTGGAAAGCCGTACATCAAATAAGCATGAACCATGATTCCGGCACGCGTGAAATTATCGGTTACTTTTGCAACTTTCGCTACGCTCACTCCTTTGTTGATCATGGCCAGCAAACGATCAGAAGCCACTTCCAATCCACCGGAAACCGCGATGCAACCCGATTCTTTCAGAAGCAGACATAAATCGGACGTAAAACTTTTCTCGAACCGGATATTGGTCCACCAAACGACAGTGAGTTTGCGGTGGATGATTTCCAAGGCCAAAGCACGCATCAGCGCCGGTGGAGCGGCCTCGTCCACAAAGTGGAATCCGATTTGTCCGGTCTGACGGATCATTTCTTCGATTCGGTCGCATAAAACCTGTACAGTGTTAGGTTCGTAGCGTCTGATGTAATCGAGCGAAGTGTCGCAAAACGTGCATCTGCCCCAGTAGCAACCGTGTGCCAGAGTGAGTTTGTTCCAGCGGCCATCGCTCCAAAGGCGGTGCATTGGGTTCACAATTTCGATCACTGAGATGTAGCTGTCCAGTTGAAAATCAGAATAATCTGGAGTCCCAGCTTCGAACTGTGAAAAGTCAGCTTGCGTGGAACCGTTCATGTAAACCACTTCGCCGTTTTCAAGTGCAAAAGTGCGTTTAAGTTCAGCTTTTCCGCGTTTTCCGTCAAGGAATTCAATCAGGTTCAGCATCGGAGCTTCGCCGTCGTCAAGCAAAATAAAATCGAAGTATTCAAAAACCCTTGGATCGCTTAATGAGCGCAGTTCGGTATTCGGGAAACCTCCTCCCATCGCTATTTTCAGTTCAGGATAATGCTTTTTGAGGTATTGTGCGCACTTGAATGCACTGTATAAATTTCCGGGAAAAGGCACTGAAAAAGCCACCAAAGAAGGCTTTGAGTTTTCTATTTTTTCCTGAAGCAGTTTCAGTAAAATGCGGTCGATAAAACTTTCCGGAGCCAGCAGCGCCTCATTTAACTCATCAAAGGTGGCGGCCGATCTGCCCAACCGCTCGGCGTATCGGCTGAACCCAAAATGTGGATCAATGGCCTCAACAATCAAATCAGATAAATCTTCGAGGTAAAGCGTGGCCAAATGCTTGGCTTTGTCGCGGTTTCCCATCGTGCCGAATGCCCACTCCAGGTCTTCGGTTTGCGCAAAGCGCGAGGCTTCGGGTAAATAGTTTCCTTCGCAAATGATGTGAGCCAGTGCAACATTCTTTTCCTGCAAGAAGGCGATCACCTGATCGATGGTTTGGATATAACTTTCGCGTAAACTGTAGATGCGTTGAGCGTTTGGCGATAGTTGCAGGTTTCGGGTTGCGAGTTCCGAGAAAAGCGATTTCAGCCCTTCTGAAGAAAACAAAGCCAGTATGGTCTCAATACCCAAATCGCACTGGCAAGAGGATATATTTTTCGTATTTAAAAACCCTTTCAGGTAGGCTGTTGCCGGATAGGGTGTATTCAGTTGAGTAAATGGCGGGGTGATCAGGAGTATTTTTTGGCTCACGATGTATCTTTTTTAACACGTAAAAGTAATATAATGCAGATAAAGTTTTTAGTTGCGTTATATACAGGAAAATTTATTCAAAACAGATATGCAAACAAAAGAAAGACTGTCTGTTTCGACTCAAATATGTAGTAACTTTATTTACTTAAATCAAATAGCCATGCAAGCGAAACATTTCATCATCGTGGTTTTGGCAAGTTTCTTTTCGGCGAAGGGTTCCTCCCAGGAAGCTTTGCAAAACCGAAAACCATACGCTGCCGGTCGATTTTATACAGATAAACCTTCCGAATTGAAAACTCAACTGCAGCAAATGTTTTCAAAAGCAATAGTGAAAAAGTCCGGAAAAACTCCTCTCGCAATTGTGGTTCCTCATGCCGGATATGTATTTAGTGGTGAGATAGCAGCTTCAGCGTATAACCAGATTAATCCCGACCAGAAATTCGAACGTATATTTATTATTGGCTCAAGTCATGTCATGGCTTTCCAGGGGGCTTCGGTTTATTGTTCAGGAAATTACGAAACACCACTTGGCACAGTTAAGGTTGACACTGAACTTGCTAAACAATTGGTTGCGGAAAATAAAATCCTGAAGGACTATCCTGAACCCCATCTGAATGAACACAGCATCGAAGTTCAGCTGCCATTTTTGCAGTACCATTTGAACACCGATTTTAAGATTGTTCCGATAATTATTGGTTCGGCAACGGCTGAAACTGCAACAAAACTGTCTGAAATCTTCAAACCGTACTTGAATGAAAAAAATCTCTTTGTGATCAGTAGCGACTTTTCGCACTATCCGGAATATGAAGATGCAAAGAAGGCTGACCGTACAACAGCTGAAGCCATTCAATCGAATAAAGCTTCGAAGTTAATTGCAGCCCTTGAGAACAATGAAAAGAAAAATATTCCCGGACTGGCAACCAGTTTATGCGGATGGAGTTCGGTGCTGACCTTACTGCACATGACAGAACAAATGCCCGACATGTCAGTGGACCTGATTCAGTATAAAAACTCCGGAGATTCTTCGTATGGCGGAAAGGACCGGGTGGTTGGATATTATGCCATTTCCTTCAATCAGGGAAAAGTGAAAGATCCGACGATTGGATTTTCACTAAGCACCCAGGATAAAAAGTACCTGTTAAAACTTGCCCGTGAAACCATTGAGCAATATGTCAGAAAAGGAACTACTCCAGAGGTTGATCCTAAAAAACTGAGCGCCACCCTGAATACTCCCTGTGGCGCATTTGTCACCCTCAATAAGAATCATATTCTCCGGGGCTGTATCGGTCGTTTTGAGCCGAATATGGCACTGTGGACGGTTGTTGAATTGATGTCCGTCGCTGCGGCTACCCAAGACTACCGGTTCAGCAAGGTTGAGCCAAAAGAACTCAATCAGATCGAAATTGAAATCTCGGTGCTGACACCTTTAAAACGGATCAAATCAATTGATGAATTCATAATGGGCAAACACGGAATTTATATAAAACAAGGAAATTCGACAGGTACATTTTTACCTCAGGTAGCCACTTCAACTGGATGGAGTAAGGAAGAGTTTCTCGGCCATTGCGCTCAGGATAAAGCAGGTATCGGTTGGAATGGCTGGAAAAATGCTGAACTGTACACCTACGAAGCACTGGTTTTTGGAGAAGGGGAGGAGAAATAGTTGAAAATGTTTCTGTGGTTTCTTTCGTTTCTGTGGTTCTCATTTTCGAAAAGAGGTCCGGTGTGTATGAGAATATTCACTGACCAAAACCCAAAGCAAAAACATCAGCGCTAACAATAACAACAGTAACAATAGTAACTTTTCAAACAATAGAAACCCTTCCTGATGAACACCGCCTATCCCCTCCTACCGGTCAGTATTCTGATCATCCTATTTTACTCCCTGTCGTTTGCATTTTCGCAAATGGGGTTGGTGAGCAAGGCAAACCACCGGAAATTCTGGAATGTTTTGCTGCTGTTAACCTTCCTGACAACCAGTTTAATCGGATTGCTGATGGTTGTAAAAATCAACTACAAACTGGTGATTCCCATCTACGACCAACTGGTTGGCTTTCATGTTGGGTTTGGAATCGGTATGGCTATTATCGGATTTTTTCATTTCTGGTGGAACCTTCATTATTACCTCAAACTTTTTAAGGTTGACAAGCGAATCGGGAAACAGCAGACCTTCCGGATAGATCATGATCTGGACGAACAACGGCTGAAACTTTTCGCCTTTTTGCTGGGCAGCACGACCATTGTTGCACAGGTTATTTTGCTTCGGGAATTTATGGCTGTTTTCAGTGGCAACGAACTGGTGATTGGATTGGTAATGGCCAACTGGATGATTTTAACAGGACTCGGTGCTTTTCTTGGCAAGTTTCGGCTACGCATTAAAAAAGCCTTACCGATAATCGTTTCAGGCTTGCTCATCCTCTCGGTTTTGCCTTTCATTACCACCTTCCTGATCAATTTCCTAAAAAACAAAGTCTTTCCGATCGGGGCAATGATCAGCATGTATCAAATCTTCTTTGCTTCGTTGTTGTTACTGATTCCATTTTGCCTGGTGAGTGGATTCCTGTTTACCTTTATTGCAACACGTTTTTCTGAAATCAAGGAAAACAATGAAACCGGAACGATTTATGGTTTCGAATCGGTTGGAAGTATCGTTGGCGGTCTGGTCAGTGGATTGCTCTTTATTTTTGTTTTTTCATCCATCGAAAGCCTGTTGATTCTGGCAATAATCAACGGTTTGGTACTTTTTCTGACCGGACTGAAACCACCTTTGAGAAATTTGGTTTGGACACCCTTGCTGTTGGTTATTCCGGCATTTGCTCTTTTGTTTTTTCATCCTGAAAATAAGATTCGAAGCTTTGTTTATCCCAATCAGGAAATTGTAGTTTCAAAAGATTCTCCTCACGGGAATATCGTGATCACCAGACGGGAAAAGATGTGGAGCGTTTTCAACAACAATGTGCTGCTGTTCGATTCCGAGAATTTCATGCAGAACGAAGAAGCCGTACATTTTGCCATGCTTCAGCACCCGCATCCTTCAAGTGTTTTGCTGGTTTCCGGAGGACTTTCAGGACAAATTGCTGAAATCAGAAAATACGGGAAACTTTCGATCGATTACGTGGAAGATAACCGGTGGTTGCTGGATTTGATGAAAGACACGCTCAAAAAAATAACCGATAAGAACCTGAACATTTTCTCGACCGATCCACTTCGGTTTATCCGGAATACTACCCAGAAGTACGATGTGGTAATACTGAACCTTTCCGGCCCGGGCACCATGCAGGCGAACCGTTTTTATACGCTCGAATTCTATCAGCTCCTGAAACAGAAACTTTCGCCCGGAGCGGTGATTTCATTCGGGATTCCGTCACCACCCAATTACCTGAATGCGGAAGCCGTTGACCTAAATTCGACCCTGTTTGCAACGCTAAAGAAAATGTTTCAGAATGTGATCATCATTCCGGGAGAGGTAAATTATTTTCTGGCTTCCGATGCCCTATTGACGTACAACATTGCTCAGGCCATTCAGGAAAAAGGGATTGAAAACCGCTATGTCAATCAGAATTATATCGACGATGCACAACTAAAAAACAGGGGAGCCAACATCCTTTCGGCATTAAATCCTGCTGCTGATATCAACCAAAATCTGAAGCCAGTTTCATACAACCAGCAATTGGCCTACTGGCTGAGCTACTTTAAAGGAAAATACCGGATCATGGCTATTTTGGCTGTGGGTTTGGGTTTGTTCGTTTTCTTCAGCGGAAGCAGGCCTTCCAAAGCCATGTTTCTTACTGGTTTTTCGGCCTCCGGACTCGAAATACTTTTACTTTTTGGTCTGCAGATTTTCTTCGGAAATATTTACCTGTTTACCAGCTTTGTCTTTACTGGTTTTATGCTTGGCTTGGCTGTTGGTTCGTTATACGGGAAATCATTAAAAAGCTCACCGGAGAGAAATTACCTTCCGGTCACCCAACTGCTGATTGGTGTTTTTGCTGCCGTTATAAGTATTGCACTATTTTCTCCTGAAATGGCAGTTCTGCCATCTGCTCTGGTTTATTCGTTGTACCTTGCAGCAACGGTGCTGATTGGAGGACTTACCGGCTTCCAGTTCACGCAGGCCAGTCTGATTAATTCAGACAATTACTCTGAAATTTCAGGAAAAACATACAGTTATGATTTGCTTGGTTCGGCACTGGGAGCGCTTGCAACAGCGATTTTTCTGGTGCCCAGACTGGGAATTGTGGCTTCTGCATTAATAATTGCTTTCGTAAATCTGGTATTCGGAGTCTGGTTACTGTCAAAAAGAATTTTAATCCAATGAAACCTGGCACTCTATTTTTCGTTCAGAATGTTGAACTGATTTTTTTCGTTTGCGATTGAACCTAAAACTTTTAACAATGATGATCTTTCAGGATATGAACAAGCGTGAATTTTTGAAACAGGGGCTGGCAGCCACCGGTGCTATTGCCTGTTCACCGTTAATGAGTTTTTCCGGACCAACCAGCGAAAAACTCTGGAAATGGAGTAAAGAAGGTTTATACTGGTCATCCACACCGCGCGGTACCAAATGTCTGATTTGCCCCAATGAATGTATAATAAAAGAGGGTGAAACGGGTCTTTGCCACAACCGGATGAACTACCAGGACAAACTTTATTCGATGGCCTACGGAAATCCTTGCGCCGTAAATATCGACCCAATTGAAAAGAAGCCGCTTAACCATTTTTTGCCCGGCTCGAAAGCCTTCTCGATTGGAACAGCCGGGTGCAACCTGGCTTGTATGAACTGTCAAAACTGGACCATTTCGCAGGTTAGCCCAAAGGAAACGCGCAACTACGATTTAATGCCTGACAAATTGATTGATGAAACCATTGCCGCAAAATGTCAATCCATTGCTTACACCTATTCCGAACCCATTTCGTTTTATGAGTACACGCTCGATTCGGCTAAACTGGCAAGACAGGCGGGCATCAAAAATGTCTTGGTTACAGCAGGTTTCATCAACGATGAACCGCTTCGCAACTGGTGTAAATACATCGACGCCGCCCGGGTGGACCTGAAATCGTTCAGCAATGAAATTTACCTGAAACTGAGTGCAGGGGCACTCCAGCCGGTCTTAAATACACTAAAAACATTTGCAGAAACGGGTGTTTGGCTCGAAATCATCAACCTGGTTGTGCCAAGTTGGACAGACAATCTGGATATGATTAAACGCATGTGCAACTGGCTGGTAGAAAACAAGCTTGCCAATTCGCCGCTACATTTCGACCGGTTTCATCCCGATTATAAATTGACCCAATTACCGGCAACACCAATTGGAGTGCTGACCCAGGCCCGCGACATTGCCCTCGCTGCCGGAATAAAATATGTTTACATTGGCAATGTTCCCGGCCTCGATGCTCAAAATACCTTTTGTCCGAAATGCCACGAAGTTGTAATTGAACGGAAGGGGTTTACCATCGTTCAGAATAATCTGGTGAAAGGCGCCTGCAAAAAATGCGGCGAAAAAATCCCCGGAGTTTGGGGATGAGGTGAACTAAATCTACTATTCCGAAATAATATTTCATACTTTTACGAACTGAATTGGCTCCAGAATTGGCGTTGCCAACATGGACTAACAGGGAATCCGGTGCGATACCGGAGCTGTACCCGCAGCTGTAAGCCTTTTAAATAACTTTTTGAACCACTTGCCACTGTTTCGATTCGTCGCTACGGGAAGGCTGCGAAAAGTGAGGCGAGCCAGAAGACCTGCCAATTTCAGACAATTTTTATTCGAATCTTCGGGAAAAAAGTTCGGTGAAGGGCAATTTCAGTTTCCTTTTCATTTCTTCCGGGGTAAAATGCTTAAAATGAGAAAGAATTCATTTATCCTGATTGTACTTCTTTTGTGTCAGCTTGCAGCTCAGACACAGGAAGCCAAACGCATAGTTTCGCTGGTTCCGTGGGTAACCAAAAGTTTATACCTGATGGGCGAACAGAATCGCCTGGTGGGTTGCACGAGTTTTTGCCCGGTTGTGGCTTCAGATCATATTGCGGTAGTAGCCAATGCGATGAATGTTAGCCTCGAAAAAATTCTGACCTTAAAACCAGATCTGGTAATGGCCTCGTCACTGAACAGACCTGAAACGATTGATAACCTGAGAAAACTGGGTATACATGTAGTTTTACAACCCTATCCGAAATCGTTCGAAGAGATTTGTGACTATTTTGTTCAGATTGGGGAACTGGTTGGCCAGACTTCCAAAGCGAACGAAATTGTGAAGCTGCAGAAACTTCGGCTGGAAAAACTGAAAGCAGGCATTCCCTCCGGAAAAACACCGAATGTTTTTATCCAGATTGGCGCAAAACCACTGTTTTGTGCAGTTCCGAATACGTTTATGGAAGATTTTATCCGGTTTTCAGGAGGGAAAAACAGTGCTAAAGACCTAACCTTGGGTAGTGTTACCCGCGAATATGTACTGAAACAGAATCCTGACGTTATTTTTATCGTCACTATGGGAATTGTAGCTCAGGAAGAAAAAGAGACCTGGCTGAGTTACCAGGCGCTTTCGGCAAGCAAAAGCAAGAAGATTTTTATTCTCGATGCCGATAAAACCTGTAGTCCGACGCCGATTTTGTTTGTGGATGCGCTGGAAGAAATGATAAAACTGATGTATTAGAAAAAGTGCCTAGAGTTTGGAGTGAACTAGAGTGCCTAAAATTAAAAACAATTGACGATTTGACGATTGACAATTTACTTGATGCAAAGAATAGTAAATTGTAAATAACGAAATAGTAAATTTGGAGATGCCGAAAAAATACTTTCAATGGCTTGTTATTCTGGCTGGATTAATCTTCCTGCTGATAGCTTCTGTGATCCTTTCGCTATCGGTTGGCGAAATGAACCTGGGGTTTTCTGATATTTTCAGGATTTTCAGGGAAGGACATGAAAGCATGGAATACACGATTATCAGTCAGATCCGGTTTCCGCGTGTGCTTTTGGGAATAGCTGTTGGCGGAGCACTCAGCCTTTCAGGAGTATTATTGCAGGGCGTTTACCGCAATCCGTTGGTTGAGCCTTATACATTGGGAATATCGGGTGGCGCTTCGCTGGGAGTGGCAATTGCCATTGTTTTCGGACTTCATCAGCTTGTTGGCTCATTTGTTTTGCCTTTGAGCGGTTTTGCCGGTGCTTTCCTGATCATTTTTCTGGTGTATTCCATCAGTTCCCGCAGCGGTCGTATCAATATTCAAAGCATGTTACTTACCGGGGTGATGATCAGTTTTATTGCATCTTCTTCGATGATGCTGTTGATGGCCACCACCAATTCGGAAAACCTGCACGGAATTATTTTCTGGATTATGGGTTCGCTGGACGAACCAGACATGTCACTTATTTACCTGACTTTAATTCTGGCATTGGTGTCACTCATTGCTTCATATCTGTTTGTACAACCGCTCAATG
>Ga0079306_1001547_pt1 | contig 14946 bp, 14 predicted proteins | sample Methanotroph_Enr_FD_79181 | JGI IMG/M metagenome (GOLD analysis project Ga0079306, IMG submission 79181) | Enriched soil microbial communities from Old Woman Creek wetland in Ohio, USA - Methanotroph_Enrichment_5 | ecosystem: Environmental > Terrestrial > Soil > Wetlands | place: USA: Ohio...
CATGGGCTTTCTGATGCGCCTCTGAAATTGTCTTCGCGACTGCAATCCCACAGGGGTTTGCATGCTTGATGATCGCGACACATGGCTCAGAATGATCATGGGCTGCGCGCCACGCCGCATCTGCGTCGGTGTAATTGTTGAACGACATCTCTTTGCCGTGAAGTTGGGTTGCACCTACCAAGCCACTCGGTGCGCCGACGTTGGCGTAAATTGCCGCGCTTTGATGTGGATTCTCTCCGTAACGCAATTCGTTCTTCTTCTCCCAGATTGCGCCAAACCACGCGGGCAATTCATCTTCGCTAGCTGACAGCCAATTGGCGATCGTGAGGTCGTACTCCGCGGTGGTGCGAAATACGGCAAGTGCCAACTCTTGACGATCTCGCGCGGTGAACCCGCCAGCCTCAATGGCTTCGTACAACTTCGCATATTGAAGGGGAGAACAAATCACGGCGACTGATCCGTGGTTCTTCGCGGCACCGCGCAACATCGACGGTCCCCCGATATCGATCTGTTCGATGCATTCTGCGAAATTCGCACCCGAGGCGATCGTTGCAGCAAACGGATAAAGGTTCACAATCACAAGGTCAAAGGGAGCGATATCGTGCTCGGCAATTTGGTCGAGATGAGCGGCATTGCTCTGGTCTGCAAGTATCCCCGAGTGAATGCGAGGGTGCAGCGTCTTAACTCGCCCGCCCATGATCTCTGGAAAACCCGTGTATTCGCTCACTTCTGTCACTGCAATCCCTGCACCCGCAAGGGTCTTGGCAGTCGAGCCCGTTGAAAGGATCTCCACATTGGCGCTCTGAAGGGCGGTACCGAGTTCTATCAAGCCGGTCTTGTCGTAAACGCTGACCAAGGCTCGTCGAATGTGCTTGCGATCAGACCCAGCAGCGTTAGACACGGTTGTTCTCCAATGTAGGTAAAAGTTCCTTGAGGGTCGCGACTATGAGACCTCGCTCGGCAATCTTAATGCGTTCGTGCAGCGTCGATTCGTCATCGCTTGGTAAAACCGAAACTGGCACTTGGGCGATCACTTCACCTGTATCCACGCCTGCGTCCACCCAGTGAACGCTCGCGCCCGTGACTGAAACCCCCGCGGCAATCGCATCGCGAACAGGGTGAGCCCCTGGGAAAGCGGGCAGCAATGCTGGATGCGTATTGATCATCTTGAACCGGGTGACAAAGAATGGCGAGAGGATTCGCATGAAACCGGCGCTGACAACGAGATCTGGCTGCAATGCATCCATGTGCTCGATCAACTGCGCATCCCACTGCAGGCGATCCTTCTGCATCGGGTGAACAAAACAGGCAATGCCAGCGGCTTGGGCGCGCGTAAGTACGTGCGCGTCTGCCCGATCCGAAATCACCTCAATGATTTGCGCATCGAGGTCACCCGTCTTCACAGCATCAAAGATCGCTTGTGCCAGAGAGCCTTGGCCTGAAGCCAGAACAACGATCTTTGCGCTCATGTTGCACGCCTTCTACTTATTGATCCCGCGGCTGCCGGAATGGCCCATGCAAAGAAGATACCCACTCCCAGTTCAAGGGCAATAGCCAGTGTCACTTTCCAGATTGACACTCCCACCGATCCCATGGCTTGCGTGAGAAGAGCGCCGCTACTCAAATAAGAGATCAGGGCCACCAAGGATGTAAAGGTAAGGATGCCAATCAGAAGAGATCTTGCCCCCGTTGAAAAGGTTTTTCTGTAGAGAACAATGCCCGCGGCGAAGACTGCGATCCCACTAAGGAGAACCAGAGGATGGCGTCCGGTGGGAAGTGCGCCCAAGAGGGGAAGGGCCGGTATCTCCAATATCCGGTGGGTAAGCGGGGCAACCAACGTGTGTGCGCCGATAGCGAACCCGGGGCCGACCAAATAAGCAAGTGTCGCAACTATGGCATTTGGCAGATAGAGGAGATTGAAGATGAAGAGAAGCACACCGCCCACTAGGCCAGGTTGCAGAACGACAATGAGATTCTGAATCGTCGAGATGTGAAATGCCAATGACACCCCAAGTACGAGAGAGGAAATGCCAAGGGCGATTGCTACCAAGCGAAGAGCAATATCGAATCCATCAAAATACCTTCTTCCCTCGGCAGCTCGAAGGTTCACGGTCGCGATCAAGACGATCGGGATAGTCGTCAACGGGACGTAATACAGAACCGGTGACACGGCGTGTGTGTTCGAGCCCCACGCTAAAAGGGCAGCAATGCCTGCATAGACAATAGAAAAGACGATGCGCAGAAGCCTCAGAGACCGAGCATCTGGTTCCATCCGCGCAATCGCACGGATGAAGCAACTACGAATCGCGATGATAGGAAAAATCATCGCGCCAAGGGGAAGGTAGGACAAAAATCCTGCTTGATTCGCAGGCGGCAACACCACGTTGAAAGGAACATGATGGGCGCCAAGCCAGAGCCATAACGCCGCTCGCATTGGATCAGAGGTATTGCCGTTGCTGCTGCCCGCCGTCGCCCACCCCAACATCGCGATAAACGCGGTTGGAAGGAGAACGAGGGCAATGCTGCGCAGCGCTTGTGTCAACGAGACCCATAGGACGCGTTGGAACATGCGTGTTATCGCTTCAGGATTGCACGCATCAAGCGCGCGGTCTCACTTGGAGTTTGTCCGACCCGCACGCCTGCGGCCTCTAGCGCATCCTTCTTACCTTGAGCAGTTCCGGATGAACCAGAGACGATTGCCCCTGCATGGCCCATGGTCTTGCCTTCAGGAGCCGTGAAACCTGCGACATAGCCGACGACTGGCTTGGTCACGAATTCGCGGATGAAATCCGCTGCGCGCTCTTCTGCATCTCCGCCGATTTCACCGATCATGACGATCGCCTCTGTTGCGGGATCATCTTGAAATGCTCGGAGGCAATCAATGTGGGTCGTGCCGATGATCGGGTCTCCACCAATTCCAACCGCAGTGCTGATTCCGATATCGCTGAGCTCGTATGCCATCTGGTAAGTGAGTGTTCCTGACTTCGAAACCAAACCAATCGGGCCAGTGCCGGTGATATTAGAAGGAATGATTCCGATGTTGGACTCACCGGGTGTGATGATTCCTGGGCAGTTGGGGCCGATGATTCGCGTCTGGCCCTTGCTCTGGGCGTATGCGAAGAAAGCCGCCGTGTCGTGCACGGGAATTCCTTCGGTGATGACAACAACCAGAGGCATTGCCGCATCAATCGCATCGATGACTGCAGCCTTTGCAAACTTTGGAGGAACGAATACAACCGATGCGTTTGCCTGTGTTGCGGCAACGGCTTCGCTGACGGTGTTGAAGACGGGCAACAAGTGACCGTCAATATCCACGATCATGCCACCCTTGCCAGGTGTCACTCCGCCGACGATGTTTGTGCCAGAAGCCAACATCTTCTTGGTGTGCTTGGTGCCCTCGGCACCTGTCATTCCTTGGACGAGAACGCGCGTCGCCTTGTTGATGAAGATTGACATTATTTAGCCGCCAATTCCGCGGCGCGAGCTGCTGCGCCATCCATAGTGTCTAGTTGTTCGACGAGTGGGTGGGCCGCTTCGGTGAGAATGCGTCGCCCCTCAATAACGCTGTTACCGTCTAGGCGGACGACGATCGGCTTGTTCGCTTTGTCGCCCAGAATCGAAAGTGCCTGAACGATTCCGTTTGCGACCGCGTCACAGGCGGTAATGCCGCCGAAGACGTTGACGAAGACGCTCTTCACATCCTTGTCTCCGAGGATGATCGAGAGTCCATCGGCCATAACCTGAGCAGAGGCGCCGCCTCCGATGTCCAAGAAATTGGCGGGCTTAACTCCGCCAAACTTCTCACCAGAGTAGGCAACAACATCAAGGGTGCTCATGACGAGTCCGGCTCCGTTGCCGATGATGCCAACCTCACCGTCCAGTTTCACGTAGTTGAGATTCTTGGCTTTGGCTTCTTCTTCAAGGGCATTCTCAGCAGAGTGATCAATAAGTGCTTCATGATCTGGGTGGCGGAAATCCGCGTTGTCGTCGAGCGTGACTTTGCCATCGAGGGCGATGATGCGGCCGTCGGTCGTCTTTACGAGAGGGTTGACCTCGACCAACGTGGCATCTTCAGAAACAAAAACACCCCAGAGAAGCACGAGGACTTCGGCGACTTTCTCGGCAATGTCTGCAGGAAATGCAGCATCCTGAATGATCTTCAACGCCTGTGTTTTGGTGAGCCCTGCGATTGTGTTTACCGGAACCTTGATCAACTTCTCAGGGGTCTCATGCGCAACGGCTTCGATATCCATTCCGCCTGCGACAGATGCCATCACTAGGAATGTTCTGTTAGAGCGATCTAGCAAGATAGCCAAGTAATATTCTGAATCAATCGGCGCAGCCTGCGCAATCATCACTTTGCCAACAATGTGGCCTTTGATATCCATCCCAAGAATCGCGCCGGCTTTCTCGCGCGCATCCTCCACGGATTCTGCAAGCTTCACTCCGCCCGCCTTGCCGCGCCCGCCTACTTTTACCTGAGCTTTGACTACAACTTTTCCGCCAATTCTTTCCGCGGCAGCTGCAGCTTCATCAGCAGTAGTGGCAACGGCACCAGCTAGAACTGGGACGCCATGCTTTTCAAAAAGATCTCTAGCTTGATATTCAAAGAGATCCACGTGGGTCTCCGTTTCTGTTGGCTAAGGTAACTTTCGAACGGGTGCAATCCTAGAGCTTCTCAACGGGTGCGTAGCGCAGCAGCAATCTCTTCTCGCCGTACTGGCCGAAGTTTATGGTCGCCTCCGCGCGATCTCCTTCACCTGAGAGACTGACGACGGTTCCCAAACCAAATGTGTCGTGTGACACACGTTCGCCCACTGCAAGTTGCATACTTACGCTCTTCTTTCCTGTTGGACGGGCCGCTGGCGCCGTCGCGGCGTTGTACCGACGGGTAGATATCGCAGATGTGGGTTTGTTACGCCATTCGATAACAGAGTCTGGGATTTCATCGAGAAATCTAGATGGTGGGTTGTATTTGGGCGGACCCCACGAAGAACGAGACTCGGCGCGGGTGAGATAAAGGCGATGCTCAGCGCGGGTGAGGCCGACATAGGCCAATCGCCGTTCCTCTTCTATTTCATTCTTATCGTCAAAAGTTCGGGAATGAGGAAAAATTCCGTCTTCGAGCCCTGTGAGAAAAACCGTTGGAAACTCAAGACCTTTCGCCGTATGAAGGGTCATCAATGTGACGACTCCGCCATGATCTTCGCCTTCGGGTATTTCATCCGAATCTGCCACCAGTGAGACTTGTTCGAGGAACCCTGCCAATGAGATTTCCTGATCTTCACCGAGTTCATCAATCGGTGTCTCCTCATATTCCATCGAGACGGCTACAAGTTCTTGCAGGTTCTCTACTCGAACCTCGTCCTGGGGATCCTTGCTGGAGGCGAGCTCTGCAAGAAGACCCGACTGTTCGAGGACAGCCTCAATGATCACAGACGGTCTGGCCTTCGCTTCCACGAGCACGTGAAGAGCGGCAATCATCGAGAGGAATTGTTGGATGGATGCAGCCGCACGTGTGGGCACATCGGAGATTTCTGAAGCACGGTGCAGACCTTGCCAGAAGGAGATTCCTTGGCTTTGCACGTAGGCGTCAACATAATCAAGAGCACGGTCTCCTATCCCGCGTTTTGGTACGTTGATAATTCGCCGTATCGAGACTTCATCGTTGGGGTTTGCCAATACTCGCAAATATGCAAGCAAATCCTTGACTTCTTTCCGTTCGTAGAACCGCACTCCCCCTACGACTTTGTATGGAAGAGCCGCACGCATGAAGACTTCTTCGAAAACACGAGACTGCGCGTTGGTTCGATAGAAGATGGCGGTGTCACCCGGGTTGGAGACACCTTCGTCTTGGAGTCTTCGGATTTCGCTCTTGATGAATTCCGCCTCGTCGTGTTCGTCTTCGGCGACGTATCCGACCAACGGAGCCCCAGAACCCGCTTGCGACCAGAGATTCTTCTCTTTCCGACTTTCATTCTGTGTGATGACAGCGTTGGCCGCATTGAGAATGTTCTGAGTCGAGCGGTAGTTCTGCTCGAGCAGAACGGTCGTGGCATTCGGGAAATCAAGTTCGAACTGCAAGATGTTTCGTATCGTGGCGCCACGAAAGCCATAGATGGATTGGTCGGCATCGCCCACCACGCATAATTCAGCGGCGGGCATGCCCTCGGCATCGCTGCCTACAATTTCTCGGATCAGAATGTACTGGGCGTGGTTTGTGTCCTGATACTCGTCCACCAGCACATGACGAAAACGGGAACGGAAACGGGATTTGCTCTCGGGAAATCTCTGCAACACCTCGACCGTCTTCATGATCAGATCATCGAAGTCCATTGCGTTGGCTTGCTGCAGTCGACGTTGGTATAGAGCATAAACTTCGGCAACAACTTGTTCGAACTGATTCTTGGTAGCGAGGAGATAGTCGTTTGGCCCGAGCAACTCATTCTTGGCATTGGAAATCATCGATTGAAACTGGCGGGCGGGGTAGCGCTTCGGATCGAGATTGAGATCCCTGGCAACAATGGTTATCAACTTCAAACTATCTGCCTGGTCATAGATGCTGAAGGTATTGCTGTATCCCAATCTGACTGCTTCTTGGCGAAGTACGCGCACGCAGGCAGAGTGGAAAGTGGAGACCCACATCGAACGGGCAACGGAGCCGACTAAATCGGCGACCCGTTCCTTCATCTCACCGGCGGCCTTGTTGGTGAATGTGATCGCGAGGATTTCGTACGGAGCAACCCCTCGCTGCTTCATCAAATAGGCAATTCTTCGGGTCAATACTCGAGTTTTGCCTGATCCTGCCCCGGCAACGACCAACAAAGGCCCGCCGGAGTGCACTACGGCCGCCTCTTGCTGCGGATTTAGCCCTTCTAGCAATCGATCTGGGCTCGTCATGGGAGGGAGTCTATTAGGCTTCACTGTCTAGATTGAATTTCGAATATTGGAGAGAAGATGCAACCGATCCCCGACAGTGAGATCAAACGAGTCTTGGCAGTGAGCGCTCATCCAGATGATGTGGATTTCGGCGCCTCCGGAACAATTGCCTCGTGGATTAAGCAGGGCATCCAAGTTTCCTATTGCATCTGCACAAACGGCGACCAAGGCGGCGAAGAATCAGGAATTCCAGTAGAGGAGATGCCAGCTGTTCGTCAGAAAGAACAGCGGGCTGCCGGCGCTGCAATTGGAGTCACGGATATTACTTTCCTCAACTACCGCGATGGATCTCTCGAACCCACCCTCGGCCTGCGCAAGGACATCGTCCGCGCAATTCGCATCGCACAACCTGATCGCATGGTTATTCAAAGCCCCGAGCGCAACTGGGAAAGAATTGGAGCGAGCCATCCGGATCATCTTGCCGCCGGTGAAGCCGCAATTCAGGCCGTCTATCCAGATGCTCGTAATCCCTTTGCGTTTCCCGATCTCATGGACGCGGGTTTCAAGCCGTGGCGCGTCAAAGAAGTATGGGTGACTTCCCACGCATACCCCGATCACTTCGTGGACATCACCGATTTTTTCCACTTGAAGATGGCCGCGTTGCATGCACATGCATCGCAGACTGCACACAATGCCGAACTTGAGAACATGGTCCGCTCGTGGGGCGAGCGCAACGCGACTGCTGGTGGATTGCCCGAAGGTCGAATTGCGGAAGCCTTCAAGATCGTTAATACAAACTAATAACCTGTATTAACTGACGATCACCTTTTCAATCGCGAATGTCTGAGTTGGAGTTCCATCTGCTCCTCCGCCCTTGACGCCGGCCGCGGCAACTGCCTTCACGATGTTCAAACCTGTCGTAATGTGACCCCAGATTGTGTAACTAGGCGCAAGGGTCGTATCCGCATAGACCAGGAAGAACTGACTGCCGTTGGTGGATGGTCCTGAATTTGCCATCGCCACAGTGCCAGCTGGATAGTTGTTGACAACGTTCTTAGGAAGATTCTCATCCTGGAAAGTGAAACCAGGGCCGCCCGTGCCTGTGGCAGTTGGATCGCCACACTGAAGCACATACAGACCTTGAGTTGTGAGGCGATGACAGAGGCTCTCATCGAAATACTTCGCCTTGGCAAGAGCCGTCAGCGCCGTCATTGTCACTGGGGCTTTTACGCCCTCGGTCTGAATGACGATGGTTCCGCAGTTGGTAACAAGGGTGAACTTGCCAATTCGACCAGCGTCCATCTTCGTCGGCGGAGTAACAACAATTGGTGTGTGTCCAACAGCGGTGGTGGGCTTGCATACGACCCCACCAGTCAACGTGGTCGAGGTAGGTGCCGCAGTAGGGGTCAGAGAAAGGGTGGGCACCGAAGTTGGCGTCGGTGTTGGTGTCGGAGTATCGGAAACTGTGGGCGTCGGCGTAGGCGCAGGAGTTTTAGTCGGCGTGCTTGAACAAGCGGACAGTCCGCCAGCGACGACCAATGCAATTGCGGCAAAGTACATTCCACGTTTCACAGGTACACCCTTTCGTAGTGACTTCCGAATTATCATCTATTCCCACTCAATCGTGCCAGGGGGCTTGCTAGTTATATCTAAGACAACTCTATTGACGTCTCTCACCTCGTTGGTGATTCTCGTAGATATTCGTTCCAATAAGTCATAAGGCAACCGAGACCAGTCGGCGGTCATTGCATCTTCGCTAGAAACCGGGCGAAGAACAATGGGGTGACCGTAGGTCCGCCCGTCGCCCTGAACCCCGACGCTCCTCACCTCGGCCAGCAACACAACCGGGCACTGCCAGATCAGTCGATCTTGACCGGCGGCATGCAATTCTTCGCGGGCAATGAGATCAGCTTGACGCAGGATCTCCAGCCGATCCTCGGTCACTTCTCCGATGATGCGGATGGCCAGACCGGGACCTGGGAAAGGCTGGCGCCAGACGATCTCTTCTGGAAGGCCAAGCTCAATTCCGACCTGTCGAACTTCGTCCTTGAAGAGAGTCCGCAGCGGTTCTACGAGGGTGAACTTCAGATCATCGGGAAGGCCACCAACATTGTGATGCGATTTGATATTGGCAGTGCCGGTTCCGCCACCCGACTCTACGACGTCAGGGTACAAAGTGCCCTGCACCAAGAATTCGACGTCACCTTCGGCGGCAATCTCCCGTGCAGCGGCTTCGAAACTTCGAATGAATTCACGTCCGATGATCTTTCGTTTTGCTTCAGGTTCGCTGATCCCAGCTAGAGCGTCCATGAACTGCTTTCGCGCATCCACCACCTTGAGTTCAACTCCCGTAGCGGCAACAAAATCTTTCTCAACCTGCTCGGCCTCACCTGCTCGGAGGAGTCCATGGTCGACGAAGACGCAAGTCAGCTGTGAACCGACGGCTTTCTGAACGATTGCGGCAGCAACAGCTGAATCGACCCCACCAGAGAGGCCACAGATAATTCGCTTGTCACCGACGAGTTCCTTCACTTTCGCGATCTCGTGTTCGGCAATGTTGGCAGTCGTCCACGATGGCGAACACTTGGCCACATTGATCAGCCAGTTCTTGAGAATCTCTTGACCGTACTCAGTGTGAAGAACTTCGGGATGAAACTGGACGCCTGCCAGACTTCCGGACTCGTCTTCAAAGGCGGCAATCGGGGTGTCGTTTGTGGTTGCGCAGATGGTGAATCCATGAGGCGCCTGCGTCACCGCGTCCCCGTGACTCATCCACACGCGCAAGGAACTTGGAAGTGATGAAAAGATCCGAGAGGTCGTGTCCGAGTTCAACTCGGTGCGACCGAATTCAGATTTTCCAGTCTGGCTTACGACACCGCCAAGGGCGGCGGCCATGACTTGGAAGCCGTAGCAAATTCCAAAGACGGGAATACCAAGAGAGAATATCTCGGCATCCATTGTCGGGGCATTCTTGGCGTAAACACTTGATGGCCCGCCAGAAAGAATGATGGCTTCCGGCGCTTTCGCAAGTATCTCTGCAGAGGTGATGGAAGATGGGACTATCTCGCTGAAGACGTTGGCCTCACGAACCCGCCTCGCGATGAGTTGCGCATACTGCGCTCCGAAATCAACGACCAATACTCCGTTTGCTTCAGTCACGGTGGATGAGTACCTCAACCCTTTGGAATTCCTTGACGTCGGAATATCCGCACGTTGCCATCGCGCGACGAAGCGCGCCGAACAAATTCATGGAGCCATCGGATGCACGTGAAGGACCAAGAAGGATCTCCTCCATCGTTCCGCGAGTTCCTACGGCAACACGCTCGCCACGTGGCAATTCCTGATGGTGGGCTTCGCTTCCCCAGTGCCATCCAAGGCCGGGTGCTTCAACAGCACGGGCGAGAGGTGAACCCATCATCACGGCATCGGCACCGCAGGCGATGGCTTTGGCAATGTCGCCGCTTCGCCCAACAGATCCGTCTGCAATGACGTGAACATAACGCCCGCCGGATTCATCGAGGTAGTCACGACGCGCAGAGGCAACTTCAGCAACTGCCGAGGCCATGGGAACTTCAATACCCAGAACTTTGCGGGTTGTATGAGCAGAACCCCCGCCGAACCCAACGAGTACGCCAGCAGCACCGGCACGCATAAGGTGAAGGGCTGCGGTGGCCGTCGCCACGCCTCCGACGATCACCGGGACATCTAGCTCGTAAATGAATTTCTTCAAGTTGAGCGCTTCGTTTTTCGTCGCGACGTGTTCTGCACTCACAGTTGTTCCGCGGATGACAAATATGTCTACACCTGCGTCAATCACCGTCTTGTAGTGAGTGGCAGTGCGTTGAGGAGAAAGCGAGCCGGCGACCCTGACGCCAGCATCGCGGATCTGCTGAAGTCGCTCTTTGATCAGCGTCGGCTGAATCGGAGCGGCATAGATTTCCTGCATGCGTCGAGTAGCGTGGACATCTGGCATCGAAGCGATTTCGCCAAGGGGAATTCGTGGGTCCTCATACCGAGTCCAGAGACCCTCGAGGTTCAGAACCGCTAATCCGCCCAGGCGTCCAATTTCAATAGCAGTTTCAGGCGAGACTACTGAATCCATCGGTGCTGCCAATAAAGGCAAGTCGAATTTATAGGCATCAATCTGCCATGCAGTGGAGACTTCTTCGGGGTCACGGGTCCGTCGGCTTGGAACAATTGCGATGTCATCAAAAGAATAGGCGGCTCGTGCGCGTTTGCCTGGTGCTATCTCGATATCACTCATGGCTCCCCCTCTAGTTGCTTCTCATGTAGTTCGGAGCTGATGCAATATCCAAAACGTCATGCGGGTGGCTTTCTTGCAAACCTGCACTCGTTATTTGAATGAGACGTCCCTCGCGACGAAGGTAGGCAACATCGGCCGCTCCTGCATACCCCATGCCAAGACGCAAGCCGCCTATCAACTGGTGAGCGACTAGAGCCAACGGTCCTCGGTATGCAACCTTGCCTTCAATGCCTTCTGGAACCAACTTGTCTTCAGAGAGGACATCATCTTGCATATAGCGATCTTTCGAGTATGACTTCTTGCCACCTCGAGTCTGCATCGCACCCAGCGAACCCATTCCGCGATAGGCCTTGTATTTGCGGCCATCGATTTCTACTAGTTCTCCGGGGGATTCATCACAGCCCGCTAATAGAGAACCAAGCATCACTGTGTCTGCACCTGCAACAAGAGCCTTGACGATGTCGCCGGAATATTGAAGTCCGCCATCGGCGATCAGTGGAATCCCGGCCTTGGCGCAAGCCTTGCTTGCTTCCATGATCGCCGTGATCTGAGGAACTCCGACGCCGGTTACAACACGTGTCGTGCAAATTGAGCCAGGACCGACACCAACCTTCACTCCGTCAACACCTGCATTGATCAGTGCCTGCGCTCCCGCGCGCGTTGCCACATTCCCGCCGATGATCTCGGTGCTTGGCGAAAATTTCTTGATTCTCTCAATCGCATCAAGAACTCCTCGATGATGACCATGGGCGGTATCAACAACTACGACGTCCACGCCTGCTTCGATGAGTGCTTTGGCTCGCGCAAATCCATCGTCGCCTACGCCAACAGCAGCACCGGCTAGACCGACACCTTTAACCAATTTCACGTGCGTGACTTGCTCTTCTATCGGCAAGTTACGGTGAATGATTCCGATTCCACCCGCTTTGGCCATGGCAATTGCCATCTCAGACTCTGTGACCGTATCCATGGGTGATGAGACGAGGGGAATGCGGAGGGAGATATTTCGGGTCAGTCGGGTAGAGGTATCAACTTCGCTGGGAACTACCTCAGAGGCATCTGGTAAAAGGAGGACATCGTCGTAGGTCAGTCCCAGCATCACGACTTTCTCGTTATCGCCCATTTCGCCTCCTGCACCTCGAAGGCGTGAAGTCTATCGGGGGCAACTTACTGGGCAAAAACCCAAACTTGGCGGTCACAAGAATTGGGCGAATACACAGAGGACTCTCAGAGGGACTTCATTGAATGGACCCCCTAACGCTCGTAGAGTCGTAAAACACCTTAGGAGAGTGAACATGGCCGAAACAGCGCGTCTACCAAAGCCTCTTGTCGAAGTCTGGCAATGGCAAAATTCTGGTGCTTGCCGAGATCTGCCATCGGAGATGTTTTTCCACCCAGATGGAGAACGCGGACCAAGCAGGCGAAACCGTGAAAACAAGGCATTGGCAGTATGCGCAGCGTGCCCGGTGATCCAGCAGTGCCGAAAACAGGCGCTACAGATTCAAGAGCCCTACGGCATCTGGGGCGGCCTCACCGAGGACGACCGGATAGCCATCCTCAATAACAGACTTGGTGAGGCGATTCCGCACGCCTCCTAGCCTTCGTGATTATTTGGCTTTGCTGGTGAAGTTCAAGACCTTCCACGTGTCGCCCTCTTTTGTGAGGCTGACGGTGAATGTGTAGGTCTTGCCATCGGTCCCCGGGATCTCATAAACCACTTCAGCCGTGGAAGCAGCACCAGTGGATGCGTTCACCTTCTTACTCGTCATCTTCTCGTTGGCATTGAGTATCGGTCCGACTTGGTTCACCACCGCATCGAACTGATCCGAAGGCACAGCCGCCTTGGCATCGGTTGAAAACAAGGCGTATGCAGTAGCCGCGTCACCGGCTTGAACCGCGTTAAGAAAGTTATTACTCGCTGCAACAGGGGCCTTGGTCGCTGAATTGACAAAGAATGTAAGCACGATTGCCACAACTGCGATGACCGCGATCACGATCCCGATGATTTTTCCGAAGCTCCGCTTTTTCACCGGCTTCGCATTCATCGAGTAGTCGCCGGGTTGGGTCGTTTGCCCTATGTTCTCGCTCATTTATGATCCTCCTTGATCGTGGGGTTTAACATCTAAAAAGCTCTTATCGGACGAACGTAGAAGGCTGTGTCCTTCGAAGTGTGCGACTGCGCGCCAAATGTCACTTGGCGATACCAGACTGAAGTCCCGTCGAATTCTGAGGATGACCAGTAGTTGTCAGGGAAGAAGCCGAAAACCACATTGATGTTCATGTACATCTGGAAGAGTTCATCTTTCGACGGCAGGAACCAGTCAGTCTTTCCGCCACCTCGGTAGGAGCGAGCTGCAACCGCGGCTCCTTCGGTGCATTTCGCAAGGATCTTCTTTGTATTGGCCGCCCCCGAGCCAATAACAGTGCCCGTTGCGCCAACGTGAAGTGCGGTGTTCTGACACCACGGATACTGCGGATCCACGCCCCCGCTCTGCCATGTCTTTGGATTTGCCGCTTCAAGGTAACTTCCCCATTTTTGCTTCTTTGCCACGGCGTAGAAAACCATTCCACCGCCGGGACCAATATCGCCCACCACACACCGTCCACCACTTGCGCACAGCGTGTCATTAATATCCTCCGAGGACGACGCCGCTCGAACCCAGGCGTTCTTCATCTCAAATTTGTTATCGCACTTGCCTTGCACGAACATTCGGATTCCCGACTTATTATTCATGCAGGTGAATATGACTTTTGAATTGGCCGCCGTGCCACTTAAGGGAACCCACTTGCCGGTGGTTTCTTTGTGGCTACATGCACCTTTTGCGAGTATGCGCATAACGCCAGTGGTGTCCGAGGTGCATGTTGTCAAAACCTTCGGAAGACTGGCCGCATGAGCACTGGATGCATCAGCGACTCCCAATAGTCCAGAGAGAAAAAGCAGATTTGCTGTGAGGAGTGCGGAACGTTTCATCCTTATCTCCCTTAAATGAGAGAACTTCTAAGTAGAGCCTTCTCTTTATCAAGGATGCTTTCAATGGCTACTCACTCAGGTTGCGAGTGATAGCCCTACTAACGCGCCACAGTGAGAATCTAGCCGATTGAGACGTTGAAGAAGGTAATCATCCGATCCCATGCAAGCGCAGATGCTTCGGCGTCATACACCTCTGGACGCTCATCATTGAAAAACGCATGATGGCTACCTGGATAGTCAAATGTCTCAACTTCACCTTTTGCAGATTTGATTGCTTTGACTGCCTCTTGAATGCCTGGCGCAGTCGACGTGCCATCTGATTCGCTGCAATGTATCTGCGCACTCTTGCCTGAGTAATTTTTCCAATCTGGTTCCATGCGTGCCCATGGAAGGCCAGGATAGAAAGCAACAGTTGCGATGATTTCAGGTGAAAGAGTCGCACTCCATAATGCAAGGGAGCCGCCCATGCAGAATCCAACGGCGCCAATTCCCTTACCCGATACGTCATCGCGATCAGTGAGATATTTGGCGGCACCGTCGATATCAAGTGCAGCTTTGTCCATTGCGAGCCCCATGAGCATCTTCATTGCGTGATCTGGCTCTTTTGCAATTACGCCGTGGTAGAGATCTGGTGCCAATGCGACAAACCCAGCTTCTGCAAATCGGTCAGCGATCGCGGTGATGTGTCCGACAAGTCCCCACCACTCCTGAATTACAATTACTGCGGGTCCGCTTCCGCTTTCGGGAATTGCCAAATAGCCCTCGCAGGTCCCGCCATTGCTTGCAAATGTGACTTTCTCTCCCATGACTCACCATGCTTCCTGTTCGGGAA
>Ga0079306_1001548_pt1 | contig 14936 bp, 8 predicted proteins | sample Methanotroph_Enr_FD_79181 | JGI IMG/M metagenome (GOLD analysis project Ga0079306, IMG submission 79181) | Enriched soil microbial communities from Old Woman Creek wetland in Ohio, USA - Methanotroph_Enrichment_5 | ecosystem: Environmental > Terrestrial > Soil > Wetlands | place: USA: Ohio...
CACAAAAACCACATTATGCAAAAGCTCAACCTGAAAAGTACCGTCGATATGGTGAAGTACGCCATCAAAAATAACATCATCGAAATTTAGAAAGTGCCTAAAGTTCGAAGTGCCTAAAATGCATAAAATTAATGGTTTCAGAAATACTTCAGGCACTCCGAACTCTAGCTCACTCTACACTTATTCCACTTACGTAAAACACGTAAATGCAGCCTACTTAGATAGTATCATCAGTGATGGATATTATTTTTGATGTCGAAAGATGTTTGGTCTTTCATGAATCGAAAATCAGAAGACATACTTCAAAATTATTCATAATTAAAAAATCTACAATGGCTGACATTTTAAATGTAAAAGTAAGCGAGTTTATGGCAAAAGTGATTGCCAAAAACCCGGGAGAATCTGAGTTCCATCAGGCAGTAAAAGAAGTGGTTGAATCGCTCATGCCTTTCATCGAAGAAAACCCGAAATACCACTATGCCAAAGTATTGGAACGCATGGTAGAACCCGAACGGGTAATGATGTTTCGCGTTCCGTGGGTCGACGACAATGGCGAAATCCAGGTAAACCGCGGGTTTCGCATTCAGATGAACAGTGCGATTGGCCCGTACAAAGGCGGTCTGCGCTTCCACCCAACTGTAAATCTTGGAATCCTGAAATTTTTGGCTTTCGAACAGGTATTTAAAAACAGCCTGACCACACTTCCGATGGGTGGTGGTAAAGGTGGTTCGGATTTCGATCCTAAAGGAAAATCGGATAACGAAGTGATGCGCTTCTGCCAAAGCTTTATGACCGAATTACAACGCTTTATTGGTGCCGACACTGATGTTCCGGCAGGTGATATTGGCGTTGGTGGTCGCGAAATAGGCTTTTTGTACGGACAATACAAACGCATTCGCAACGAATTTACCGGTGTTTTGACTGGTAAAGCCATTGAATGGGGCGGAAGTCTGATCCGTCCGGAAGCTACAGGTTATGGTGCTGTTTACTTTGCTGACCAAATGCTTAAAACGCGTGACCAGGATTTAAACGGTAAAATTGCGGTGGTTTCAGGTTCAGGTAATGTGTCGCAATACGCAGTTGAAAAACTGATCCAAATGGGAGCAAAAGTGGTAACCATGTCTGATTCATTAGGTTTTGTTTACGATCCTGCCGGGTTTGACGAAGAAAAGCTGGCATTTGTTTTGGAATTGAAAAATATCCGTCGTGGACGAATCAAAGAATATGCTGACAAATACAAGGTGCAGTATTTCGAAGGCGAAACACCATGGGGAATCAAATGTGATGCTGCCTTTCCTTGTGCCACACAAAATGAAATCAACGAAGATGATGCTAAAAAGCTGCTGAAAAATGGCTGTTATGTAGTTTCTGAAGGCGCCAACATGCCATCGACACCTGAAGCCGTTGAGGTCTATATTGATGCCAAAATTTTATATGGACCTGGCAAAGCTGCCAACGCTGGCGGTGTGGCAACCTCGGGACTCGAAATGACACAAAACTCCATGCGTTTGCCATGGTCACGCGAAGAAGTGGATGCCCGTCTGCATCAAATCATGATTGACATTCATGAAACCTGTGTAAAATATGGAACTGAAAAAGATGGATTCATCAACTATGTAAAGGGCGCCAACATTGGTGGTTTCATCAAAGTTGCCGATGCTATGATATCTCAGGGAGTGGTATAACTTCTTTTGCTCCTGAAACTACAAAAGGCTGTTCTCGAAAGAGTTCAGCCTTTTGTAGTTTTTAGATTAGCCGGAATCATATTTCACGAATTTCAATTAGGTAGAAAAACTTCAGGTAAACTACATTTCTCTGATTAATTAGCGGATATTCGATTTCCCAAATTGTTTTTATACTAAATTTGACCTGCTAAATCAAACCAAACCTATGAAACACGTTAAAAAGCCGATATTGTCGGTACTGCTATTCTGCTGTTCACTTTGGGTATATTCGCAGACAGGAGCAATCCGGATCAATCAGGTGGGATACTATCCAACTGCAAACAAAATTGCCGTAATCGTTTTCACAAAAGCAAGCACCTTTGAAGTTGTTAATGCGTCGGACAATACCGTTGAATTCACTGGAAATTTATCTCCAAAAGTATTTTGGAAAGATTCAGGAGACAGCGTTAAACGGGCAGATTTTTCAGCGCTTACCAAAGTCGGAACCTATAAAATCCGTATTCCTGAATTCGGTGAATCCTATCCGTTTGAAATTTCAAATACTGTTCTTCGGAAAGCAGCTTATGCATCCTTAAAATCATTCTATTACCAGCGATGTTCTTATGAATTAACGGCGCCATTTGTCGGATTATGGGCGAGAGCTGCGGGACATCCCGATACACAGTGCATCTTACATTCATCAACAGGAAAGAGTGGTAAGATCTCATCACCCGGGGGCTGGTACGATGCCGGAGACTACGGAAAGTATGTAATCAATGCCGGTATTTCAGTGGCAACCATGCTTTCGTTCTATGAAAACTTCAATACTTTTTTTGCGGATGGAACCATTCATATTCCTGAATCGGGCAATGGTAAAAACGACTTGCTCGATGAAGTGAAGTTCGAACTCGACTGGCTAAAAACCATGCAGGACGATGATGGCGGGGTATTTTTTAAATTAACGACTTTAGCTTTTTCAGGATTCATTATGCCCAATGCTGATAAAGCCGACCGCTATGTGATTGGAAAAACCACGGCATCGGCTCTAGACTTTGCCGCAATGATGGCCATGGCTGGTCGCATTTACAATGACGGCGATAATGACTATGCGGCTGATTGCATCCGGCGCGCTGAAAATGCATGGATTTGGGCAAAAGCTCATCCGGCTGTTTATTTCAAAAATCCGGCTGATGTTTCTACCGGAGAATATGGCGACAGCAACGTTTCCGACGAATTCATCTGGGCTGCTGCCGAATTGTACATCACCACACAAAAAGACGAATACAAAACCTACCTCGAAGGAAAAAGCAGTTCATTAAAATATACCAATTCACCAGGCTGGCCGGGAGTTCAGCCGCTTGCATCGCTTTCGCTGGCCACCCGACCCAATGGGTTATCGGCGTCGTTGATTACCACCATCAAAAATTCCATTATTTCAACTTCTGACAACTGGTTAACTCAGATAGCTGCAAGCCCTTGCAGGATACCGCAATTTGGTTTCAATTGGGGGTCGAACAGCGGAATAGCAAACAATGGTGTTGGTTTATTGTATGCGTATATTCTTACAAAAGACTCGAAATACATCAAAGGAGCTGCCGAATGTGCCGATTATTTATTGGGAAAAAACGCCACCGGTTTTTCTTTTGAATCTTCCTATGGATTTAAAACCCCAATGAATTTCCATCACCGTCCTTCATACTCTGATGGGATAATTCAGCCCGTTCCGGGTTTTGTTTCCGGAGGACCAAACCCTGGCAAGGAAGATGGTCAGAAGTATCCGTTTAGCGATCCCGCAAAATCATTTGTGGATGTGATGGGCAGTTATGCTTCCAACGAAGTCTGCATTAACTGGAACTCACCATTGACTGCATTACTGGCCGGTGTTGACGCCGTTTTAGGCGATAGTTCTGTGGTTGATTTCGAAGTGCAACCCAGTGTAAACAACCCGCCGGTATTGAATATTTCTTCTCCTTTATATGATGGCAAAATAGGTTCTGATCAACCGCTCAAAGTCAAAGGCACAGCAACCGATGTGGATGGAATTTCGAAAGTTGAGCTTTATGTTGATGCCCGTTTTATAGGATTTTCAGCCACTGGACAGTTTGAATGGACATTGAATTCTCTGAACTTTGGTTCTCATGCGGCAACAATTCTGGCATACGACAGCAAAGGACTTACAACCGAAAAAACAAACAGGTTCAGTTATTATGCGGTTTCTGCAGTCCCCGGAAAAGTTGAAGCAGAGAATTATTCCAATATGACCGGAATCACTACTCAATCGACTACCGATACCGATGGAGGACTAAATGTTACCACCATTGATGCAAACGACTGGATGGATTACAGTTTAAATATTCAACAGGCCGGAAGTTACCGTGTAGAATTCCGTGTGGCCAGTGCAGCCGGGAATGGCAAATTTGAACTGCGAAAAGCAACTGCGGCAGTTCTTTCTTCAAACAAGGTAAATGCTACCGGAGGACTACAAAAGTGGATTACCATTTCGGATACCATTAACTTAACCGCCGGGAAACAAACACTTCGGGTGCAGGCAATAACCGGAGCATGGAATCTTAACTGGCTCAATTTTGTTTACCTTTATCCAACTTCAGCCCGGAACCTGTCAGACCCTGAAAACGGAAATTCGCTCTTTATAGCACCGAATCCGGTTAGCAGTAATTTTACTGTCAAATATAGTTTAACGGAACTCTCTTCAGCCGAATTCATACTTTATGACTCGATAGGCAATCTGATCGAAAAACAAAATTTTGATAAGCTACAAGACCATTCCGGAGAATTTAACTGGACAATCAACCGCAAACTGGCCTGCGGAGAATACTACATCAGTATGCAACAAAAAGGCAAAATAGTGGCTACGTGTAAATTGATTAAAACATAGTAATGTCTGTTAAAAACGCGACAAACAGACTAAAACGTTATTTCACTACTGACATTGTTTTAAAGCTAAGCTGTAAGCCTTATGAAGAACCTGCCCGCTCTATTCGCAATCATTTTCTTATTTTGCTTTTCTGCAAATAGCCAAACGATTCAGGCTGAAAATATTCCGTTACCTGAGCATCCACGGCCCGATTATCAACGAGCCGATTGGCTCAATCTCAACGGGCACTGGAATTTCATGTTCGATAAGGAGAATGTCGGTGAAACCAAAAAATGGTTCGAAAATCCTTCTTCATTCACCAAAAAGATTCTGGTTCCATTTCCCTGGGGAAGTAAACTTTCGGAAGTTGAGAATGAAGCCGACATTGCCTGGTATGCCCATAAAGTAAAAATTCCGGAAGACTGGAAAAACAAGAGAATCTTCGTGGTGGTTGGTGCCAGCGACTGGACTACAACCGGTTGGTTTGCAGGTAAACCGGTAGGTTCGAACCGCGGCGGATATACTCCTTTCGAATTCGAACTGACTTCAAATGTCATTTGGGGAAGTGAGCAAAATCTGGTTTTTAAAGTGGACGACTCAAACCTTCCGTTTAAACTCTATGGAAAACAAGGTTACGGCGATGCCAAAGGTTTATGGCAAACCGTTTATCTGGAAGCGCGCGGTAGCAATTATCTCGAGATGATTCATTTTACTCCGGACATCGATAACAACAAGGTAAAAGTTGAGATCGCTTTAAACCAGCCGGCTGGGGAAAATACTGAAATCAGACTAAAATTTAATACCGGAGAAGTGCAGGCATTCACCGCCAGGATCGAAAAAGGCGATCAGTCGGCTCAATTTGAAATTGCGATCCCTAATGCGCGACTCTGGAATCTTGACGATCCTTTTCTTTACGAAACCGAAGTCTTGCTAGTTGATGAAGGAAAATATCAGGACCAGGTTTCTACCTATTTTGGTATGCGGAAAATCAGTGTAACCAAGCTTCCGGGAAGTGATAATCCTTATGTGGCCTTGAACAACAAACCTGTTTATCTGCAATTAACACTGGATCAATCCTATCATCCCGATGGGTTCTACACTTTTCCGAGCGACGAATTTATGCGAAATGAAATCCTGTTGTCCAAACGAATCGGACTGAATGGAAACCGCATTCACATTAAAGTTGAAGTTCCCCGGAAACTATACTGGGCCGATAAACTTGGGTTACTTATCATGGCAGATGTTCCCAATTCGTGGGGCGAGCCGGATGCTGATATGCAGAAAGAATCGGAATTCGCGATGCGTGGGATGATCAAACGTGACTATAACCATCCGGCCATTTTTTCATGGATTTTATACAACGAAACATGGGGACTTTTCTCTAAAAAGGAGGGTAAACGAGCTTATTATCCTGAAACCCAGACATGGGTTGCCGATATGTATCGTAAAGCGAAAAGTCTGGATGAGAGCCGGTTAATCGAAGACAACTCTCCGTGCAACAACGACCATGTCGTTACCGATTTAAACTCGTGGCATGCCTACCTTCCCGGTTATGACTGGAAAAAAATGCTGGACGAGACGGTTGCAAATACCTATCCCGGATCAACGTGGAACTTTATTGGTGGAAATAAACAGGGAAATCAACCCATGTTGAACAGCGAATGCGGGAATGTCTGGGGATACGATGGCAGCACTGGTGATGTGGACTGGAGCTGGGATTATCACATCATGATGAACGAATTCCGTATGCATCCCAAAATGTGTGGCTGGCTATATACCGAACATCACGATGTGATTAATGAATGGAATGGTTACTACCGGTTCGACCGCAGCCGGAAATATACCGGAATTGAAGAATTGATGCCTGGAATGACGATCAATGATCTGCACAATCCATTCTATATCAGTACGGGGAGTGAACTCTGTCAAACCGTTGTGCCATCAGCAAAAATTGATGTTCCGCTATATTTGTCGGTTTTGAACGACAAGCTTGCGGCAACGAAATTGGTTATCAAAGCCGAATTGTGTGGCTGGGATTATTTAGGACGATTTGAAGTGTATTCGAACTATTCCTTAATTACGGATTACTCGCCATGGATGACCAAGGATATTGGTAAACTATCCATTCAGATGCCGGGGAAACAATCAGTCGACATTCTTCGGATAAGTCTGGAAACATTTTCAGGAGAAATTTTAGCCCGCAATTTCACTACGTTCAAAGTGTCAAATGGTCAGTCGCAACGCAATGAAATGATTCAGCAGAACGGAAAACAAATCACTCTGGTTCGTTTTGCGCCCAATACTTTCATTAATGCAAAATGGACGCTAAAACAATGGAATGTGCTCGACGGACTGAAAGTGAATGGAGCAGGATCTGGCTTTTTTGAGTATCAGGTTGCACTTCCGGAAGGGTTAAAAGTTGATGAACTTTCATCTGTCCGGATCATTGCTGAACTATCCGCCAAACAATTATTTGGGAAAGACAAAGAAGGATCGAGCAAAATAACTGGCGATTACATGACCGGCAAAGGAACAAACGACCCCAGCCTGAACCCCAATTCGTATCCAATGACCGATGAAAAGAAATTCCAGGGAATGGTGAAAATTTTCGTGAATAACACTTGCATTGGATCTTTCAACCTGGAAGACGACCCGGCCGATCATCGTGGAATCCTATCGTGGAACTCGCAAAAGCACGATAAAACATTAAAAGAAGCGGGTTCATACGGATACCTTGTCGAGGCAAATATTCCAACTTCAGTCATCCGGCAAAACGGAGTAAAAAATCTGGTGATTCGCTTTGAGGTTGATTCTTCTTTCCCCGGAGGCCTGGCTATTTACGGTGAAAATTTCGGACGATACCCAATCGATCCAACCATCTGTTTTGAAATGAAATAGACTGTTCGGTTGTTTTATAAAATACTTTGTTGGACTATTTTCAGGCTACAGAAATACCAGTAAAGATCATAGTCTTAATGGTATAGAAACACTATATTAGCAAGTAATTATACGGAACTAACCAAATCCTATTTTCAGAACATCGATTAAACTTTAAGAACAATGAAAACCTCTCCAATGAAACCATATCCTATATTTAAAGCCATAGTCCGATACAAAACGGTACTCTTTTCAGGAGTATTTATTATCCTACTTCTCAGTTTCTGTACGCAAGAACCTCAGCTATGGAAGCTAAAATCTACAGAACAGGTTGCCGGAGATTATATTGCGAATAATCCGGAGTATTCTGAGTTTGCAAAGCTCGTTGAAATGACCGGTGTGGGACCTTTACTTGGGATACGTGGACCTTACACCGTAATGCTCCCCACCAACGATGCGATGTTCGCATATTACAAGTTGAAAAATAAGAACTCATTAACAGACTTTGACAAGAAGTTTCTTGAAGATCTGGTTCGCACTCACATCGTAGCAGCCGAAATAACTACAGGTGATATTGGACTGGGCGCTCTTCGGGATACCAATGCAATAGGCGATTACCTGGTAAGCGAATTTGATGGAGCAGATATTGTTATTAATAAATATGCAAAAATTATCAAGCGGGATGTTCGGGTTGCAAATGGTTATGTTCATATCCTGAATAAGGTTATTGATCCTGTTACGAAAGACATTTACACGGTGATATCAGAAGATCCATCGTATAAAATATTTGCTGAAGGACTTAAACTCACTGGGCTGAAAGATACTCTTCAGATCATTCGGTTTCCTTATGGGAAAAGAGTTGCTCGGACACGTTTTACTATACTGGCAGTAGCTGATACGATTTATCAGCGCAACGGAATTAATAATGTGAACGACTTGATTAAATGGTGCGGCGCTAATCCTGACAGTTTAACTTATTTAAATAACCCATTTTACCGTTACATCGAATACCATTGTCTTACTGGTACAAATTATCTTTCTGATTTAAATACTCAGATATATCCAATTTTATCGCATGACAATAACATATCCGTTAAGATTGATACGGACTACAGAATTAATCAGGACTCCAAAACCAAGAAGTACACCGGCTTCAACATTCCGGCTTCAAATACTCCCGCAAAAAATGGAGCAATCCATTCAATTAATGATTTATTGCCGGTAATCGATCCGGAACCAGGAGTGATTACTGTTGAGACAACAGATTTTTTCGATATCCAGCAGGGAGATTATGTCGGTAAATATTATATGAAGTGGCACGATGGAAAGAATACTTTTGCCAATATTAAATGGGAAGGCGATTACCTGCTTTACTATTATAAACCAAATCATGGACGGACGGCTATTTTGCATAACGATGCGCTTTCTATATTAGGTTTTTGGACAATAGAAATAACTACTCCCAAGATAATGAAGGGGAATTACGCTGTTAGTGCCAATATCTGGACCGGTGGCGATGATTTACCAATCTTCGATGCCTATGTTGATGGAGTAAGAACTGCCAGTAATATTAATGCCAGAATATCAGGTACAAAAATGAATTTCGGCGAAGTCTTCTATACAAAAACCGAAGCGCATAAAGTAAAGTTAGTATGCACTGGCTGGGGAGTGCTATTCTGGGATACCATTGTATTTACACCCATAAAATAAGTTCAGGGTGACGAGCCTTCGACAGTATAACGTTTACATGACACCAGGATTAATTCGTTTATTTCTTTAGCTGATCTTCAATGGCCTGATCAATTATAACTTTATTTGAGACTGAAACATCCTGGGCAGTAAATAATCCCAGTACTGGTCTGCCATCGCTCGCAGTGATATTGCTTTTAATATTTGCCGGTGGAACACTAAAAAGTGATCCTGTACTGCTTTGGTTAATCATCTGTAAATAAAAGTTGTAAGCAAATTCCGAAATCGAGGATTGTTTTACAACGATGGTGTCATTCAGGTTCAGCTTCCGATCTTCCGGTTTTTTCGGATCATGAAAATCAGTAAAAACTTCCAGCCCTGAAATGTAGTTTCCATCTACAAACTCATCGCTGGCAATAGCCATCCGGTCGGCCTTATAAAAAAGGGTGTCGTTAATATATACATCCCATTTGTAGAAATTTCCAATTCCGGCGGGTTCTCTTCCGTAGGTAAATATTCCCAGGAATAGTTTATTACCTCGCATCGAAGGCTCAACAACGATTGAATCAATCTTTTCTACCTTTGACAATTTCTCTTTGGCCGTTAATGTAACACCATCGGATAGGATTCTCAAAGTATACTCCAGACCTGCTACGCCTGAGTAATTCGTATTTTGAGGAACCCTGTAAAATCCTTTTTTTGCAGAATCTTCAGTAAGTAGGATCTTATGGACAGGACTTGCGTTGTCCGAAATGGTAACCTCTGCCCCGCTGATTCCGGTGTAGGCTTCATCCTGATTGACTTTTAGAGTTTTATAAAGAAAAACGGTTGGTTCATCCAATGTGGTGATTTTGGCCTCAACTCCTAACAGGTTCAGGTTTTCATTACTTAGTTTCACATCAATCACATCTTCGCACGAACTAACGGCTGTAGTTAAAACAAATAGAATCAAATAGATATAAGTGTTTTTCATGGTCCTAGAAATTGAAATTGTAAGTAATTGATGGAATCATACTCCCGATAATTGACAAACGGGTGGCATCCGAAACATTCGGATTATCTTCGTTTTGCCTGAAAGTAACCGAATAGGCATTCCGTCGGGCATAAACATTGTAAATCGAGAAATTCAGTGATTGTTTGAACTTGCGATGATCGTTTTTCCTGAAATCGTAAGTCAACGAAACGTCCAGCCGGTGATAATCCGGAATCCGGTTGCTGTTGCGGTCGGCGTAGAAATAGATGGTGTTTCCCTGGATGTCGTATTTGGCAATCGGATACGAAGTTGGATTCCCGGTTGAAAATACCCATGTAGTTGAAAAATTCAGTCTTCGGGCCAGTTCGTAGCTTGCAACCAGCGATACGTTATGGGTGCGGTCGTAACTCGACGGATATGCAATGCCATTATTAATGCCAGGTATTTTGCGCATCGACTTCGATAAAGTATAACTCAGCCAGCCAGTTAGGCGTCCTTCCTGTTTTTTAGCGTAAAGCTCAAGTCCGTAGGCATATCCACTTCCACGCAGCAACTCGGTTTCCAAATCTTCTTTCAGGAATAATTGTGCTCCGTCGATGTAATCGATTACGTTTTTCATTTTTTTGTAATACACTTCTGCTGAAGTTTCGAACATGTTGTTCTTCAGATTTCTGAAATATCCAAGGCCAATCTGGCTGGCAATCAATGGTTTAACATAGGTGTTGCTGGGTAGCCAGATATCGAGCGGAGTAGGGGAGTTGGTATTTGAGATCAGGTGCAGGTTTTGTGCCATGCGGTTGTACGATGCTTTAACCGAACTATTCTCATCGAGCATATATTTGATCGCCAAACGTGGTTCCAGGTTGTGATAGCCTGGCGGAATCAGTTGTCCCGATCCGTATTCTTTTATTCCGGTTACTTCCTTTGATTTGGGGGATGCCGGATTTTGATATTCTCTCACTTTCCCTTTTCCGATTTGCTGAAAATATGAATAACGCAATCCATATCTCAGCGACAATTTAGCTCCGATGGTTTGTTCGTTCGAAACATACAGCGAATTATCCAGTGCGTTGTAATTGGTTAGTTTTAAATCGGTGAAGTATGACCCCTGGTTGGCCTTGACCTGTCCCGGCTCAAAATGGTGATAGATGGAGTTGAATCCGAGTGTCAGCTTATTGTCCGAATTGAGATACCACGAAAAATCTTCCTTGAAGTTGTAATCCGAAATCTGCGAAGTCCAGTCGAATTGATCAGCTCCGGAACTTGGTACTCCCAAATTGTAGTTGTAACGCGAAAAAATAAGCGAGGTATTTGAGAAAAGTTTATTACTGAACAGGTGGTTCCAGCGGGCTGTCGAAGTCAGGTTTCCCCAACGCATGTAGATCGATGTTCCCGACTTGAAATAATCATCGCCGGTGTATGCCGAAAGATAAATGCGGTTTTTATCATTGATCTGGGCACTGGTTTTCAGGTTCAAATCGTAAAAATACAATTGGTTATCTTTTAGCTGTTCCAGACCGATTAATTTTCCAATGTAATCGGCATAGGTTCGCCGGCCGGAAACGATGAAACTCCATTTGTCTTTAATAATAGGACCTTCAACCGTCAGCCTGCTCGAAATATTGCCGATTCCGCCGCTCATTCCCAACTGTTGTGAGTTTCCGTCTTTCATCCGGATATCGATTACTGATGATGCTTTTCCACCATATTCTGCCGGAATTCCGCCTTTATATACCTGTATGTCTTTGATCGCATCCGAATTAAATACCGAGAAGAATCCTAGCAAATGTGAGGCATTATAAACGGGAGCCTCGTCCAAAATCATTAAATTTTCATCCGGGCCACCACCTCTAACATATAATCCGGAGCTTCCTTCGCCGCCGTTCTGAATTCCAGGTAAAAGTGTAATACTCTTTATTATATCCACTTCGCCCATGAAAGATGGCAGTTTTTTAACCATTTTAACCTGAACTTTCTCCATACTCATCTGTAGGCTTTCTACATTCTGGTTTTTCTTTTCTGACGTGACTACCACTTCCGCAATCTGTTTTGTATCTTCTTCGAGCAAAATGTTCAGTTGTTTGCTCGAATTAAGGTTAATTTCCGGAGATTGTGTTTGGAATCCTATAAACGAGAAGTTTACGGTATAAGAACCCTGCGGAACCGAAAGCGAATAGAATCCGTAGGGATTCGTAATAACGCCGGTTTTCAGAGTTGGAACATAGACTGTAGCGCCTATCAGGGCTTCGCCGTTTGACTTATCCTTGAGGTAACCGCTTAAAGTCACAGTGGCGGCAAATCCCTGAAGCGTAAGGAAAAAAAGTAATAAAATAATACTGAACTGTTTCATTGTTTTCTGTTTTCTGAACCCGATAATACTCTGACAACAACGATAGATTGGTTTTTTTTGAATAGGTTGCTTTTGGTAATCAAAAAATTACGAACTACCGATGATTTTAATTGTTTTTTAATGGCTGGACAAAGGAAATAACTTCATGTGCAAACATGCAAGAATGAAAATTGTGAATAGCCAGTATTTGTCGGTGAAAGGCAGGTTTTTCCTTTACTTATCCGATGCCGGTGTCATCGGATAAGTGTAATAGGGCAGCACTCAACGGTAGATTTAATTTAATAAATACACTTCGTTTCGCAAATACACGCAGGGCGGGAGTTTCCCGAAGAACTTCCTGCGAAGTACTGCTTTTCAAATACTAATTTCCCGTCAAAAAAGCACCGAAACCCGACTTGTATTTTGCTGTTAGCGGTTCGTTGTTTATTTCTGTCAACAGGTATTTATTTAGGTAGTAGAAACGAAAATTTCCATCTCTGCATTACTCCAATCTTTACTTCGTTCATCATAAACTTCGAAGTCATATTTATAAGTTCTATTTATTCCTGAATTCCAAATGCGTTTCCAGGCATCTGTAATACAACCCGTCATTTTTCCTTTTGCTGTTACTTTAAAGTAATTCTCAGAAGGAATAAGTATACTATCCATACCTTTAGGTGCTTCAGTGTCAATTGCTACTTTGCAACCAACAAAATACGAGAAAGGCCTGGTATCATCTCCTTCATAGTCAAAATAGACTGAATAAATTTCTTCACCTAACTTGTTTGGTATTATTTCTACAAAATTCTCTGTCTCAAATTTCTGCCATAAGTTACCACAGTCAATACTTGATTGTCCGCCTTCATTTGTCGTCTTCTTTCCGAGTTTGAGGCCTATCAATTTGAACTCCGAAATATTTGTCCTATTCATATTTGTTTTTTAATTTGTTAACCCGTTTATGATTCATAATTCAAGGCTTGTCCTTACAATGACCGCTAACTTTAATACACCTCCACATTCGAAATGGTCGGGCATGCCTTGGAGTCATTGATCACCAAACGTACCTTTTTGGCTTTAATTGGGTTGATGCGCAGAATTCGTTTGTACCCGATGGTTGTTCCTTTAGCCACTTCCTGCCAGGTTCCGTCTTTTTCAACTTCAATCGAAAAGCTTTTCACCCGCTGTCCGAGTTTAATATATTCCTGAACAAGCACATAGCTGATCAGCCTATTTTCACCCAGATCAATCTCTAAAGAGCCGGTATTCTCCTGATCGTTAGTTGCCCAATAGGTTTCCTTGTTTCCGTCTGAAACCATCTCTGCTCCGTAAACCGTTGAATTTCCACGGAAGGCGGATGCTTTAACCGGTTTGTTTAGTGCCAGATTGGTTTTGAAACGTTCGTCAATCAGCTTTTTCCAGTCCAAAAGCGAGGTCACATCAATTTCGTTGATTAAACCACGGCGATCGGGAGGGATATTCAGAATCAGGTTTGCCCCACGACCCACTGAACTCAGGTAAATATCAAATAATTGTTCCGGAGTTTTTACCAGCGAATCTTCCCTGACATGGTAAAACCAGCCCGGTCGAATAGAAACATCTACTTCAGCCGGTATCCAGCCTGAGCCGTTTTCGTTGCCTGTATTTAATAAGTTTTCGATGCCGCTTTTCCCGGCATAAAGGCTGTCCGCAGTTATCGTATTCCAATTGGTTTCGTTTACAAATCCACGCTCGTTACCGCACCATCGAATATCCGGACCGGCATCGCTGAAGAAAATCACGTTGGGTTCCATACCACGAACAAGTTTCAGAGTTGTTGGCCAGTCATAATATGTTCTGCCGTTAATTTTGCGTTTTTCTTTTGCACCTCCATAATAGCCATCACCTCCGTTTGCGCCGTCGAACCACATTTCGAAGACGGGCGAATGCGCCGAAAAAAGTTCTTTCAGTTGATTGCGATAATATTCAATATACGTTGGTGAACCATAGTCGGCACGGTTTCTGTCCCATGGCGAGAGGTAAACGCCAAATTTCAGGCCGTCAACACGACAGGCTTTCTCCACTTCGTCAACAACATTACCTTTCCCGTTTTTATACGGACTGTTTTTAACCGAGTGTTTAGTGTACTGACTGGGCCACAAGCAAAAGCCATCGTGATGTTTGCAGGTAAGTACCAGGCCCTTTAGGCCGGCAGCTTTAATGGTTTTCGTCCATTGCCTTACATCCATCGCGGTAGGATTGAAGACTGATTCGCTTTCGTCGCCAAATCCCCATTCCTTGTCGGTAAAAGTGTTGGTAGTAAAATGCACAAATGCATATTGTTCCATTTCGTGCCATGCCAACTGTCGGTCGGTTGGAATTGGTAAAACAGGCGCAGGTGGGATAACGGAGGTCGTGCAAGCTGACAAAAGAAATACAAAACTCAGGATGATCAGGTTAAATTCTGAAAGAATACGGGTCATGTCGGGTTGTTTTTTAATTGGTTTTTATGGTAAAACTAACAAAAAAAGTCTTCAATGTTTTTGCATTGAA
>Ga0079306_1001550_pt1 | contig 14925 bp, 13 predicted proteins | sample Methanotroph_Enr_FD_79181 | JGI IMG/M metagenome (GOLD analysis project Ga0079306, IMG submission 79181) | Enriched soil microbial communities from Old Woman Creek wetland in Ohio, USA - Methanotroph_Enrichment_5 | ecosystem: Environmental > Terrestrial > Soil > Wetlands | place: USA: Ohio...
AAAATCCAGTACCAATCAAACCATCAGTCAGTTTATCCGTGAAATCAGGCTTATAAAGGCAAAAGAGTTGTTGCTGAACGAAGATTTGACTGCTGCCGAAATTTCCTATCGGGTTGGTTTTGGTAGCCCAACCTATTTCAATAAATGCTTCCACGAATATTTTGGGTTTGCTCCCGGTGAATTGAGAAACCTGGAAGCGGAAAGTGAATCGGAAGATCAACCGGCTGAAGTAGAACCCTTGCCAAAGAAATCCAATCGAAGGAAAATCCTGATTAGCCTGATTGTGAGTTTGATTATACTGATTCCATTATCTGTTTTTCTGATAAATAAAATGTCAAAAGCAACGATAAAAGAAAAATCGATAGCCGTACTTCCGTTTAAATATCTTGGTGACGAAACTGAAAAACAACAATACCAGGCAGATGGTATGATGAGTGTCATTAATAATCATTTATCGAAGTTATATGATTTGAGGGTCATCTCAGAAACCTCGGTTGAGCAATACCGGAATACTGACAAAACAGTCAAAATTATCGGGAAAGAACTGGAAGTGGCCTATTTGCTGGAAGGTCGTTTATTAATGGTTGAAGACCAGTTTAAGCTTATTCTACAATTGATTACAACAAAAGATGACAGGCATGTTTGGGCAAATGAATATTCCGGGGTAAGTGAAACAATTTTCAATAAACTAAGCGAAGCTGCTGAGGATATTGCCCATGAATTGAATGCTGAAATCACTACTGAGGAAATGAAACTTATTCGGAAAACACCAACGGAAAATAATACAGCAAACGATTTTTACACAAAGGGAAAATATGATTTAAAAAAATACGCAGGAGATTGGAACACGAAGGAATTTTTAGAAAGTGCTCAGATTTCTTTTCGCAAATCTTTAGCGTGTGACTCTATGTTTGCACTAGCTTATGCGGGATTGGCTGAGACTTACTGGCATAAATATCAATGGGGAACTGATATTTCAAAAAAATATCTGGATTCAGCTTTGATCATGGCTACCCGGGCACTTGTTTTTGACGATCGTTGTGCAGAAGCATATCTTTTTAGAGGCTTAATTTTTAAAGAATTGGGTAAAAATGAGCAAGCTTTGAAAGAGTGTGAGAAAGCTTTAAAATACAATCCAAACGATAGCAGGGCGTATAGTACCTGGTTTTTTTTAAATCCTTTAAATAAGGGTGATTGGATTAAGAGTATTATCTATTCACATGAGGTTGTAAAGCGTTTTCGCGGACCGGAGGATTTACCAGAGAATTTGTTTGGGTTAGGTCGTACCTATATAGAATTTGGATTTCCTGAGCAGGCTAAAAAGTATTATAAACAAAGGCTTGAATTAACTCAAGATTCGAATGCCTATTTATTTGGTATGGAATGGGTGGAATTTAGCAGTGGAAATTTTGAAGAAGCCTACAGGTATGCAATAAGACTCTATGAAAGAGATACGGTAAATATGGATATTGAAATATTTCAATACTGTACATTTTCCGGTCACCACAAAGTAGCATACGAACTTGCTAAAAAATATGTAGATCGTTGTAATAAAGCAGAAGTAACTCCCCATTTGTTGCATCGCGTTGGTTATGCGTACCTGAAAGCAGGGAAAACAGAAGAAGCAAAGTACTTTTTTAATCTGGAATTACAGAACTATTTGAAGCATAGAGAACGCGAAGGGTTTAAAAATGAGGAAGGATTAAATATTGCTCAGGCTATTGACTGTGTTATGTTAGGAAAGAAGGAAAGTGCTTTCCAGTATTTAAACTATGACAGCAAAAATCATATTCCTTTATGGGCATTGACACTTCTGCAGCGTGATCCTGCATTTGATAGCATTCGCAGTGATCCCAGGTTCCAAAAGGTACTCAAGGCTTATGAATTACAATACCAGGCCAAACACGATCGCCTAAAAAAATATCTTGAGGAAAATGGAATTCTGTAGATGTTTTTCATGCAAAACCCAATTTTATACTAGTCAAATACCTGACTTGCAATATAATTTCAATCTTTGTCAAAAATATTTAATGAGTTGGAAGATGATATAATCTTCCGGTGAATAGCTTCTATGCCTTGCCAGCCTTTTAGATGCAAATTTGAATCAGTAAAAATTAATGTTCTGTCATTCAAATTATTCATCTAAAACTTACGGCCATGAAAAATTTATTCTATTTGCTTCTTGCTATTTTTCTGATCACAAGTTGTGCTTCAGATCATTTTTTCGCCAGTTCTCCTGATTTAAGTAAAGCCACCATTGATAATCCCGCAAGGCATCGGGTATGGTTCGAAAGTATTCCTGATCCTGAAAAAACATTGGAATGCGGTTTACCTGCTGCAGGTCGGATAAAAGGACATTGCAACCTGATGGGCGATATCAATTCCGAAAAAAGCCCATTTACGATATGGAACTGGCATTGGGATACTGATTCGCCTGATTCAAAAATTATTGAAAGTATTGAAGGAACCATTACCGGAGAAAATGGTGATTCCTATTTTTACACCGGAATCATAACAACCAATATGGAGGATATGTCGTTTTCAGGAAAGATGTATATTAATGGAGGTACAGGCTCTCTTGAATGCCTTAATGGCGAATGTTTTATGACAGGTAGCGCTGCAACCGGAGTTCCGAAATGGACAGCCGAAGGCACAGTTGCTTTAAGGAAAACAAATGAAAATCCATCTAACTTATCTGGAAGTAATAACTTCTTAGAAAAATAGCAGTTTTGTGGCGTTTTTAGATGTATTTTACCTGTGAATAAAAGCGGAGGAACAAAATCTTGTTTCTTCGCTTTTTTCTAATACAAGTTTTCTTTATGGTTTTTTGAATTCGAGTCCTTGAGAAACAGGGCAAAGTCGAATTTTCTCTTCAAATTGCAGTCGATTAAATTCTTTTGGTAATTTTGAAATCGAACATGAGCACCCGGGCTTCTCCGGATTTCGAATGTTGAAATGTTAAATTCTAAACCATCGACCATGAATAAATTGTTATTTTGCACCTTGTTTATTTTTATTTTTTGTCTCTGTTTCCATCAACAAGTTCTATCCCAAACTGTAGAGTTAAAAAATAATGATAAGGAGAAGAAAGTAGAAGTCTTTATCGACGGTAAGTTTTTTACCGCCTATATTTATCCTGATAACATGGAGAAGCAGTCGCTTTATCCGATTTTAAGTGCCTCCGGGAAAACAATTACCCGCGGTTATCCACTAAATCCAAGACCATTTGAACGCACTGATCATCCGCATCATGTTGGTTTGTGGCTCAATTTTGGCAATGTCAACGGGCTGGATTTCTGGAACAATTCATTTGCTATAAAACCTGAAGATAAACCCAAATACGGAACAGTAAAATTTAAAAGTATAGTTTCCGAAAATCCGGGGAAGGGTGAATTAGTTACCAGTTCCGAGTGGGTCGATGTGAATAATCAGGTGCTTTTGAACGAAGAAACTACGTTCATATTCTCCGGATCGGAGAATATGCGAACCATTGAGCGAACAACCAAACTGACCGCCGTTCAGGAAGTTACCTTTAATGAGAATAAGGAAGGGCTGATCGGTCTGCGGGTTGACCGTGCTTTTGAAGAACCAGCTACAAAACCTGAAAAATTTCTGGATGCTAACGGGATTGAAACTGAAGTTCCGGTTTTAAATAATGAAGGTGTAAATGGCGTTTACCGCAATGCAGAAGGCCTGAAAGGCAGTGATGTATGGGGAAAAAGAACTCCGTGGGTTGCTCTCCGTGCCGTGAAAGAAGGAGAAGTACTAACTATAGTTATTCTCGACAATCCAAAGAATGCGAATTATCCGGCATGGTCGCATGCACGCGGTTATGGCTTATTTGCTACCAATAATCTGGGTGGTCGTGTTTTTGATAAGAATGCATCAGAAGTAAAAGTAGTTCTGAAACCTGGTGAGAGCATTGTTTTTAAACACATGATTGTCATTGGTGGAGATTTGACTGATGTTGAAATAAACGGGATGGCAAAGGATTTTAGATAGTAATTATTTCAGGAAAGCCCATACAGCTTCCATAAAAAGTTGCGGTTGTTCGGCATGTACCCAGTGGCCCGCATCCGGGATTTCAACGATTTTTGCATCCGGGTAAATCCTCCGTATGGATGGGTAATCTTCAGTAAGAATATAATTCGAATTAGCTCCTTTAATAAACAATACCGGATAATTGAGTATTGGAATCCGGTCGTCGAACCAGCGGGCATTCACTCCTTTTATAATTTCGTCAAGGTTATCGTACAAAACCGGAACATTTATGCGCCATTCGAATTGATGATTTTCTTTATTCCGGTGTGCATTTTTAAGTAGAAATTGTACAATCTGAGTGCTGTTAATACGTTCCAGCAGAAAATCTTCAACCTGTTTTCTTGTTTCAATTTTACTGAAATCAATTTCGAGCATGGCCCGTAAAATATTATTGTGAAGATAATACTGGCTTTCGTCGTTCAGTAAAAAATAATCTTTTGGCGCAATATCAACCACAATTAATTTTTCAATGTGTTCAGGATAATCAGCAGCAAAACTCATGGCAGTTTTTCCGCCCATGCTGTGACCCATAATAACAGCTTTCCCGATTTTATGCTGATCGAAGAACTCTGCCAAATCATTCTTCATAGCTTCGAAAGTGTGTTCTTCGGAGCTGGGCGACCGGCCATGATTGCGTTGATCGATTGTAAAAACCTGATATCCGGACGAAAGTTTTTTGGCCACAGTCAGCCAGTTATCGGACGAACCGTAAAGTCCGTGGATAATCACAATCGGTGATCCGCCGCCTTCAACCCGGTAAAACAATTTCATGATGAATTATTGCAAACAGTATAGATAATCCTGAATGGTTGCCCGCAAGCCCATGTAAAGTGCATCGGCAATAAGTGCATGACCAATGGAGACTTCGTCGAGGTATTGCACATGATCATGGAAAAAGCGCAGGTTCTTCAGGCTTAAATCATGACCGGCATTAATTCCCAATCCAAGCTGATGGGCCAGTTTAGCAGCTTCCTTGTAAGGGGCAACGGCACGAATCGGATCGACTGGATATATTTTAGCAAATGGCTCAGTATACAATTCAACCCGGCTGGCACCGGCTTCCATAGCACCTTCAATTGCCGATGCATCAGGATCAACAAAAATAGAAGTTCGGATTCCTTCAGCTTTAAAACGGGCAACCACTTCTTTCAGAAACGATAAATGGGCATGGGTATCCCAACCATGATCAGAAGTCAATTGAGTGATGGTGTCGGGAACAAGGGTGACCTGATGTGCTTTTACATCGATCACCAATTGGATAAAATCTTCGCTCGGATAACCTTCAATGTTAAATTCAGTGGTAATGTGAGGTCTGATATCATAAACATCCTGTCGGCGAATATGTCGTTCATCGGGTCTTGGATGTATTGTAATACCTTGAGCTCCAAATTTTTGACAATTAATTGCCGCTTCCAGAACATTTGGTGTATTTCCTCCCCTTGAATTTCGTAATGTTGCTATTTTGTTTATATTTACACTAAGTCTGGTCATAATCTATAAATTTGTGGCGCAAGTTACAATTTTGATTTGATACGGAGTATATCGAAAATTTAAAAAGAATGATAGCACAAGATCTTCTTTCTGAGGTTGTTCCTGCTTTGCGACTGACAGATACCGGTCAGAAGGCTCTGAACTTGATGGAGATTTTCAGGATTTCACATTTGCCGGTTGTAGACGGTAAAAGATTGGTTGGGTTGATTTCTGACAAAATTATTTATGACCTGAATATTATAGAGAAACCGGTCGGTGATTATGCCGAACATTTACTTTCGCCCCATATTCATACTAATCAGCATATTTACGAAGTTTTCTCCGTTATTTCAATCCTTAAACTAAGTGCGGTTCCGGTTCTTAACCTTCATCATGAATACTGTGGAGTAATCACCGTTCTCGATTTGGCGAAGAAATTTGCGGATCTGGTTGCAGTGAAGGAGCCAGGTGGAGTTATTATTCTTGAATTGAATTCAATTGATTATTCACTTTCGCAGATTGCGCAAATTGTTGAGGGTAACGATGCTAAAATCCTGAGTTTTTACATTAATCAGGAACCTGAATCGAAAATGATGACCGTTACACTGAAAATTAATGTGATTGATTTGTCAGCAATTATTCAGACATTTGTAAGGTATGATTACAACATCAAGGCTGTTTATATGGATGAATCGATCATTCAGAATTTATATGACGATCGCTTTGATCAGTTGATGAAATTTATGAATATCTAGTTTATGGCATCAAACATTTTTTCATGAAGATAGCACTTTACGGACTGTCCATAAATCCTGATTTTTTTGAGGTATTAACCAAACTTTTTGATTTGTTTAAGGAGAAACAAATTGAATGTATTGTGTACCGGCCTTTTCTGGAATACCTCAAAAAGGAATGCGGAATTCTTCCGCAGGTTTTAGGTGTATTTGAAGATGGAGATGATTTACCCGTAGATGTATCGTTTTTGTTGAGCCTTGGAGGCGATGGAACCTTGTTGAAATCGTTTATTGCAACCAGGCATCGTTCAATTCCGCTTGTTGGGATCAATTCTGGCAGGTTGGGCTTTCTTTCCGATATTTCCCGTGAAGAGATTGAAAAAGCACTAAATAATATTCTGGATGGAAATATCATTATCGACGAACGAACTGTGCTTGAACTTGAAATTGTAAATAACGGTCAGTCCGAGTTTCAGTATGCGCTCAATGAAATTACGGTTACCAAGCTGGATACGTCGTCGATGATTAACATTAATGCCTATATTAACGATGAATTTCTGAATACATACTGGGCCGACGGGTTGATTATTGCAACACCTACCGGTTCTACAGCTTATTCACTCAGTGTTGGTGGTCCAATACTGACACCTGATTCGGAAAATTTTGTAATCAGCCCGATTGCGCCTCATAACCTGACTGTTAGACCATTGGTGGTTCCCGATCATCATTCCATTACCCTACAGGTTGAAGGTCGTGGACTTCAGTTTCTTACTTCAGTCGACTCACAGTCTGAGGCTATTTTCTTCCCGGTTTTGCTGAAAATCCGTAAAGCTCCTTTTAAAGTCAAGACTATCAGGCTTAAGGATCATACTTTTTTTGCAACACTTCGGAATAAACTAATGTGGGGAGCTGATAAACGCAATTAATTTCTTAGGCAGCTTAACAATTTTTAACCTCTGTTGGGGTTTTATAATATGCATCAGGCATGGATATATCAGAATTGTATTACTTTTGTAACGCTTGAAAGGTGTTATGTTCAGAGTGTAAATATTAGTGCCTGAATGTTTTATAGTGTTTTAAACCCTTTCGAAAATGGATTTCGATGAAGCAATTATTGGCGATTTTTTTAATGGGATTTCTGACAATTGAAGCGTTTGGACAACAAAGCGTTGATATCGGTTTTTTTGGAGGAGCAGGCACCTATTTTGGCGACATGACAAAAGTTGATTATCAGAAATCAGTCAACCCGGCCTATGGAGGTTTTGTAAGATACAATTTTAATCCACGGTATGGCCTCAGGTTCAATGTGATTAATGGAAAGATTGGTGCTGAAGGCAAATTCGATCAGACAGACTGGACATTTAATAAAAATGTATTGGATATTTCGCTTTTGTTTGAGTTCAATTATCTCAAATATATAGTTGGTGATAAGGCTACTCCGTGGTCAACTTTTATTTTTGCTGGAGTTGGAATGCAGACATATAATTATGAAATGGATCCTGTAAAATTAAGTCAATTTGTTGACCCAACGTATAAGGCAGATCCTGCTGGCCCAGTAATGACTCCAACAATTCCTTTCGGATTGGGAGTGAAATATAATCTTAGCAAGCGATGGGGAATTGGAATTGAAGGGGGTTTGAGAAAATCATTTTCTGATAAACTGGATGATCTGGACGATCCACTTAGTTATACCAATACCTTAACTCCTCCTGTTCTGGTCAAATATGCTGATAAATGGCACAATAACGATTGGACAGCCTATGTTGGCATTCATTTGGTATATAAGCTGATATACGGAAATAAAGAGTGGGAATTACGGACTCCACGAAAAAATATGATTGACTGGGGGATATGGAATAGTATCAGAAAATAATATCCCAGTCAGTTTTGAATAGTTTTAGATGGGAAACCGGCAAGTTTAAACAATAGAAATGTTATTTAAAGACAAACTAATACTCGACAGAATACCAAAGCATGTTGCCATTATTATGGATGGAAACGGACGTTGGGCTGCCCAATTTGGGAATGAACGAACTTTCGGACACGAACATGGTGTGGAAGCGGTACGCTCGGTTGTGGCGGGTGCCGGTGAAATTGGAATTGAATATCTTACCCTTTATGCTTTCTCAACTGAAAACTGGGCACGACCTAAAGACGAAGTGGATGCCCTAATGGGGCTATTAGTTCAGTCCATTTCCGAAGAAACTGATGAGTTACAGAAAAGCAATGTTCGACTTCGGGTAATAGGCGATATAAAAAGCCTTCCTCAAAATGTTCAGGAGAAATTAACCTGGTCAATAGATAAACTGAACTCCTCCACCGGATTAACTCTCGTTTTAGCTTTGAGCTACAGTTCGAAATGGGAAATAATGGAAGCAGTTAAACGAATTGCTGAGCAGGTAAAACTTGGAGAAATTGAGCCATCAGAAATTGATAATGAACTGATGGATCGTTTCCTGAATACATCGGATATGCCTGATCCAGAACTATTAATACGAACCAGCGGCGAATGCCGGATCAGCAATTTTTTATTGTGGCAGATTGCCTACAGTGAATTATATTTTTCACCTAAATTATGGCCCGATTATCGAAAGGAAGATTTATTTGAGGCTATTTATGACTTTCAGAACAGGGAAAGAAGGTTTGGTAAAACGAGTCAACAATTAGTAAGCTAATACAATAAGAATAGAATGCAAAAAATTAGATTGTTCATTGTCCTGCTGTTAGTCAGTGCGAAAGCTTTTTCACAGGAAGCTGTAACCGATAGTACAAACTTTTCCATTTATTATTCAAGTCCAAAAGAATATGTCATCGCAGGATTGAAAATAGATGGAATTCGTTATTTGGATACGCAGGTATTGATTCAGATTTCAGGCCTCAGCGTTGGTGATAAAATTATGATTCCCGGTGATGCGATTACCAATTCAATCAAAAAACTATGGAATCACGGATTGTTCTCGGATGTTAAAATTACTGCCGACAAAATTTCCGGCGACAACATTTGGTTAACCATCAGTTTGCAGGAGCGGCCCAGATTGGCAGAAGTGAATTTTAGTGGCGTAAGCAAATCAGAGAAAGAGGATATTACCAAAAAGGTTTTATTGCTAAAAGGTAGTCAGGTTACCGATAATCAGGTAAATACTGCAAAAAAAACAATCAAAAGTATTTTTCTTGATAAGGGATTCTTAAATACTGAAGTGAATATCATTCAACGGGATGATACCACTCAGAATAACAGTGTAATTCTCGATATCAATGTAAATAAAAAGGAGAAAGTCAAGATCAGCCAAATTATATATCATGGAAATAATAACCTGAAACCCATGGTACTGGATCGTTCGATGAAAAAAACCAAAGCAAAAAAGATCCTGAATTTTTTCAGTTCCAAGAAATTTTTAAATGAAAAGTATACTGAAGATAAAATTAACCTGATCAAAAAATACAACGAAAATGGGTATCGCGATGCAACGATCTTAAAAGATTCGGTAACAAAACTTGCAAATGACCGGGTTCGGTTGGATATCTGGCTCGAAGAAGGAAACAAATACTATTTCAGAGATATTAAATGGGTTGGTAATACTGTTTATCCGGCTGAATATTTAAATGCTGTGCTGGGTGTAAAGAAAGGCGATGTTTTTGATCAGAAATTATTGGATAAACGAACGAAAAATGATGAAGATGCTGTAAGCAGCGTTTATCTTGATCATGGGTATTTGTTTTTTAATTTATCGCCAATTGAAACTCATATTGAAGCAGATTCTATTGATTTTGAGATGCGTATCTATGAAGGACGACAGGCTACCATCGATAAAATTGGAATTTCAGGAAACACAAAAACCAACGAACACGTTGCCCGGCGGGAGCTTAGAACCCTACCTGGCGATTTATTCAGTAAAACAGATATTATCCGTACGGTCAGGGAGTTATCGCAATTAGGGCACTTTGATCCTGAAGCCATTAATCCAGATGTAAAGCCTCATCCTGAAAACGGAACAGTAGATATTAATTACGAGCTTGTTGAAAAAGCGAATGACCAGATTGAGCTTTCCGGAGGATGGGGAGCGAATATGTTTGTTGGTACCGTCGGTTTAAAGTTCTCGAATTTTTCGGTTCGGAATATTTTCAACAAAGAAGCCTGGAGGCCTCTGCCCACAGGCGATGGACAGGCGCTGAGCCTTAGAGCGCAAACCAGTGGTAAATTCTATAAATCGTACAGTTTAACTTTTACCGAGCCTTGGTTTGGTGGTAAAAAACCAAACTCATTTACCCTTTCATTGTCGCACTCGAAAGTAAATTATTCTGCAAATAGTTCCTCATATGGCAGTGCATATAACGATCCGTACAGCAGCTATGGCAGTGGATATGGAAGTGGTTATGGCTATGGTGGCTACGGTGGTTATGGTGGCTACGGCGGTTATGGAGGCTATGGTGGTTACGGTGGTTATGATATTGGCACAAATTTTAATTATGGCTCACAATCAGCAGCAAGTGACCAGATACAAATCACTACTGCAGCAGCAATAGGATACGGTTACCGGTTATCGTGGCCTGATGACTATTTTACAATGTATCATGAATTGTCGTTTCAGCATTATCAATTGCAGAATATGGCAAATATGTATTACTTTCTGAATGACGGAAGTGGAAACGGAAATGGCGGATTTAATAACTTTAGTTTTAAAACTGCCTTCGGCCGAAACTCAATGGATCAGCCTTTATATACCCGACGCGGGTCAAGCTTTTCTCTCTCTTTGCAGCTTACACCGCCATATTCACTTATAAATGGTATTGATTATAGTAATCCTGCATTAACAAACGAAGAGCGCTATAAATGGATTGAATATCATAAATGGATGTTTAAGGGTGACTGGTTTTCCCCGCTTTCGAAAGACACGAAATTGGTGTTACATACAAAATTTGAATATGGCTTTCTTGGTCATTACAACAAATACCGGCAATCGCCATTCGAAGGATTTCGTGTTGGTGGATCGGGTATGTCAGGGTATAACCTATATGGAAGCGATATCGTGTCACTTCGCGGATATAAAGATTATAGTTTGAGTCGTACTCAGGGATCAAATATTTATAATAAGCTTTCAATGGAACTCAGGTATCCGGTAATTCTAAAACCATCTTCAACCATTTATTTGCTTACATTTCTTGAAGCAGGTAATGCGTGGAATAATTTTGACGATTACAACCCATTCAAACTCCACCGTTCAGCAGGTGCCGGAGTAAGGATCTTTCTGCCGATGTTTGGCCTGATGGGTATAGACTGGGGATATGGTTTTGATAAGGTTACGGGTCAAAGCGATGCCGCCGGAAGTCAATTCCATTTTGTAATCGGACAACAATTTTAATTTAATATATTTTGGTCTGGTATTTGCTAAACCTCAAAAAAACAAATAAAAACATATCGTCATGAGGAAACTAGTTATTATCACAGGAATTTTATTGATTGCGGCAGCAACCACTTTTGCTCAAAAATTTGCATTCGTTGACTCTGAGTATATTTTGGGAAATATTCCTTCTTATAAAGCTGCACAGGAGCAATTAGATCAGCTTTCTGCCCAGTATCAGAAAGAGCTTGAATCAATGCACGCAGAGACTGAACAAATGTATAAGGACTTTCAGGCTGAAAGTGTATTGCTCTCGGATGAGATGAAGCGAAAACGTGAAGATGTAATTATCTCGAAAGAGAAGGAATACAAGGAATTGCAGCGTAAATACTTTGGGCGGGACGGAGATTTGTTCAAAAAACGGCAGGGTTTGGTAAAACCTATTCAGGATGATATCTTTAAGGCAATTCAGGATATTTCAACCGAAGGAAATTATGCAGTAATTTTCGACAAAGCAAACGGCATTACTTTAATTTATACCAATCCGAAGTTTGATCTATCTGATCAGGTTTTAGCTAAACTTGGTTATAAAAATTAATATTATAATTTTGTCACAATAAAAATTTAATCCAGAAAAGTATGAAAAGTGTTTTCAAAATTTGTGTTCTAGGAATGCTGTTGCTTTCAGCAGGATTTGCCAATGCCCAGACTCCAAAATTCGGTCATATCGATTTGCAGGCTCTCATTCAGATTATGCCTGAAAGAGCTGTTGCTGAGAAACAATTTACCGCCTATCAAAAAGAGCTCGAAGATGCTCTTGGTATTATGCAGAAAGAGTTCCAGACCAAATACTTGGAGTATGCTGCAAAAAAAGATTCATTATCTGAAACTGTCAAAAAAATGAAAGAAGATGACTTGAATTCAATGAACGAACGTATTCAGACATATCAGTCAAGCGCTCAGCAGCAACTTCAAACCAAACAGGGAGAACTGTTAAAACCTGTATTTGATAAGGCCGATAAAGCTGTTAAAGAAGTCGGAGCTGAAAAAGGTTTGATCTATGTATTTGATATGAGTGCCAGATCTATTCTGTACAATTCAAAGGAAAGTTTAGATATCCTACCGTTTGTAAAAACTAAATTAGGTATTCTTTAGTATCAACGATAAAATATTTAAAAAAGCCATCTTTTTTAAGATGGCTTTTTTAATTTTGTTAAAACCGATTAATAAATGGCTTCTGAATTTCAACCCATCGGGGTTTTCGACTCGGGATATGGTGGATTAACCATCCTGAAGGAATTTTTGAACGACCTGCCTGGATACGATTTTATTTATCTTGGAGATAATGCTCGTGCCCCCTATGGCTCACGTTCTTTCGAAGTGGTTTATGAATATACACTTCAGGCGGTTAAGAAACTTTTTGAAATGGGTTGTCCATTGGTTATACTGGCATGTAATACAGCATCGGCTAAAGCGTTGAGAAACATTCAGCAAAATGATCTTTCGCTGTTGGATCCGGATCGAAGGGTATTGGGCGTTATTCGTCCAGCCGTTGAATCAATTGGAGATTATACGCACAATGGTCATGTTGGAATACTCGGTACTATGGGGACCGTGCTTTCTAATTCGTACTCCATTGAGCTTGAAAAGTGGGCTGGGGGAAGTGTGGTTCAAACAACCCAGGAAGCATGTCCGATTTGGGTTCCTTTAGTTGAAAACAACGAAATTGATACACCTGGAACTGAATATTTTGTTTCAAAGAATATCCGGAACTTGCTGACGACTGATCCCGATATTGATGCTATTATTTTAGGATGCACACATTATCCATTGCTTTTGCCTGTAATCAAAAAATTTGTACCCAAAGGTATTCGATTACTCGAACAAGGGAAAGTTGTAAGTGCTAAATTAGTTGAATACCTGGATCGACATCCGGAAATGGATCAGAGATGTACGAAATCGGGATTAGTTAAATATTATACAACTGAAAACGTGGAAGTCTTCGAAAAGAATGCCACCATTTTTATTGGCAAAAGTATTCAGAGCGAAAAGATAACTCTAAAATAGACAAACTGTTTACCAAAGCTTCTCAGGATAAATTCCAAGATCGGTTAATTTTCTAATCTGTTCAATAACAAATGGCTTATCTTCCTTATAGGTAACTCCGAACCATGGAGAATCAGCTTTCAATACTTCAACATTGGCCTGCCCTTGTTTAATCATTTCAAAAACCACAAATGGAATATAGAATTCAGATTTTGGCTGGCTAATGTTTTTTGTCAAGAAATCAACGAATTGTTTTTCGATGTTCAAAAATACAGAGGGATGAAATCCCCAGAAATTCATCGAAACTGTTTCCTTACCGGTTAGTTCAATGGTTTCCTGATTTTCCGACTCGCATAAAGTACGGCAGCCTTCCTGCCTGATTTTATGAGTCTCGGTTATCTTCGTTAATAGATTATTGTCTTCAGTAACACAAATTCCTCTCGAAACAGAACCAAATTCAGATAAGGTGTTGTTCAACTGATAACCAACCATGGCATAACTGTCGTTCGAAACTGATTTGGATAAGTATTCTGCGATAACCTGATATGCCTCTGCGCCATAAAAATCATCAGCATTAATGGCAGCAAATGGCACATCGATAATATCTTTTGCCATTAATACCGCATGACCTGTACCCCAAGGTTTTTCGCGGTCTTCAGATGATTTAAAACCTTCGGGCAGTTTATTGATTTCCTGATACACGTATTCAATATCTATTTTTCCAGCAAGTTTTGACTCAAAGCGGTCTTTAAATTCTGCAGCGAAACTTTCCCTGATTACAAAAACAACTTTGCCAAAACCAGCGCGAATGGCATCAAAAACTGAATATTCAATAATCGTTTCTCCATTTGGTCCAACAGGTTCAATTTGTTTAAGACCGCCATATCGACTTCCCATGCCAGCAGCAAGGATTAAAAGTGTTGGTTTCATTTTTATATATTACATGGATAAATTCTCTATTATGTGCAGCAAAAATACTTTTTTATTGGAAAATCAATTCAAACTTATCTGGATACATTGACCAAATTTGATAAAGAATTTTTATTTGAAAACAGGAAAGGATGTCGTTCGGACATCCTTTCCTGTTTTCAAAATATAATTGTACAGATTATACTTTTGAAGTATTTTGAGATCTGGATTTGATTGTGATATAAAGACCGATAAATGCAATAATCAGAATAATTGGTAATACCGACATGTTCCGTAAGGTAGTTTGTGGCCCGGCTGTTTCTATTGATTTACCCATAATGGGTAAAACCATTGAAGTGGCAACAAAACCAGCTCCTCCCAGAATT
>Ga0079306_1001552_pt1 | contig 14918 bp, 15 predicted proteins | sample Methanotroph_Enr_FD_79181 | JGI IMG/M metagenome (GOLD analysis project Ga0079306, IMG submission 79181) | Enriched soil microbial communities from Old Woman Creek wetland in Ohio, USA - Methanotroph_Enrichment_5 | ecosystem: Environmental > Terrestrial > Soil > Wetlands | place: USA: Ohio...
CTTGAACGAGGCGAACCGGTCAAGTGTGGCGATGGGGATTGATTCGACAGTCAGACTGACTGCGCCAATCAAATCGGTGTGCGGCTTGCCTGCGAATATGAAAATCCACAAGGCCAAGGCTGCCGCCATCAAACCCGCGAGCAGAAGCGTACGGCGCAGCATCAAGGTGCCGTGATCTCTTCAACCAGCGGTGTCCGGTTGGCGAAACCTTTCAAGGCGCACCGAATACTGGTCATTAACTGGGCGGGCTTTAACTCGCCCTTGGCAAACAGAAAAATGCCAACCAGTATCTTCCTGACAAATGACCACCACAGCCGAGCGTCGCCTCGGGCCGCCCTCGCCAGGGCAAACAGGCCACCGCCAAAATAGGTGGAACGAATCCAGACCTGCCGGTCCCTGTGCCCGACCAGCGGCAGGCGGCTGATGAGTGTTTTCCCCGGGTTGAGGGTGAAGGCGCGCAACGCAAAATCGAGGTCCTCACCCCCGTTGATGGGGGCGCCCACTCCCAGGCGTTCATCGAAAAAGCCAACTGACCTGGCGATATCGGCCCGCAGGAACAGCGTGTTGGACGACACGGTCCGCACAAATTCGGCGCTGCTGGTGAGGACTTCAAACGCACCCGAGTTGCGCGTAGCAGCAACGGCTGTAGGTGCTGACGCGTACTGGCAGGTCGCCATACCCACTTGGGGCGCGCTCAAGAACAGTGTGGTCATGCGTCGAATAAAGCCTGGCGGGTACCAGGCATCGTCGTCCGGGAATGCAAGCCAACGTGCGCTGCTCAACGCGCCATCCAGCTCGACCTGATGCAGCATGAGGTTGCGTGCGCGCGAGAGGGAAACACGGCCCGGCAGACTCAGGAAACGAAGGTCGTGCTGGACCCAGTCGGTAGCGAGCGCCACCGCCTGCGGATCTGCGCGTTGCAGCAAGACGTAGTGAACGACACGGACACCATCTTCCTGCACTTGCTGGCTGATGCTGTGAAGCAAGCACAGTAATTCATCGGTACGGCCGCCCTGCATATCACAGGTTGTCAGCAGCAGGGCGTCAAGCGTTGGGGGTGTCAGGGCAGTGCTTTGCATTTGAATCAATCCAGGTTGTTTTCGCGCGACTGTCGGGTTTGTGTCTCGTCGGCGTCGCTCAGGCGGCCATAGCGGCCGGTTGCAATGCCCTCGCGCACGACCTTGGCGGGGTTGCCCGCCACGATGCAATGGGGTGGCACATCCCGCACCACGACAGAGCCGGCGCCAATGATGGAGCCTTCGCCGACCAGCACCCCGGGCAGGACGATGCTGCGTGCACCGACAAAGCAGTTCTTGCCAATTCGCGTGTGCATGCGCAGGCCCCGCGTCAGGTCATGGGTCAGGATGGCGGCGTCAAACGCCACGTAGCTGTATTCCCCGACATGCACGCCGCGTGGGTTGGTCTTGTCGAACTTCGCCGACAAGGAAAAATTGCAGGTGGGGTGCAAATCCATCTGGAACAAGCGAACATAAATCAGGCGAACGAGAGTGATGATCATTGTTCGCAACGATGAAAGATGCGCGAGACGTAGTGCCATATCAGCTGAGGTACTTTCCAATGGTTTTGTTCAGAGCGGGGACCAGGTCAACCGTTCTTTTCAGAACAATCGGGCCAAATAGTCCCGAGACAAAGGTCATGACTAACAGGAGTCCGAAGAATTGGTAAGAGGGTGGAATCAGTATTTGGTAGGCCACTTTTGCCATGCCAACGAAGATCACATTGAACAGATAAATCGTCATGGAGAGGCGACCCAAATACGCCAGGATGGTGCTCGCGCGCTCAGGCAGCAGGTCGACAAAAGCGGGCACTGCCAAGCAGGAGACGAGTCCGCATACCAACAGGCCGTAGTCACGATTCCAGGGGGCCACCAGCAAGAGCATGAACCCGGCCATCGCTGCGAATCTCAACCGGGATCCTGAAAAGCGTTGCAGGAACTCCCGGTCTGCGGCGACGCATCCGGCCACAAAGAATACGTAATAGTGAACAATGCGGTTGGCGTACAGGATGTCGTCCAGGCGAATGAAGTAGATGGCTAATGCAAATAGTCCCAACCAGGTCCAACTTCTTCGGAACAGAACGAAGAGTGCAGGCGTCACCAGGCCATACACAAGCAGTACAAAAAGATACCAAATCGTCAGGACCGGACTGGACTCTGTGTTGATGAAAATCGACGTCAGGCCCGAAACCAGGCTCGATGGCGCCTCGTCTATCGGGAACCACATGGCGGAGAACCATTTGCCAATGATGGTGATAACACCGATAAAAAGAAAGGGCACCAACAAGCGGTTGGCGCGTCGACCGGCGAAACCGGAAAAATCGGTCAACGCGCGCATGTGGTGATTGGCATGGCGAAAGACATAACCGCTCATGAACATCAAGAGCGGCATGTGGAAAAGGTAAACCTTGAACTTGAAAATGGTGTACCAGTCCGGCACACCGGGAGTGCCAAACTTGACCAGGTGCGCCGCGACCACAAGAATGATGCCTAAACCCTTCACCGCCTCGATCAGCGCAATCCTCGCTTGGGGCTGTAGCTGCAATGGTGTGCTCATGGGCTGACGGCCGACTGTCCGTGTGCTGGCATAAGGGCCGAGGGGGCCCAGGAGATCACAAGCGCTATTAACAAGCTGTAACTGAGAAAGAAGACGTTGTCGGTCGACGCGTAGACAAATACAAGTAATACAAGCGCCAGCGTCTGGAAAGTGATTTTTGAGAAGGAGTTTGCGGACGATTGCACGAAGAGCAGAAAAAGACCGGCAAGAAAAACAGGGGCACCCAGATAACCGAGTTCAACCAGGGAGCGTAGGTATTCGTTGTGAGCCGCTGACGTGCGGGTCAGCTTGGTAATCGACTCGGGTATCAGCAAGCCATGGTGACCGAAACCCACGCCAACCAAGGGGTAACGCACGATCCATTCGTTAAGTACGGCCCACATATCCTCGCGCCCACTGGTTGATCCCGACATAAATCTCACCAGGATCTGATCGCCAAACGTCATCAGGAAAATCGCGGCCGCCGCCAAGCCCAGTCCAATAATCCCGACGCGAGAGGCTCCGCCCCGCGTTGCGCCGACGATGACCAGCGCACAACTCGCGACCGCGCAAACGGATGGCATTCTCGTGCCCGACAAGAGACAGATCACGATGCTGGCTGCGCAAAAAAAGAGATAGCGAAAGGACCTGTGCTGCGAATATAAGAAAGCACTGCTCAGGGCTCCGGCATAACTCGCTGCCGCCAGAAAGGCGGGATGCAGCGCGCCCGCCAGGCGTTGTGCACCGGTATGGTCACGGAAAATAATGGGGTTTCCAGTTGCCAACCAAAGTGCCACCCCATAAAGTACGAGAATAAATGGCACAAGGGCCATACTTTTCAGCGCCAAATTACGCTCACGCTCGCTTGGCCTGGCCAAAAAGAAGGGAACCAGAGCGAACAAAGCTGTCACCGCTGAGGCGGTGCGCCCCCAGGAGAAGTAAAAAAATCTGGTGAAAAATGCGCAAATAAAAATGGTCAGCAAGATGATCAGCGCGCTGATGGTTGGGCCCAAGTTCAAGGGCTTGTTTGCGAGGTAAATCAGTCCTGCAACCATAAACAGCGATTTTTCCAGGGCATTGATGTTGCCGAGGCCAGCTACCGTGCCAAGATTAAGTACGAGCAACAGGAGCGCCAGTAACCAGGTGGCCCTGAAAAGATTAAAGAAAACATCTTCTCTGCTCGCGCCGGCCCTTGCAGCACGGGGTTGTACGAGAGGCTGGCTCATTCGATTTTTTTCCAGAATCATTGATTAGCGGCTTTGAGTTGGCAGAAAAACAGATTGTTTTCTACCGATAAAAAATTCACGTTCATTATCCGGAATGGCCTGGATCAGGTCGCTGACAAAACCTCTTTGAAGCTCATAGCCTTGTTCTGGGTTCGCGGTAATTGAGGAAACCCGAAATAAAAGTCCGTCAGGAATTTGACCTTTGAAACCATATTGCAGGCTGAGAAGTTTTGTGTCGATACCCCGTCGCACTGGCATATTGCCGAGTGTCGTCCAATAGATGATGGGCTCGATCCGGTCGTTAAATTTGGCCAGCAGTTTCTGGGTGGGTAAGGAGCTGTTGTTTATATTTAACTCCTCTTTGCCGAGTGACTTCATTTCGAAGCCCTGAGCGGGATAACAAGCTTCTGGATAGTGAAGTGCGAATGAGTCGCTCTGATTGGAACTGTATGCAATAGACAGCATGACGACACGCCCTTGGTCATTCATGTAGCTACGAGAGAGTGTTTGACTATAGAGTTTGTTCAGTATTTCAACGGTTTGTGGATTTATTATTCGTCCCGCGTGCTGGGGCAGTAGCCTCCATTGGCCAAACTGCAACGGTATTATTTTTTCCAACTTTGGTGGTGGGCGCAGTTCGGCAATAAGTATTCTGGGGCGCATCCACCATGCCATCAATGCTGCAATCAGTATGAGGCTCAATAAAATTAGCTGACGCCGAAGTGCAAATTTTCCATTCATGGCGAATAGGGTTTGATTTGACGGCGGACCTGCCAGGCTTCAAGCAGCTGTAAAAATGAATCAAAGCCCATAATCAATAACAGCGCACTCAAGAATAGAGCCATACCAGCAAACCCATGTAGAAAGCCCTGGCCCGCTGCATCGCCAAAGTGGTATGTAATCAGACTTAGCGCCATTACCCGGATGACGTTGGCTGCAAATGATATTGGCACAATCAAAAGGGCCAAGCCCACGTTTCTGAACAGCGAGTCGCGCCGTACGATATTTAGATAAAGTAGGCCAAGGGCTTCTAGCGTCAGAAGCGTGTGTAGCCCGGCGCACGCGTCGGCCACCAGCAGCATGTATTGGCCAATCTGCAAAATGACGCCATTGCGGCCAATTGGGTAGCCGGCCCAAAACAGCACATTCTCGGCGGCATATGACACGGCCAACTTCATGGGCAGCGTCACGGTATCGACCACCGCGCCAGGCAGTGGCACCATAAACAGCATGAAAAACAGGGCAAACCATTGCGCCTTCAACGCGGCAGTTCCCCGCAGCAGCAACAGCAAGCCCGTGAGTAACCAGATCACAGAGCCAATCTCAAACAACAAGATATCTTGCGAGCGACCCAACGCATACAGAAGCAGACCCAAAACAAAGAAAGACCAGCCTGTTGAGCTGGTGGCCTGACCGTGGGCCGCCCGCTCCATGGCAGACCAGTTGCGATAGAGCAGCCACAGCGAGATGCCCAGCACCACGGGGCCGTGCATTTGTTCGTCCTGGCTCCAGATGCCCGTGAACAGATCAAGCAGACTGGGCACATACAACACGGCCAGCCCGAGAATGATGGGCAGCCAGGCCAGCAACGCGGCGCGCCCGGACGGCGCGGTTTGACTAGGCATCGTTAAGCACTGCGCCCATCAGAGCGACGCCACTGTCCTGCAGGCGGCGGGCCAGCATGGCGGTGTTTTTTAGATGGCTTCTGTCTTTGCGTGCCACCATGAGCGCAGCGCCTGCGCGGGAGGCAATAATTTCAGCGTCGGCGTAGGCGTTTCCCGCAGGGGTGTCAATGATGATGACGTCGAATTGCTCTCTGGCTGTGATTAGCAGTTGGCCAAAGTTGGGGCGACTCAATAATTCCTGGGGGTTGGGTGGCACAGCGCCTGCAGACAGCACAGCCAGGCCAGGTAAACCAGGTACCGCTTGCACGGCTTCCCGCCCGGCGCGGCCGGCCAATATGCTCGACAGACCTGCATTTTTTTCCAGCTTGAACAAGGCCTGTTGACCCCCCGCAGGCGGCGCGCGCAAGTCGCCGTCGATGAGCAAGGTGCGTTCGCCCAGTTGCGCAAAAACGATAGCCAGGTTGGCGGCAATAAAGCTGCGGCCCTCAGTGGCACCAGGGCTCACCACTGCAAGAACTTTGTGCATGGGGTCGCCGTTAAACCAGCGCAGCATGAGCTGGCTGCGCAGCGCGCGCAGGTCTTCACCCACGCGGCTAAACGGTTTGTAGGCTGCCACAAGCGCGGGGCTGAGGCCGGGGTCCAGCTCGGTCAGGTAGGTGTAGTCGAACTGTTTGCTCAAGGCAAAGTCGATATCGTTTTTGGTGAGCACCTTGAGGGCAAGAGCAGCATCGCCAAACTGGAGCTTGTTGACCTTTTGATGTTGCACGATGCGTGTTGCATCTTCGGCGCTCAGCCGGCCGCTGGCCACCAGAATTTCTCCAATAGACCTCGCTGCGCCGGCGGGTGTGATGAGGTGTGGATAAAGTGAGGTGACTGTGTTCATGCGCGAAATCCGATGGTGGCATGCCTGAGCAAGCCGGCTGCTGAGCTCACCGAGCCCAGCACGGTTAGGTTGAGTGCGTCAGCCAGGTCTTGTGCCGAGCGCACGCGGCGGTTGCTTAACTCCAGCATCAGTGCCAGGCCCAGGCCCAGCACGGTGCCTAAAAAGATGGAGGCCAGTATGTTCAGCAGCAGACGGGGCTTGGACGGGGCGGCCGGTGCAGACGCGGCGGTCAGCACCGCAATGTTGGTTTGGTTGGTTTGGCTCTCGATGTTGGTTTGTGAGGCACGCTGGCTCACCAGCTCAAAGGCGCGTTGGGCCGATTCAATATCACGGCGCAACACGTTGAGTTCATCGCGTTGTTTGTTCAGCACCAGCACGCGGGCCTTTTGGGCGCCCAGTGCACCTTGTAGCTGCCGCTCACGTTGTTTGCTGACCTGGTAGGTGGTTTCTATCGAACTGGTGATTTTGCGGGTCTCGGAATCAAGCTGGGCTTTGAGAGTGGCCAACTCGCCCTCGGTACGCTGGGTTTGGGGGTGGTTCTTGCCGAGATTGATGTTGCTCTCGGCCAGCTTGGCTTCAAGCCGGGCGATGTCGGCTTTCAGACCGTTGATCAGCGGGCTTTGCATGACCTCGGCCACCGTGTCGGTCTTGGCATTTTGGCGTTTACTTTGACTATCGGTGGTTTGGCCCTGCACGACGGTGAGTTGGCTGGAGGTCTCATTGAGCTTGGCGGTTTCAAAGTCCAGCCGCTCGTCGGTGGCGGTAATGCCACTTTTCTGTTGGTAGTTGGAAAGGGCCAGCTGGGCTTGCTCCAATTTCTCGCGTGCGGTCTTGGTTTGTTCTTCAAAAAATGTGGCGTACTGCCGGGCCGGGCCCACGCGCAAGTCAAGGTTGACGTTGATGTAGGCCTGGGCAAAGGCGTTGGCTACGGCGGCGGCAAAGTCGGGGTCGGTGCCGGTGTAGTTGATGCTGATGACGTTGCTTTCACGCGAGGGCTTGACTTCCAGGCCTCTTTGCAAAAGTGAGGCAAGCCAGTCGACCAACTGGCCTTTACCTTGCGTGGCCTCTTGCCACTGCTGGCGAATGGCCGCGCTTTCTTCCATGTGCAGCAGCTTGACCACGGTCTTGGTCACGCGGTCGCTGTTCACAATGTCCATTTGCGTGGCCATGTAGCCTGGCGCCACCATGCCCTGCGGCAGGAGGCCGCCCATCTGGTCCGGCGATTTGACATCCACCACCACAGCGGTGGTGGCGGTGTACTGGCTGGGCAGCAGCAAGCTGACGATGACTGTGGTGGCAACGGTCACCAGCAGAGCGATCAGCGCTGCCTTGTAGCGGGCGCGCAGGATGATCAGAAGTTGTTGAAATGTCATGGTTGTGATGTTCAGGGCAGTGTTCGGCTCAGAAAATGCTTTCTTTGACGTAAATGACGTCGTTGGGCAGCACGGGGTCGGTCAGCTTGGGCTCGATCTGCTGGATGCTGCCATCGGCCGCTTTGCGGTGCAGGCGCAGGCGTTTCTCGCTGCCGCGTGTGGTGGGGCCGCCGCCTTGCGCCAGGGCTTGCATGACGGTCATGTTGCGATCAATGCGGAACGAGCCGGGATGTTGGGCTTCACCATAGATATAAAACATGGGTGCGCGGTCGACATAGATGCTGTCGCCGCCTTGCAGGACGATGTTGTCTTGCTGCTTTTCGGCCAAAAAGAGGGACGGAATGTCGATCTGCTTGCGAAACGGCTGGCCATTACGTACACCGGCCACGATGGCGATGTCGGCACCAACTGCCGTGGCGCCACCTGCGTTGGCCAACATGTCGCTCAGGCGGGTATTGGCGGTTTCAAGCGGAAACCGGCCGGGGCGGTTGACCTGGCCCAGCACGGCCACCTGGTTGCCACGAATCTGCAAGAGCACGATGTTGACTTGAGGTTTTTGGATAAAGCCGCCTTTTTGCAGGGCATCCGCAATTTTCTTGCCAGCTGCGGCAATCGACAGGCCACCCAAATCTACTGCGCCGATCATCGGGTAGGTGATGGATCCGTTTTCAGAAACGCGGGTTTCAATGGTGAGGTCGGGGTTTTGAAACACCTGAACCCGAATGGAGTCGCCAGCACCCAGCGGGTAATCGGGCTGGGCCTGGGATGGGGATTGCACCGGAGCGGTGGTCTGTGCATGGCCGGTCAGGCCCGCGAAGACCAGACTGGTGGCCGCCAGGAGTGGTGAAATTCGAAGCGTTGGCAAGCGAAAGAAGCGCTGTGTCATGGTGATGGGTCCCGGTTAAAAAAGTGCAATGTGTTGGGAAGGTGAGGGCTTCACTTGAAAGCAGCCACACCTTTTTCGATAGCCGTCTTTGCTTTGTCGTCTGCGGCTTCAGCCTGACTTGTCGTGGCTAGAACAGTTGTAGGTGCTGTGCCCCCGGATTTGGCAAAGTCGCCCATGTAGGTGATTTTGGTGTCGGCCCGGAGCTGCTTGATATTGGCGGCCACCGCCTCACTGGCGCGTTGGTTGCCCAAAAACTGCTCGATGCGCGGCAGCGCGGTGGCTTCGTCAACGGGTACCCGTTGTGAGGAAATTACATGGAGCAAGGTGATCGACTCGGGCGCTTCAAACACGGTGCTTTGGCCGTCTTTGAGGGCGCTGACCTGTGCCAGCAGCGCCAGCGGAATTTCCTCCGCGGCGCGTGTGGCGCTGCCACCAGCAAACTTGATGTCCTTGCTCTTGAGCCAGGCTGCGGCTTCCTCAATGGGTTTGCTGGTCGAGGCCAAGCGGCGCAGTTGCTCGGCGGTGCCCGCCGCCACGGGCGCGACGATTTCCTGCACGTTGAAAATGCGCCGCTCCGAAAATAGCTGGGGGTGCTCGGCAAAGTATGTCTTGGCGTCTTCTGCGGACGGCTTGGGTAGGGCGCTGGCAATTTTTTGCATGTAGGCACGGGTCAGAATTTCGCGGCGGGCGGCTTCAATCTGCGACAACACCTCGGGCGTGCGGTGAAGTTTGTTCTCAATAGCTTGGTCAACGGCAATTTGCTGGTCGATCAGTTTTTCAAGCACTACGCGACTCATGGCTTGTGCGGCGTCTGGTGTGGTGCCTTCGGTGAAGGTGCGGCTGAGCACCTGGTTGATCTGGTGCACCGAGATTTCTTCAGAGCCGACTTTGGCCACCACCTGGGTAGCAACTTTTTTGCCGTCTTTGTTGCCGCAGGCGGACAGGCCGAATACGAGAGCGGCCGACAAGAGAGAAAGGGCGAAGCGGGATGTTGATAAGGTCATGATGTTTGGAGATCAATAGCTGAATTGGGCGGAGACCGTGGCCATGTTGCTGCCGTAGTCAAGATTGGCCACGTTGGAGGTCCGGGTTGCCTTCTGCAGTGAGGCGCCGAGCGTGACGTATTTGTAAGGTTGCCAGGCCACTGCGAGAGCGGTATTGCGCAGTGTGTCGCTACGCTGGGTTGCGGCGTCCAATCCAGTCGGTGAGCCCTGGTAGTCGCGCTGTGCCACTTCGTAGTTCAGGCGCACCACCGTCTTGGCACTGGCTTTCCAGACCGGGCCGAGTGAAAAACGGTTGGTCTGGACGTGGGTGGAGTTGTAGTTGTAGCTGTCGGCGCCGGCGTCATGTCGATCGCTCGTCAGCTCGCGCATCCAGCCGGCAGCCAGCGCGGTTTTTCCCGTGATGTTCCAGTTGAGTTTGACGCCGGTGTTCAGGCCGCTGTAGTCGAGCCGAGCGTCTGGATGGGTGCGGCTGATGTGGGCGGCGCTGATGTCTGCCGTGGTGTTGCCGGTGAGGATCCAGTGCAGGCGCAGCTCGTTGTCGCGCTGGCTGAAGCTCTCGTTAAATGAACCGTTGTTAAGGTATTTGCCGTGGGAAGTCCTGGCGGTGTAGGTCAGGGCATTGCCGGACGTAAACGCGTAGCGCAGGCCCATGTCGGCAGAGTTGACCTCGGCGTCGGTTCCGCTTACCGGGGCCGTGGAGTCGGTTTGGATCGAAGTCAATTTCGATGTTGACACGCCGCCCAGCACACGCCAGACGCCGTCAAGTTCGTACACACCGTCAAAACGGGTGTTGGTGTTGGTGCGCAGGACGCCCGGAACCTCCGTGCTACTTTCGGTTGAATCTTGGTGATCGGTGTTGATGAAATAGCTGTTGAGCGATTCCTTGCGATCGCTGGTGAAGTTGCCATGCATGCGGGGAGTGAGTGCCCAGCGCCAGGCGGCGTTGTAATTGTGTGCAGTGAAGTTGAGGTGGTCGAAGTGTTGGTATTTGTGATCGATCAGATTCAAGTCCAGCTCGAACTGTTGCAGGCTTTGCCGGGTGCTGAAATTGAAACCCAGCGTCGTGGTACCAATTTGGTCTTCAGTACCGGCTGGCACGCGACGCGGATTGCTGTCGGTAAGCAGAGAATATCCGGCATTAAGCTTGAAGGTGTCTTTCTCTTGCGCCCAGGCGGATGCCGTGCCGCACATAAGCAGCAAGGCAGTTGGTGCTAGCCATAAGGGGTGGTGCGTCAGCATGATCAGTAAGCCTTCTGGTCTTTGGCGACCAGGCGGATGGTTTTGAGAATAATGTGAATGTCCATCCGCAGCGACCAGTGGCGCAGGTAATCCAGGTCATAGTCGATGCGCCCCTGCATTTTGTCCAGCGTATCGGTTTCACCCCGAAAGCCATTGACCTGGGCCCAGCCAGTGATGCCGGGCTTGACTTTGTGGCGCACCATGTAGCCCTTGATGAGTTTCCGATAAAGCTCGTTGTGGGCGACGGCGTGCGGGCGAGGGCCCACGATGCTCATGCGACCCTGTAGTACGTTGACAAACTGGGGGAGTTCATCAAGCGAGGTCCGGCGTAAAAAAGCACCCAGTGGAGTAATGCGCGGGTCATTTCTTTGCGCTTGCCTGATGGCGCCACCGTCTTCGGTGACGCTCATCGAGCGGAATTTGTAGACCAGGATTTCTTCACCATCCAGCCCGTAACGGCGTTGCTTGAAGATGATGGGGCCGGGCGAGCCGCGCTTGATCGCCACCGCAATCGCCAGCAGCACGGGCAAGATCATGATCAGAATCAGCAGCGAAAACAACACGTCGCTGAGTCGCTTGATAACGCCATTGGCGGCTTTAAAAGGCGATTCGCAAACGGAGATGACGGGCATGCCGCAGACCGAGCCGGGCTTGCCCTGAATCAGGTCGGTGACAAACATATCTGGCACAAAATAGATTGACGCAGTGGTATCTTTGAGTTCATCCAGCGCCTGCAGGATGCGCGGCTGCGACGCCATCGGCAGAGACAGATAGATGATTTGGATGCCTTTGGTCTTGACTAGGTAGGCCAGCTTGTCGAGTTTCTCCAACAGTTTGTGCGGGTTGGCGGTGTCGAGGCGCTCGGTGCTGCGGCTGTCCACAAAGCCGACGAGTTCAATTCTGGAGTATGGCGACTCAGTGATTTTGGTGGCAAGTGCCAAGCCCTGCTCGTTCATGCCTACCACGATGGCTCGTCGCTTGGGGCCTTGCAGTTTGAGTATCGTTGGCGCGGCGCGACGCAGCGCAATGCTGGCACCAAGTTCGGCCAGTGGGGCTACGCATAACCAGGCGATCAGCACATGGTCTGAAAATTCATGGATGTAGCCCGTGGTGAAGCCGGTGACAAGTAACAGGCCTGCAATCCAGATCCAGTTCACGGTGATATCTACCACCAAAGAACTTGTTGAAGACTGCAGCCGCGCATGGCACGGAAAGGTGAGGGCAAACACCAGTACCGAAAGAATCAGGTAGGGCGGGGGGACTTCACCTTCTACGTAATACGTCAAGGCCCACAAGGAGAAAACGAACGCTGCCGGGCCGATGAGGGATTCAATCGTTCTGAGCAGGCTGTCTTTGCCAAGCGAGGTTTGAACCGGCTGTTTGCTCAGGGCCTCAGCGGATAGGGTGCTATGGTTCTCAGGCATTGGTCACAAAAGTTTTGCACTTGCAAAATGCCGGTACGCGGTTGCTGACCTGATTTGTCTTGAAGACGCGTTCTATAAAGCGTTGCACCAGAACGGGCACAGCGAAAGGGTTGCGCATCGTCGCGGAATTCAAACGAAACTCAGGGTTGTCTATAGAGTTCATGCTATTCCTATTGTTAAAGGTGTCCCAAATAGGGGCGATCTATCTTGACTGACTTTAGTGTTTGCAGCCAGTCAAGGAAGTAGGCCACCGCCAGCAATTTTTGTAGGAGATGGCCGGTCGTGCGCACAATGCCTCAGCACTTCCTCTAGCGCTTTGCCTGCGGGCCTTAGGCCAGTAGGAGCACATTCCAAGGCTTTGGAGGAACTGCCGATGCTGAGGTGACTAGCGTAGAAGTCAGGGCGGATCGATGACCGCCAGGCATTTCCGTTCCAGCACACCGGATACAGCACCTAACAGCAGATCGCCTGCTCTTCGCCAGCGACGTGCTGCCCCTAAATGCCTGTGATGCAGTCAGACTTGCTGTGTATCCAATAGCGATCTATGTACGCTACGTGACGGAGACCCATGTCAGGCATCATTGATCAAAGCCTTGTACTTGCCAACGGCCTGTGCCCGGTTGCTGACGTCAAGTTTCTTGAAGACTCGCTGCATGTGGTTCTTGACGGTAAACGAACTGATGCTCAGGATGCTGCCGATTTCAGGGTTTGTCTTGCCCAGGGCAACCCAGCACAGCACTTCGGATTCACGGTCTGATAGATCATGGGCCTGTGTCAGGAGCCCGGCGGGATCACTCGACGGGTTAGGTTGAAGCTGTGACTGGTGCGGCAGATGGGAAACCTGGCGCAAGGCGGTATCTATATAGGGCAATACCATGGCCATGGCATCGCGCTCGGGTTCACCGAAAAATTCTCGGGTACTGAAGGCGACATACAAACAGTCATGGCTACCGCGCTCGTCGTTGATGCCATGCACTATGGCGCAATGCATTTTTTTTAATGCCTCACCCAGCGCACATTTCACGCCTGTGTCTTCCGGCAGGAATCCGCCTTCTCCGGCGTTGAAGGCAAATGGTTTCTTGCCATATTCCGACCAGCGGGCAAACAGTCGCAGCAACAGCGGTTTGATGGTCTCGGGGTTGGCTGACTTCGATCGAACACCAGCCATGGTGGAAATGATGTCGTACTGGACTGCGCCATCATTAAAGTTGCCCCACGCTGCAATCAGGATGTCATGGGGTAGATAGCGCTGCATGTCGCCCTGCAGCCATACGAGCACATCAAAATGGCTGCGCACGTCTACCGAATACTTGACAACACGATGGTAGTTGTGAAGGTCTTTGGTTGACAGCGAGGGCAAAAAAGCCATTGGAATGCGATTTGGTAGATGGAAGTTAGGTCCCGGACGCGAATGGCGGCGGTTTTTCTTTCGGCAGGCCGCCACTACACGAACCCCGGAATGCTGGGTCAAGTTTAACGGGTTCCACCTGTGAAAGGTTTCACCGGTATTGGGTGTAGCGTACTTCAGCAACATGTTTGTCAAGTTATTTATGGGAGATTTCCAGGTAATGGCCTGTGTGCGCAGTTCATTCAATAGTTGATTTGTTACGACGGCGTGCAATGGCACCCATCAAACCCAAACCAGCCAGTAGCATGGCAAAAGTCTCGGGTTCTGGAACGGCGGAAACGGGCGCGGCGAAGATGCTGCCGCCGTAAGAAGCACCAGCTCCGGCGTTGCCAGAGACATTCAGGGTGAACAACCCAGCCGGTACGTGTGAGCCGCCAGCAAGAACCTGGGTCGTTGCCGAAACGGGCCCGATGTTGGATCTAAGCGAGGATAGATTCAAGAATGTTGTGCCGTTCAACAAAGCCGTGAATCCCGTGATCCCGCCGTAAGCGAATGAGCCCAGTGTGATCGCCACGTTTGAGACGGCGGCGGCGACGGTCGAGGCTGAGCCCAGATTGAAAGTCCAAGTGTCAGTGAAGTTGCCCGCGACGGTGCTGGCAAACGACGCGCTGGGGTTCAAGGTGGTAGCGCCAAAGCTGTTAGTAACGCCGGCCACTGCGATGACTGCGGTGGCAACCAATGATTTGATTTTCATGGTATTTCCTTCAAAGGTTTGATATGGGACAAGTGACGCATCAATAGTAGGACTAGGGATTACCCTCGTCCATAGACCGTTCGGACTACGAGAGCGCCGCAAAACACCCTTGAATGTGAGTTTTGTGTAAGTTCTGCTTCGGCAGTCCAACCCATGGAACAGATTGTTAGCAATGGTTCGTGCTGTCAGAGCGTGGCATGGAGAGGCCTCTTTTGACACCCGCGGTGCCACGAGTTCGCGAAGCTGGCCGAACTGGCCTCAATGCCTGACGAGTCCTGCCACGCAGCGCGTCAAAACAGCACTGTCACAGACATAGGACAAGCTGCCAGGGCTGATCGCAGAATGTGTGTTGCGGCAACTCGCCCGTGTTGGCAGGCTGTGACTGGATATGGATCAGATCGACAAATGCGCCTGGTAGCGCTGGACAAAAGAAATGCAGGTCAAAAATCGGGCTTGCATCACCCGCCTGCATCAACTGTGTAGGCGGCGTGCTGGTCTTGTCCGAGCAGCTCTACCATTTGTGGAAGCGCCAACTGCAATGCCGCCTTCAAGGTGTGGGGCGGGTTGATGATGAACATGCCGCTGGCGGGCAGGCCCGGGCGGA
>Ga0079306_1001553_pt1 | contig 14902 bp, 11 predicted proteins | sample Methanotroph_Enr_FD_79181 | JGI IMG/M metagenome (GOLD analysis project Ga0079306, IMG submission 79181) | Enriched soil microbial communities from Old Woman Creek wetland in Ohio, USA - Methanotroph_Enrichment_5 | ecosystem: Environmental > Terrestrial > Soil > Wetlands | place: USA: Ohio...
ATTATTATATATAGGTATAGCCCGCAACAACGAAGGTTTTATGGAGCTGAATGAATTCCTGAGTCATCACAATATTCACAATCTCCCTTTGCCCTTTCAGGCACCGGCATTCAGACACAGCTATGTAATTTACCCTTTCGGGAAAAAACTTGTCGGTCGGCTCCGCGAAAATGAGTTCGCAGGAATCCGGAGTACCGATCTCAACCGGTTAGTTTCATCCGATTACCTGCACTGGCAGCACAAGTTGGTGGCTTTATACCCAGTTACCTTCGACAGCGAACAAGGCTACGAACTGCACCGTAACCTTCGCGCCATCGATAATAACACGTTGCTGAGTATGCTTATCCCGTCGCAGGTGGCTGCTCCCGACGAACTTTTCGTAACGCCTGCAGAACTTGAAAAGCAGTTCGAATACTATCCGCAGGTTATTTCCAATACCCGTAAATTACTGGAGGATTGCAGTATAGCTTTCGATTTTGCGACTGTAAAAAATAAAAAACTATTCTCAGCAAGTGCCTATGACGATAATCTTCTGCTCGAAAAACTAGCCATGGATGGAATGGTTTATCGCTATGGCAAAAACAATAAAGAGGCAAAAAAGCGCATAAAGCATGAACTTGAAATTATTGACACGCAGGGATTCTCTTCCTATTTCCTGATCACGTGGGATATAATCCGTTACACCATGAGTCGTGGTTTTTACCATGTAGGCCGTGGCAGCGGCGCCAATAGCATTGTAGCATACTGCCTGCGCATTACCGATGTAGATCCCATTGAATTAAATCTTTATTTCGAGCGTTTCCTGAATCCGAAACGGAGCAGTCCGCCGGATTTTGATATCGACTATTCATGGAAAGACCGCGACGAAGTATTTGATTATATTTTTAAGCGTTATGGGCACAAGCACACTGCACTGTTGGGTGCTACTTCAACCTTTAAAGGGAAATCGACATTGCGTGAGTTGGGGAAAGTGTACGGCTTACCTAAAGAAGAAATTGACCTTCTGGTTGAAGAACCCAATAATCCGCTCAACAACAACGATATCGCCAAACATATCGTAAAACTTGGCACACGCATGACCGACTTCCCGAATATCCGCAGTATACATGCCGGCGGGGTGCTGATTTCGGAAGAACCGCTTACTGCATACACCGCACTCGATATGCCACCAAAGGCTTTCCAGACCACACAATGGGATATGTACGTGGCCGAAGATCTTCGGTACGAAAAACTCGACATCCTGAGCCAGCGCGGACTCGGGCATATACAGGAAGCGGTTGAAATAATTAAACAAAACAGGGGAATAAACATCGACATTCATCGTGTCAGCGATTTTAAGAAAGATAAGAAAATCAAGCAGCAGCTTAAATCCGCGGAAACCATAGGTTGTTTTTATATTGAAAGTCCCGCCATGCGGGGTCTGCTGAAAAAGCTAAAATGCGACAATTACCTCACGCTGGTGGCGGCCAGCAGCATCATACGACCCGGTGTTGCCCGTTCGGGAATGATGAAGGAATATGTCTGGCGGTTTCATAATCCTGACAAGTTCAAATACCTGCATCCCATTATGGAAGAGCAACTTGCCGAAACATACGGTGTAATGGTGTACCAGGAAGATGTACTCAAAATATGTCACCACTTTGCCGGCCTCGATCTTGCCGATGCCGATGTGCTGCGTCGTGCCATGAGCGGGAAATACCGTTCGCGCATTGAATTTCAGAAAATTGTGGATAAATATTTTGAAAGCTGTTACCAACAGGGACATTCTGAAGAAGTTACCAAAGAAGTATGGCGGCAGATTGAGTCGTTTGCCGGGTATTCTTTCTCAAAGGCACATTCTGCTTCTTTTGCCGTTGAAAGTTACCAAAGTCTTTTCCTGAAATCATATTATCCTCTCGAGTTTATGACGGCAGTACTTAACAACTTCGGAGGATTTTACCAGGCCTGGGTGTATATTAATGAAGCCCGGAGATGCGGCGCAGCCATTGAATTGCCCTGCATCAACAGGAGCAATTATACTACTACCATTACCGGGAGCACGATCTGGCTTGGCTTTGTGTACATTGCCAACCTCGAAAGTAATATTGCACATGCCATTATCGACGAACGAAACCGTAACGGACCATTTGTAAACCTGGCGGATTTTGTAAGCCGTGTTCCTATCACTCTCGAACAGACCATACTGCTTATCCGGCTGAATGCATTGCGGTTTACCGGGGTGAGCAAGCAGCAATTGCTGTGGGAAGTGCATTTGCTGCTGCGGAAATCAACGTCCCCTCCTACTGACGGATCACTATTTGCCACACCGGCAAGGCAGTTTCATATGCCTCCTCTCGACCACTCTGTAGTAGATGATGCCTTCGATGAAATTGAGTTGCTGGGATTTCCCGTAACGATGGGTTATTTCGAACTGCTGCAAACCACCTTCCGCGGCGAGTTCAGGGCGCACGATATTTCCTCTCACGTCGGTGAAACCGTACGGATGCTGGGATCGCTGGTTACCATCAAATACGTGCGTACTATCCGGAACGAGATCATGCATTTCGGCACTTTCTTCGATGCCGATGGTGAGTTTTTCGATACGGTTCATTTCCCGCAGTCATCCAAACAATACCCTTTCAAAGGCAGAGGTGTGTATCTGATAAAAGGAAAAATTGTTGAGGAATTCGGTTTCCCGAGTATCGAGGTGGAGAAAATGGCGAAATTGCCGTTTGTAAAGGACCGAAGATATTTGTAAAAGGAGTAGGCTTCTTGGGTATGAATTAGTTTGACGAAGGCAATTGCCGGTGAATGGATGTCCATAAGCCACAAGCGACTAAAATATTTTACCTTTGCCTCAATTTACAGGTATTTTATGATTGACAGGTTAAAAGAGTATACTGATCGCGTTACCGCATATTCAAAAGAAAGAGATAATCTTACGAAGAAACAGAAACACCTGCCATTGCTCAGGCTGATGATATTTATACTGTTTGCGATCCTGGTCTATAGATATCTCACGATGCAGTCACTGGAATCAGCAATACTAGCTGTTTTAAGCCTGGCGACATTTATAATAATGAGTTTATTTGACAGCAAATTAAAGAGTCAGATCAAGCGCATAGAAATTCTACTCGAAATCAACCGGAATGAAGTTGCTGCACTTGGAGGCGAATACAATGCTTTCGATCCGGGAAATGAATTTGTTGATCAATCACACGATTACACCCACGACCTGGATATTTTCGGCCAGGGATCGCTTTTTCAGTTTATTAACCGTACAGCAACTATTTTTGGCAAATTACGGCTGGCTGAATATTTCAGCAATGCGTTCGGCTATAGCGACCACGTAATTCCAAGGCAGCAAGCCGTTAATGAATTATCCGGCATGGTTGATCTGCGCCAGGAGCTTCAGGTGATATTTCATAACGAACAGATTTCGGTATCCGACAAAGAAGAAATGATTCAATGGATCGAAAGCGAAAGCCCGGTTCAGAACCTGAAGTTTTTACGTATTCTTGCCTATGGTCTGCCTTCCATCACTCTGATTTGCATTGCACTATCCATATCCGGAATTATATCCTTCCCTGTTTTTCTGATAGTTTTGCAGTTAATGATCGTTTTTCTTTACGGCAAACAAACTATAAAGATTCAGACTATTATCACTTCGAAAAATAAAATACTGAACAGGTATGCCCAATGTCTGAAAATACTTGAAGATGGTGGTTTCAAATCAGAATATTTATCTGATCTACAGAAAAAACTGACCGGCAGCGATATACAGAGCCCTTCTAAGTCGATCCATCAGCTCTCAACCATCCTGAAATATATGGATTCGAACCTGAACCTTTTAGTGGCGATCATACTCAATGGAATTTTCATGTTCAACCTTCATCTTTTGCTGAAAGTTGAGAAATGGAAAAAAGAGAACAGGCGAAAAGTTCCGGTCTGGTTTGAAGCTATAGCCACTTTCGATGCAGTTTCCAGCCTTGCTAATTTTGCCTATAATCACCCGGATTATAATTTCCCGGAAGTAGTTACAGCTGAATTTAATTTTGAAGCAAAGGAACTTGGACATCCGCTTATTGCCGCTGACGAACGAGTAATTAATGATGTTGAAATCAATGGGTGGAACCAGTTTTATATTATTACCGGTGCCAATATGTCTGGAAAAAGTACTTTTCTGCGCACCATTGGGGTAAATTATATTCTTGCAATGGCCGGAGCACCGGTGTGTGCCAAGGAGTTGAAATTTTACCCGATTCAGATACATAGCAGTATACGTACAAGCGATTCGCTGGTGAAGCATGAATCCTATTTTTACGCTGAACTTAAACGCCTGAAACAAATCATCGACGAGCTGCAGAGTGGCAAACAAAAACTGATCCTGCTGGATGAAATACTGAAAGGCACGAATTCAAAAGACAAACAGGCGGGATCCATTGCATTAATTGAGCAATTGCTCAATTACAAATCGGTTGGATTGTTCGCCACTCACGACCTTATGCTAGGCGAACTGGCTGAACGTTATCCAGGTCATGTAAATAACCTTTGTTTCGAGATTGAAATTGCAGGCGATAAGATGGTAATCGACTACAAACTGCATAACGGGGTATGTAAAAACCTGAATGCAACCTTTTTAATGAAAAATATGGGTATCCTTTTCGAAACCAGATAGCAAATTTGTTTTTAATTTAAGTGGAATTTATATAAGTCATTTAAGAATTCAAATGAATGAACAATGTGCAGCGGGAGTTTTTAAGCAAAGAAACTCTCTGGTTCACAGCAAAAATCAAAATAAGAATTGGAAAGAAATAAACTAAATTATTATTTAACTTCGCCTAAAGATATGGAAATGTATATGCCTTAAAGAAGTAACAGATTTCAGGCTTATTAATTATATATATTCCTGACAAACAGGTTATACTTATTGAATGTTTGTTTAAGCCGGCAGATCAGATACTCTCTTCCTTAGAATTTAATTTGTTGAATCAGGACCTTGGCTTACTATTTCTTTATAAATCGCTTACTCACATTGCTTTCATTTGTATGAATTACCACGGTATATACTCCTGGCAATAAGCCGGAAACTGAAACACTAAATTCCTCCTTATTCCCGGCAATGACAAATGACTTCTTCTGCCGGCCAAGCATATCCACAATAAATCCCCGACTTATTGAATTTACAGGTAAAACTCTCCCATTAATATAATCTTCTGCAGGATTGGGATACAACACAAGCGATACGTTACTGCTTTTCAGATCCTTTACAGAAGTTGCCGGCAATTGCTGAAGTGTGGTAGTATAACGCATTGATATAAAAGGTTTAATTCCATAAGGAGTGTGGGTATCAATGGTTTGAATGAATCCATTGTTGAAATCAGCAACTGTGTATCCCCAATCAAACATACGATAGGTATCAGCAATAACAGCATCACTTACCAGGGTTTTCAGTGAATCAATATGCGGGAAAATAACCTCGGGATTTATAATATTCTTTGAAATTGTATATAGATATTGCTGGTATTTCGAATTAAATTCAGGAACCGACAATAATTTTTCAGCGAGCGGTCTTGGTTCGCTTTGCGATTGCCAATCCAGGCAATTACGGGTGGCCCAGTCACGGTTTACCCAGTCTACGCCAAAAGTATTGTCGGTATCGTATGAAACATATTCAAACTTTCCTGTTCCTGTTCTATGGTAAAGAAAATAGTTGTTTTTGTTATACATATAATCGTCCCAGTTACCGGTAGCAACATCAAGGGCAAAAGCTTTCAGAAATTCATCTACGTCGATCTTTTGGGCTATCTGAACCGCAAAATAAGCATCAGCCGGCTGATTGAGCAAGGTGATCAGGTCAACCAGGTCGGAATAATCATCCACAATGTCATTGGTCTGCAAATCATAAGCCCGGCCTCCTGTACTTGAACTGCTCTGAAAATCTTTATAGGTCTGCTGGTCTGCTCCATGGTAAACCAGGTCTGCCGGATAAGTACATTTATAAAGATTGCCGCTTTTTTCACCATATACTTTTTGTAACCAGTCTTTATCAAATTCTTCCAGGTTTGTATAAAGGCCATAATAAGCATGGTTAATGTACATACGAACAAAACTTGTGTGGCGTTCGGGAAGTCCTGATTTTTTCCACGAATCATAAAAGAGTTTTTCCCGGATCAGGGTCGGATCGTTATGCTGACCGTTCAGATTTATCTTTTTAACATCCTGGTACTTGCGCCCTGAAACATACTCGTTAAAACTGATTTTAAAGGATTTCTTTTGTGAATACCGTGAAGTATTCCCGCGCAACCGGAATCCAACATTCTGCAAGGTATCCCGTCCTGTTCCATAGTCATAAATAAACATGGCTTTAATATAATGTTCCGAAAGCACATTCTTCATCATCCAGTTGAGCGAATCGGCTGGAAGTTCGATATAAACAGACGAAACGCGGGAATCGTCAAAAAGTGTATTTTGGGCATACAGCCCTTTGAAAGCGAACGTTACCAGAAAAAAAGTCAGAAACAGGAATTTCATTGGAGATTACATAAAAAAGCAGCTAAACGCAGTTCGTGCAAATGTACAAAACGTAAACTGGAAATATCGGGCAATTAAATACCGATTTTTTTAAACTTGCTTCTTGTGAAGCAGAAAAGATATGGCTAATCCATTATGAAAGATAGCCTGCCAAAAAATATAGATTCCAGGATTAAAGCCGGGCTTTTTCAGATTTCCATGAAAAACATAAGCATTACAGGCAAAGTTTCACATATACTTTCAGGTTGCGTTATATTTTTCCCGGATGAAAAGATAAAAATTAAGAAACGAACCAATCTGATCCTTTACAATCCCAATACAGTTATACCTCTTTTGGTAAAAAAATATTCCTCGCCACATTCCCGATGATGTTGGTTGTAACTATATCAATAGTTCCCCCGATTACTCCACCAATCAAGGGTATAGCTTTCCCGATATCTATAGCACCTTTGGCGCCGTATGTTGATAATAAACGAAATCCAACTCTTTGATTAACAGCCAGAATTGACCTTTCCGAAATACCCTCAATGACCCTGGTAGTAATTTTTGTACCCAATATAATGCCCGCTTCCTGAATAATATCTTTAGCAAAATTACCAACCAGGCACATGTAAACCAATGTTTTGACTTTATCATCACGCAGATTATAACCGCCCATATGTGCTATTGCCGCTATCATGCGTATCTGTATATAAAGCACACTTGCAATGTTGGCAGGAATGGCAACAGGCAGGGTAAGCAGCCCGCCCATACCAGTTATAAAACCGCTGGTGCCGGCTTTTGTATTTTGACGCCGGATAAGAGAATTAGCCTTTTCGTAAAGTGTTCCTTCCCGGATCATATATTTCCGGGCCGTTTCCCCGGCCGAATCCAATCCTGGAATACCAAGCAAAGCTTTTTCATAAGCCCAGTCGAGAACTTTCATCATTGCCGGGTGATTAAATGATTTTTTCATGCTTTACATATGACAAAATGTGTACCATAATGAATAACTGCCAAAAGTGGTAATATGATATTCGTGATTCAAAATATCAACAATTTACACACCCTGGGCTGTAAATGATTGCTGAATCATGCAACCTTTAACACCCTGCTCACAATGTTCATTTATAAATTGTACCTTTACAAGCGAAATAATTGCAATGTTCGAAAACCTGAATCAACCCTATCCTTTTAATAATAACTTCAAGCATAATCTGCGCACCATTACTTTTGTATGCATGGGTTTTATACTGATAACGCTGTATTTCCAGCCTTTTGGTATAAATTTCCTGGCAACGCCCAAAGATGGTTATTTCGTTCTCATCATTGGTCTGGTAAGCGCGGCTAATTTCTTTTTCAACACGCTTTTCCTTCCCGGATTATTCCCTAAGGTTTTCGATTCGGCCCGGTGGACCGTAAAAAAGGAATTGATATGGAATTTCGGGATGTTTGCAATCCTGATCGGGGGCTTTACTTTAACCGCCAAGGTTTTCAGAATTGCAGGCATGGAAACGCTTACATTTTTCCGTTCAGGAGCACTAGCCTTGTTACCGCTGGTACTTTTCAACCTTCTAAATTACAATAATTCGTTGAAATCGAAAGTGGCCCAGGTTATTGACAGCGGCCGGCACTGGCTTGCTGAGGAGAGAAAGGGAGCACACATTTCTGCCAGCGAACATGTGCGGATTGAATCAGACAGTGGAAAAGAAGTTTTTGAAGAAGAACTGAAAAATATTGTACTTATCCAGTCGGCAAGTAATTATATCGAAATCTTTTACCGCGAAGGCGCGGTAATCCGGAAACAAATGATCAGGCAAACATTGAGTAATGTGGAATCGCGCTTGTCAGCCTTCCAGAATATAAGAAAATGTCATCGTTGTTGCTTGGTCAATGTGGATCAGATTTCCAGGCTGACCGGTATTTCTCCAAATTATACACTCGAAGCCAACGGGCTTGATTTCCGTATTCCCATAGCACGTCAGAATGTTGCTAAATTCCGGAAGCTGCTTTCATCAAAATAAATACATTTTGCAGTTTATATTTTAGTCATTTCATCCTTCCGGATGTAGTTTTTAAGCGAAATATGGCGTTATTCGCCATAACTAACTGCATTTCATCCCTGAATATCTGACATTTCATCCCAGAATCTGACATTTCCGCCCATTTAAGGCAATGCAGCCCATTTTTCAGCCGGCAATCTTTTTCAGGAGTACTTTTGTACTACGTAAACCCCAATAAAATTGCTCACAATTTAGCAGATGCCATTTCATTTCCCCGGGATTTACATTTTTCACACAAAACCTTGTTGCAAATGATGAAGATGAATGAATTAAATATTGGTGGACTATCCATTCCCACACCCATTATTCAAGGTGGAATGGGAGTAGGTATCTCTCTTTCGGGACTTGCATCTGCAGTAGCAAATGAAGGTGGAGTAGGCGTAATTTCAGCTGCCGGTTTAGGCATGCTTTACAAAGCCGAATCGAATGATTACCTGGCCAATTCCATTTCGGGCCTGCAACAGGAAATCAGGAAGGCCAGGCAAAAAACTACCGGAATTCTCGGAGTAAATATTATGGTTGCGCTTACCAACTACGACGATTTAGTCAGAACCTCCATCGAAGAAGGAATTGACATTATAATATCAGGAGCCGGTCTGCCTCTTGATTTACCCAAATATCTCACTCCAGGGAGCAAAACCCGCCTGGTTCCCATTGTTTCATCGGCAAGAGCTGCCACATTAATTTGCAACAAATGGCTGGCAAATTATAATTATCTCCCTGACGCAGTTGTTGTTGAAGGTCCTAAAGCCGGCGGGCACCTGGGATTTAAACCGGACCAGATTTTTGATGAAAATTATGCGCTCGAAAAATTAATTCCCGAGGTAGTTAAAGCTGTTAATGATATTGCATTGCTGAACGGAAAGAACATACCTGTGATTGCAGCCGGAGGGATATATTCCGGCGCCGACATTGTTAAAATAATGCGCCTGGGTGCCTCAGGTGTCCAGATGGGTACACGTTTTGTTACAACGGATGAATGCGATGCTTCCATCGAGTTTAAACAAGCCTATATCGATGCAAAGAAAGAAGATGTAAGAATCATAAAAAGTCCAGTTGGCATGCCGGGACGTGCAATAAAATCGCCATTCCTGGATGAAGTAGAGGCAGGAAAACGTCAGCCTAAGACCTGCCCCGTAAACTGTATACGCACCTGTGACATCAGTACCGCACCGTATTGTATTATAGCTTCACTTACCTCGGCACTCAGGGGAAATTTCAGAAGAGGCTATGCTTTTGCCGGCAGCAATGTATGGCGTACCAATAAAATCATTCCTGTTAAAGAACTTATGGATACGCTGAAGCAGGAGTACAATGCTTACGCAGAGAAAGCCGAATTGGTTAGCTGCTAAAACCGGATATTTACTTTTAAGCTTTCAGGCTTACGTTTAAATTGATCAAAGTTCACGAAAAGAGAAATCCCTGCTGCTGAGAAGCGGCGGGGATTTTTGTTTTCATAACGAAAGATCGTCTTATTAACCGGCTTTACAGGAAAAATAACGATCTGTGCCGGGAGATCACCTTCGCAATGAATTGAAGAGTTATCACAACTGTCTGAACCGTATAACAGCGGGTTTAGTCTTTCAATGCCCTGTTGCATTAGTTTGCCGGTTTATCCGACAATACCCTTTCCCTCAGTAATCGCATTGTCTTTAATGGCATTTCGTTGACGAGCATATTATAAAGCCATGAAGGTACATCTCCGCCCGGATCAACAAATCCTTCGAGGATAACATGCACATTTCCTTTATCCATTGGTTGTATGGTCCATTTTTGCCAGTAATTCTTTATTCTGACCAGGCCGGGTTTTTCAGGTATGACCTTTAAGAGTGGAACGGTTAAGACGGAATACTTACCAGTTGCCGAATCCGTTTTAACGGTTGCATTTACGACAAAATCCCGGTCCGTAAGAGGCCATGGCATGTTATAAATATAGTAATATTGAACAAATCTGTTTTTTTCATATGCCAGCACCCTGATATTAACAAAATCGGGACCCCACCAATCAAAATTACGGGCATTGCCAAGCATGGAACACACTTTACCCATGGGTGCACGAAAAATCATTTCGCCTTTGAATGATTTCAGTGAACTGTTTTTCTCATTCCTGGTAAATATTTTTATCCCGTCCGCTTCTTTCACAAAGTTCCAGGGCTGACCAAAAAGATCAGCTGCGGCACTCAGAAAAAGTGTGAATATCAGGATAAGACAATTGTGATACTTCATCAGGAATCTTAATTTTATACAAATTAACGCGTTTCTTATTAAAGTTGAATGGTTTCCTGAGATTTATGATGGTTCTGTTTAAAAAGGTTGAAGAGAAGAGATTAATCTGATCCTCAATAGTAAAGTTCCTGGTTCCCCTTGTTCACAGCTTGTCTGCTTTCAATTAACAACTATAAGGAAATAAACAATAGAGGTTGTGAGTATAGGGCACTTAGCACCCGACACTTAAGGTTTAAAGTAGTATCGTTAAATCGTAAATTTGATAACCAAGTTCATTGATCCGGTTTCCGCAATAATCGATCTTCCCTTTAATATGCAGGATTTTAGTCTGAAGATTCGTTTGGATTTAATTTTTTTGAGTTATCAAATCCATCGTAATGTTCATGAAAACGGTCAACGAGTTCCGATATTTTCTGATATGCAAGTTCTTTGGTAATCATCCTATAGCTGGATAAAATCAAGATGCTGATATAAGAATAGTAACCTGAACAGGATTGACAAATTTCAGGCTCCAGGCAACCTTTACAATTTACTTTATCGTGATGATCTGTCGGTTAAACAATACCACATCCCCCTGTCGCAACTTTTTCCTTTTCTGAAATTCAACAGCATTATTCACTTTTACTTCGCCATCCACGATCCGCTGATTGGCTTCCCCGCCAGTATCAACCAGACCCAATAGTTTCAGTAGCTGGTTTAACTGGATGTATTCGTGATCTATCAGTTCGAATTCCATAGGATTGAATGGGGTTAAAGGGTTTGAAGGTTACAGGGTTTCAGGGTTTCAGGGTTACAGAGTTACAGAGTTACAGAGTTACAGAGTTACAGAGTTTCAGAGTTTCATGGTTACAGAGTTTCATGGTTCCAGGGTTTCAGGGTCGCCCTTCGTCTTGTCGTCCTTCGCCCTATCGCCCGATTGCCCAATCGATCCTCACTTCTCCCGAGGCAAAATAAACCGGTTATACAGCAACAGTCCTATTATAGTTGCTACGCCGATCAGGCTAAAGATAAACCACAAAACACCCGGTTGATGAAGCTTATCCACAAAATGCACGTAAAGTGTAGCGCCAAGTATTCCGCCTATTCCGCTGCCAATTACACCGTACAGAAATGCGTATCCCTGGTACAAGGCTTTTTTATCGGCAGGTGCAATTAATCCAACGTAGGAGATAAATTTGGGATGCGCGGTCATTTCACCGATCGAGAATATTACGATTCCGGCAATAAAAACCCAGGCATAGGTGGAAATCGAAAGTATTGCCATTCCTAAAGTTCCCAAGGCTATACCGGCAATCATAGTAGGTAAAGCAGGAATTTTGCGCACAATCTTGGAAACAGCCAGCTGAAGAATGATGATGCATGCCGCGTTGATAACCGTTACGTGCTCAGCGTCAAATTTCCAGGTTGGATTCTGCATAAATAAACCAAGAAAACCATTTACCACCTGATTAACCGGAGTCATATCGATATAATCTTTCAGGTACCAGAGAACGGTATCGAACATCTGGAAATACAAGATCCAGAAACCTGAATAAATTACGATCATCAATACAAACCGAAAATCCTTCAGCACCAGGAATATTCCTTTAAAAACGTCAAGTAAAGGCTGTGTACTTCTGGGTTTTGGCGGTTCGCGGTAAACAAAAATATTGAGCAGAAGCATAGAGCCGGTTCCCACGGCTGCCATTACAAAAATATAGCTCCAGCCGATGCTTTTCAGGTATGGCACAAAAATCAACGGAAAGATAAAAGCGCCCAGGTTAATGCTCCAGTAGTATATCCCGAAACCAAGTGACGAAGTGTTTTCGTCGGTAACCCTCGAAATAGTGCCTGCTATAATGGGTTTGAAGAAACCTGCCCCAATGGCCATAAGTATCAGGCTTAGGAAAACCATTCCGTATGAAGTGGAAAGGCTTGTAAAGAAATAACCGGTACTCATCACTGTAAAAGCCATCATCAGTGTGCGGCGGTATCCGAACCTGTCGGCCAGGGCTCCTGCCAGGATAGGAAGAAAATACAATAAAGGCGTAATGGTGCTTTTTATTACTCCAACGCTCTCTTTCGAAAACCCCAATCCTCCATCAGGAATGCTCATTACCAGGTATACCGAGAGTACTGACATAACACCGTAATAGGAGCCCCGCTCGAAAAACTCCATGGTGATGACGGTCCAGAAACTCCGGGGAAACGATTTCAGGTCTGATTTTTCTGATGAGGCAGCAGCTTTCTTCATAAGTGCGAACGGAAGTATAATTTGTAGAATGCAAAAGAAAGAAAAAAAATGATGCTGCCCGAAGTTAATATTCAGACTGGCTTAAGTAACATACGCATTGCTGACTCCTTTTCAAATCCATTTTTTCAGAATCATTAAAAAAACAAACCGATGAATTCAATTCAATTTCCAATTCCGTATTAACATATACTTTCATTGATTGCGATTCGAATATAAAATTCCAGATTGTAAGATTCACAAAAAATGATATTTGATATTTTGGTATACTTGCATCCTTAAATCGAATATATGCTAACATTTCCTCTTACCCCATGAAAAAATACAAACCAATATTGATCCTGTTCTTTAGCATATTTGTTACAGGAATATCAGCCCAGGTGACATTTGTTGTACAATCGTTGCCTTCGTATACCCCTTCACAGGACAGCCTGTATATTGCCGGAGATTTTAACGGCTGGCAGCCAGGATCACCACAATATATGTTGCATAAGAATGGAGAAGGAAAATGGAGCATCACGCTGGCGGCACAGGCTTCGGGTACGGTCATAAATTTCAAATTCACACGTGGTTCGTGGGAAACCGTCGAAAAAGGGCCCAATGGAGAAGAAATATCCAATCGCACCTACACCTTTGGCAGCAGCAATTCAATTGATGTTACCATTTATAACTGGGCAGATGCGGGTGGAGTCAGCACTTCAACGGCTGCAGCAAATGTCAAAATTATAAGTACTGATTTCATCATGCCGCAGCTGGACCGCAAACGCCGGATCTGGATTTATTTCCCACCCGATTATGAAACCTCGGCAATCAGCTACCCGGTGCTTTATATGCACGACGGCCAGAACTTGTTTGATAATCTGACATCATTCGCAGGTGAATGGAAAGTAGCCGAAACGCTTAACAATCTGGCCGGACAGGGAAAACGTGTTCCCATAGTTGTAGGAATCGATAACGGAGGTAACAACCGCATTGGAGAATATACACCTTGGCCAAATCCTCAATACGGCAGAGGTGATGGAGAAAAATATATGCAGTTTATCGTCGAAACACTCAAACCCTATATTGATCAGCATTACCGCACCTTACCCGACAGGGAAAATACCGGCATTATGGGCAGTTCGCTCGGAGGACTGATTTCGCATTATGGTGCACTCAGATACCAGTCAACGTTCAGCAAGGCAGGATTGTTCTCCCCTTCTTATTGGTTCTCAGATAGCGTCTGGACTTTCACACATGAAATGGGTAAAATCCATGATATGCGAATCTTTCAACTTTGTGGTACAAATGAAGGCAGCAATGTAGCTGAAAGCGAGAAAATGGTAAGCGAAATGCAGCGAATGAATGATTCGCTGGTCAAAATGGGGTTTGAGCAGAATACTGTTTTCAATAAGATTGTAACAGGAGGACAACACAATGAAAAGCTTTGGAGTGATGCATTCGGTGAAGCTTACCTATGGCTTTTTGATTCATACATTACGTCCGTTAGCGAACCGGTTGAAGCTATAGGAATCACCTGTTTTCCAAACCCGGTTGCGGGAGTATTAACTTTCCGGACTGGCAGAAAAATCATTTTTGATACGATAATGATTATTGATATGCAAGGGCGGCGGATAAAAACAGTCCTGCATTCCCGTGAGAATACAATTGATGTTCATGATTTGAGGCCTGGAACGTATATTCTGAAATGCACATCAGGCGAAGTTATAAACATGGGCAGGTTTATAAAAAAGTAACTAATGATTTTATAAATAAAAAAGTCCCGATCGCATGACCGGGACTTTTTCATTATAAGCTGATTTTTTTATTTGCCAATTCTAACATCAAGTCCAATTGAAATAATCCAGGTGGTTTTTGCGTAATCTTCTGTAACATGCATTCCTAAAGAACC
>Ga0079306_1001554_pt1 | contig 14902 bp, 5 predicted proteins | sample Methanotroph_Enr_FD_79181 | JGI IMG/M metagenome (GOLD analysis project Ga0079306, IMG submission 79181) | Enriched soil microbial communities from Old Woman Creek wetland in Ohio, USA - Methanotroph_Enrichment_5 | ecosystem: Environmental > Terrestrial > Soil > Wetlands | place: USA: Ohio...
ATAAGGAGTGCAATAGAAGTTGTAATCCAAGCAGGCCTATATTCTTTATGAAAGAAAAGAAGAGAAATGGTGATTAGTAATAATTGCACTAATATTTTGATTAAATAGTAGTTTTTGTACTGTTCAAGCCCAAAAATCATTTCTAAAGTCCACCAAAAAAAAGACACAAAAATCACACATATTACTATTAGAGCAATTTTTAACTTACGATTATTTTTTTCTAATTTTTCGTCTTTTACAACTTCACTTAAATTTGTTTCTTCAACTTTTATGGATGATAAATCAGTCTTTTTTTCTTGTTGTTTAGTAAATGAAGATTCAAGATGTTGAAGTATTTTTTCTAGTTTTTCCTTCATTTCTTTTTCTTCATTTCTTCCCTGATTAGCATATTCTTTCACTTTAGAAATAAAACTTTCAGAATTTTGATGTGCTAATCGATTTAAGTCTTCGGGCTTTAAAATCTTCTTCTTAGCAATCATTGCTGCGACCATTACAGTATCATCAGCAGTAATTTCGGTACCACCATATGTGTTGAAATTTTCATCTAAATCTCTCAATACTTTTGAGCTTGGTAAAGAAAAAGAAATTGTTGTAGAAACAAGTCTTGTCAATCCTAAGGAACTTAGTTCTGAACTATTAATAAAGGCAGTTACATTTGGATTGCTCAGCCATAAAAAATTTAAGATATCTTCTGCTCTAATTATTTCAGGCAAATATCCATTTGAGTCTGGAATTGCTAACTTAAAAGGAGTATTTGTGACAAACCAACAATTTGCTTTCATTAAATCACCCTTAATTGGTTTGCCTCCTCTTTTCTCTTTTACATAAACAATCGCTGTTGTATCGTGCAGTGCGCTAAAACCGTGATCTCCTCTTATGCTTTTATAAAAATCATAAATATCACTATATTGAAATTTTGCTAAATTTCGTAACTTTTGATCATTACCAACTATGTTAATCTTATGCTCCTTTACTAAGATCTCTTTTATATTTTTTACAATTTGTAATAATTGTGTCTTTGATAAATTTCGTCTTTTGGAAGCATTATAAATACTTTCGGGATCTAAATATCCTTGAAAAAATGCATTTTCTAATTGGTTGGCTTTTCTTTCAATAAGCATTTCAATTTCTTCTATAGTAAAAGGAAGAATTGATTTTGTAAAACCTAACCTATCGCAAATTTCTGATATTTTGCTACAAGTGTGTGTTGCTTCTACGGAGTTTAAATCTAATAATCCAAGGATAAAATTTGTGTCCAGTAGGATTTCAGTTTTATTATTTACTTCACCAATTTCTACTTCTAAGTAAGCAGCAATAATAGAACCTAAATATACTCTTCGAAGTATTTCATAAATTTTTTTGTTAGATTTAATTGAATTAATAAAGTTTGCCTGATGAACATATTGTATTTCTAGTTCTTTGTCTTGTTTATATGCGAAAAATTTTGAAAGATTTGTTCTATTCAAATCAATGTATTCAAAAATTGAAGGTTCTAATGTTGGGTCAAGTCCGATTGAAGTCAGGTAAGCCTCATATATCTTTACTACTTCATTAATTTCTTCTTCTTTTTCCTCAAGTTCTTCTTCATAATCTGAAAACAAAAATTTATTCATTTGGAAGGCTCCGTCTTTATGTAATATAAAGTGATTCTCTGAATCCATTTCCACTTCGCTAGAAATACTAACTAATAAATTTCTTAAAATTGAAACTGGAATATCAAGTGAAAAAACTTTATCTACATTTTTTTTAATTTCCATTATAGACTGGCCACTTTTAATTCCTTCCATATTCATCCTACACAATGCAGATTTTACAATTGGAATGTATATGTCGTTAAAGCTTTTGATGCCAATGTTATTGTCATTAATATGTGCTAACAAACTAAAGGCCACTATTTTTTTATTATGCATTGTCTATTCTATTTAGATGTATAAATCTTAAAAAAAACATATAATTGTAATAATTCAAACCTTTCCATCAATCCTCCTCAAAGTTCAACCCCAATTGTTTCGCAGATTCCTTTACTATTTTGTATTCCTGACTGGATTCTGACAATGGTTTTGCTGAAGTTGATTTTCCTTTTATTCTGATTTCAATTTCGATGTTGTTTTGAGCCAATGGCATAATAAAACTTTGGAATAACTGGGTGTATTGCTCCAATGGCACTTTTCCAGAAACTGAAATAGAATGGACTTTTTTAGTTTCTATGGTGCTGGGTGGTGGTTCATTTACTAAACCTGGTGTTGGAGTAGGTGTTGTACCACCTATTGCTGGTTCAGGAACTGCTGCTGGTTCCGGTGCAGGTTTTTGGCTTTTATCCACTAACCAATAGCTTGTATCATTCAGGTCGAAAAATGGAACTGTTTCTCCAAGATAGTATTTGTTAAAAGTTTTTCCGTCTCCTGATGCAATACAAAATTCGTTGTTGGCACAATAACGTAACAAGCTTTTTGCAACAGCTTCTGTTCCGGTAATCATTGGTTTATCATCAAAACGAAGGAAAGTTTCATAAACGTCTCTTGCTTTGATTGGGGCTTCAATTGTTGGTAGCAGGTTGTTTTTTGACAATAAATTTAATCCGACCATATCTAACAACCATTCTTCCTCTTTTAGAATATCTATTACATTGGAGTTTATTTGGTTTTCGATGCTGTCTTTGAATTGTTTTAATTGAATGCTCCGGCAACCATTTTTGACTGAAAATTTGCTGATTGTTGCGAAAGTAGTTACCAATGAACTATCCGTACTTTTGCCAGCTTCTCCCATTCTTTTTTTAAGGTCTTCTTTTTGGTCGTATTCTAATGTGGAACTATAATCAGAACTAATTTTTTGACAAGCCAAATAATCCCTGATATCTGATTGCAATCTTCCAGAAGCACTGTCAGACGCCACTAAAAACAAAATCGTGTTTCGGTAAATTCGTTCGCTATTTCCTTTTTTAGTTGCTATTTTTTCAATTAGTGTTTTGGTGTTGTTGCTTGGGCCTTCATTAGAGGCCGTGTATTTTGGATGTAGAATAACCAATGTTGGTTTCGCTTGTTCCGGAATATCCTCTGAGGGATCTACCAAAACATTGAATAATTGAATTCGATTGTTGGTTTTTTCTTTTAATCGTTTTAAGACCTCAGCATAGATGTCGTCTTGTTTAACATCTTGTTTACCCTGGTTAATCAACATACTAATATTTGGTTTTATATGAAACCAATATCTTTTTCCTGCATTTCCCGTTTGAGCGGAATACAAATAGTAAGCAGAATTTTCTAAATCACTCAAAGCTCCATTGATGCTGTTGTGGTTAAGTCCTCCTGGAGCCAACAAATGCAATTTCAATTCCGGAACTGAAAGCCCTTTGTTGCTTCCTTCGCTACCAAATGAATTTAATAATATTACTGTTGCAATGGATTGGGTTAAATAATATTGTCCGTATTCCGGTTTATTATTGTCAATTTTAGTTGCATTAGCACTAGCTCCTGCAATATCGGCGGATATTACACTTTCATATCCATTGCCATTTAGTTTTTTTAATTGACTTGTTAATGTATCTAAATTTGGCAAATTGACATTTCCGGAATGGATTAAAATATTGGTTCCTGATAAAGACTGTTGTCTCTTCCAGAGGTCACTTACAATGGCTGCCAATAATCGTAATACCCCTCTAGTTCTTTGGAAATTATTGTTGCTTGCCCATTTGATTTTAAAAATATCAACTAATTCCGGATGGAACGGATAAGACTGAATTATTTTTTTCTTGTATTCATTTTTTGTGGCATTAGATGGCAATTCCGTCTTGTGTTGAGTGTATAACTCTATATACTGGTTTGCCACGTTTTCTATGTAGGCTTTATCTCCAATGTCTTCAAATAATCGTCTGCGGATTACTTCATAGATTTCGTCTTCAGCTACTGGTTGTGTATCTGCACCTACACGGCTTACACGGCTTTGCAAACTGCTCAAAATTGAAGCTGCTTCTGGAGAATTTGCCACTTCTTGAACGCTGGCAGGGAGTGTAATAATGGCTACACAATTTTCGGTTGCGGCAACAGCTTCGGTAAACTCTTGCATAAAACTGATTGTTTGGTCTGCTAAACTGGTGTTCCCTGTTTTTTTTGCTGCTGCTTTAACACAATAATCTGCTAATTCATCTATTAATATTAAGGCAGGTGTATAGTTTTGCAACACTTTTTTGAATATACCTGCAGGAGCAATTAATTGTTCGTCGTTCTTTCGCACTATTTCATACCCTTCTTTACCACCTAATTGATAGGCAATTTCACCCCAAATGGTCTGAATTAAAATACCGTCGTCCGTCATTCTTCCATTGGCAACATCGTTTGTTGTATTGGTAAAAACAGCTATGTTCGCTTTCTCAAATTCCGGGTTGCCTGTATAAGTCAGTAATTCATTTGTAAATGGGGAATTTATTGCATTTTTACCCCAATTGCATAAGTGGTAAATTGAGATTAAGGTATGGGTTTTACCACCACCAAAACCAGTTTGCAAAGAAATCACGCGATTTTCTGCATCTTCATTGCCATTAAGCCCTTTGATTACTGTTTTGGCCACCGATTTTAAACCTGCCGTAAAATAGGTTTTAGAAAAGAATGTATTTGGGTCTTTGTAAATTTCACGACCATTTCCTAAAGCTACTTCCGCCAAGTTAGCTGCAAACACCGACTCATCTAATATCCCCTGTTTGATGTCAAAATGGGGTTGTGCTATTTGAAACCAAGGTTTTAAAGCACCCGAATAAACTGTTTCAGCCGCTACAACTACTACTTTTTCTGCTTGATTTGTGATATTGCTATTCTGGATTTTTTTTAGTTCTTCTTCCAGTTCCGGCATTCCAATAGTTTTGGCTATCGTTTTCATATGTATCCACACTTTTGTGGCTTCATCTTCATTAATCTCAGCTGAAAAATGGGCTACTTCGTGACGGAGTTGGGCAATTTCGCTCAACCAATTGGGTAAGGCACTTAAGTTTTTGGGGAAGTCCTTTTTTAATAAGTCTTTCTTTTGAATAGCAAATGATTTCAAATGATGGAAATCTATTAAGGTTTCAGGAGTGGACCCACTGCGCAATCCCATATTCCATTTTTCTTTTTGGTCATAGGATAGCACTTCGAAAAATTTTGTAGGCCATTTGTCACCCTCTTCCTCCATTAATAGTGAAACTACATAGGGACGAAATGCTTCAATAAATAATCCAAATGCTTTGAATAATTGATCTTGATTGTTATTTGCCATTTTATTCTAATTCTAAAGTTCCTTGTTGTACAATTGGTTTTTGTGTTTCCTTACTTTCCCGGATTAAGCTTTCTTTGTTGGTCAGTAATCCTTTGGTCATTTTTTGGTCGTCGCACTCTTTGGGTAATAACTCGTCTAATGAAGTGACTACACGCCAAAAACTTCCATCTGGTGCGCTGGCTTTTTCTTTAATAAAGTCTAATAGCGCATTTCTATTGGTTCCTTTGTATAAAGCCATTGCTTTGTGTACTTGATCTATTAAAAAGCTATCTATTCTTGCTCCCAAGTTTGATTTGAGCTTGTTGCGTTCTGCAAATGTTGCTAAAGTTTGCTTGTTCTTATTTTGTATCAAAATGTATTCTTTGAACAGTTCCGCCACGTTGATGGATAATCCTGCTTTGGCAAAAGTTGCTGCATCATCAAAATCGCTTTCACTAAAACCGTTGAGTTGTAGCCATCCGATGTAAAACTTGGTGTATTCGTCACCATCAAATCCTTTGAGTAAAGCATTGAACGCACTTTCACGTGCCATTGCCAATAGTTCTGCCACAGTAACTTCTGAACCGTCTGCTTTTTCTACTTTTTTGTATTTACCAAACTCACTTACTGCCTGACCGAAGCAAGCCGTCAAGAGGTCAGCACCCCGGAAACCTAAACGGTACAATTCATCTACCTCGCGAGCCACAGTTACTTCAATTGCTTTTTTTACTTCTTTGTAATCACCATAACCTGCTGATTGTGATGGCACACAAGAAACTGTTACTGATGAAGATAATGCGGCATTACCCATTGCAAGCATTCTTGACCCCATTTCAGTATCAATTGCCCAAGAACCAGTAATATTCATATTAGCTCCTAATATAGAATTACATAATGTGGTCCAAGCTTCAGTACTTTGATGAGCAAACATAATACTTACAATGTCTGATGTTTGATGCTCAATAGCCTTGAATATTTCCATTAATTTTTTCTCAAAATGTTTTTTTGCAGCATCTCTATCACCATTAAAATGGTGTCTGATTGCTGTACATTCCTCTGCTTTTGGAGTTTGAGGTACAGCAAAACTTAATGGATAAATATCAGAAAGCATTCTTTTTAACCAAGTGTAAAAAAAATCTGAAAGGTCAGCATATGCAATTGCATCATAATAAGGAGGATCAGTAATTGCAGCATTTAGGACTTTATTTCCAAATTGTGAAATATCACCGCTCGAAGAATTTATTACAAAACTAGCAAAAGGATTTAAAGATTCGGAGTTAATTACTTTAAGAATATATTCCAACCTATTTAACATATTACTTGTTCCGTTTGCAAAGACATTAACTTCTGGAAAGTCAAACACCATAGGAATAGCTTGCCTCCCATAAGGATGTTCATTTTTTTCCATTTTAGAATGCCATCTTCCAAAAGATGTAGAATCAAGAATGGTTCTGTCGATTAATATTGAGATATAAGTGAAAATACATTTAAAATATTCATCATTACTAGTATTTGTAAATTTCCCTTCAAACAATTTTTTTTGTGACTCAATCAAACAATCAATTAAAACTTTTTGTCGAGGTAAAAACATATCTGACCATTTATTAAATCCCCAAAGAGGTATTTTAATATTTTGAGAATCTTTTTCGGGCATTAACTCACTCGGAGATATAACAGTTGGAAGATTGTTTAAAACATCAATTTCTGTCTGATAAGGAAGTCGATATTCTTTATTGCCGTTAACTTCTTCAACAACAGCAATTAGCCTCTCTGTTGTCTTGCCTGAAATAAATTGGTTTTTAAGGTTTTTAACGTCAGTTAAATTACCACAACAAGGGCATTTTAGGTTAGCTCTATACATCCAACCATCAAGATTGTGATTCCCTTTTTCAATTTCAAAATTGATTTTGTTTGATGATATAATAGGGTTTAAAAATATTTTTTTTCTTTCTTTATTTGCTAGATAAAAATCGCGTAATAAAGGCACTTCAGCTTTACAACTCGGATTAGAACAAATCGCTACCCGAGCCCAATAATAGGCAATTGGTTTATTACCCTCTTTATTTGATGGGTATAAATGTCCCACTTGTTTTTCTGCTAATTCTAGTAATTTATTCGCATAAAATTCTAAATCAAAAGTTAGTCTATTAGGGATGTTAACAGCTACTAAATCACCATTATTTATTATTTTATTTTCATTTTTAACTTTTTTAAATTCCTTTTCACCATACAGTTTTAAAAATTCTAATTTGCTATAAGTAATTGGTTTACCATATTTTTGAGGAAATTCAATACTTCCTTTCTGAATGATATGTGCTACCGGGTTGATATCATTACCAAAACTTTGACAACCTAACCGAGCCGCCTCCAATGGAATAGCACCACCACCTGCAAAAGGGTCGAACACCTTTGGCATTTTGTTTAGGAAGGCTTCAATGGCGTTTTCTAAGTTGGCAGTTTTCAGTTTACTTTCATCTGTTTCCAAGTGTCTATCTGTAAGACTGTATAATTCGCTTTCGACAGTTTTAATGGCTTTGTAGTGTGTATCGAAATCAGCAAGCAATTCTTGAGCAGATTGCTTCTCTTCACTAGCATTGACGGCATTGTGCGCTACCCATATTAATTTCCTTGCTTTATTAATTATGGTCTCATCATTTTTGTTTTCCCACTTTATTAAATTATAATCAGAAAGTTGTTTACCAGGGCTTGGTAAGGTAGACTTGCCTAATAAATGTTGTTGCATATCATTTGTAAACTTCCCTATGAACATTTGTAAGCGATTGCGTAAATTGTCTTCCATAGGATCAAAAACACTGGTCCAGGGAATATCAGAATAAGTTGCATACGGGTCACCAGGATTATTCTTTTTGCCCAATACTAATTCAATGGCCTCTTTGAAAGCTTGTGGGCAATTAGGGTCTAATGGATCCGGAACTAAACTGGCAAACACCACGGCACGACAAACCGGCAAAGGGCGGCGTGCCCACCAAAGATGCAAGGTAGAAATATGTCCGTGACGGATAGATTTATCGCGAACGCTTTCTGCCGAAATTTCTTTAATCGGCATCGCTACTTCTATTAGTTTTTTAGGGTTTATCATTGTGTAATTTTTTCAATAAGGGTGCTTTTAATCAATTGGTATGCTTCCTCCTGTGGGTATTTTTCGTCAGGACGCAAGAGTGCCGTTGTGTCTCCAAGAAATTCAGTGTCTTGCATTTTAGTTTCCATATTTTCCAGAAACATTTGTTTTGTAGGTGGATTGTCCACTACAAATTCCATATATTTTTGGTAACAATGCAGCAGCTTATCGGTATCTAAATTTGGGTGTACGGTTAGTGCTTTGTACATATCGTATAAATCCCTGCCTTTTCGTCGTTGGTATAATGCACGGAGTTTAGTACCCAATAATTCTTCAAATTCGTAGGTTGTGATTTCGCATTTTCCCTGAAACCAAGAGGAGTTTACCTCGAACGGGAATTTTTGATATCCTAATACCGCAAAATGTTCCCGACAATTGGTTTCTACTTTTAAACTTAAGGTTTGCACTGGTGCAAACTCGGATTCGAAACGATAGACCAAGGTATTGTTGTTTGCTTTTATTTTTACTTTTGGATCACCCAAAAAAGCCAATTGTTCTCTTATTTTGTCAATTATTGGACCAAATGGAACAGATGTAATTTGCACTAAATCGATGTCTTCAGAATAGCGTGGTTGCGGTTGCAGGTATAGTTTGTGTAATGCCGTTCCGCCACGAAAAGCTAAATTTTCGGCTAAAAAGTCGTCTTGAAAAAGGGCTACCAATGCACGACAAATGACCAAGTCTTGTTCTACTTGTTCGTTAGTTTGCCAAGGCACTGTATTAGACCATTCGGTTATGTATGCTTGTGGAATCACGCAGGTTTATTTTAAAAATCGGTTTCTATAGTTGTGTTTATTATTATTTTCCATCTGTTGTCTGTAGGCAGCTTGTTTTTAGTTCCGGAAGCTTTTAACGGAATACGGAATAAATTTTTTTGATGTTCGGCTAATTTTTGAAATAAATCCTCTGCGAGGGTTTCTTGTTCCAGCACTTTTTCCCATATATATCCTAAACGTTGCCAAGTAGAAACCGGTACGTGATTTATTATTTCGGAATTTATTTGTTCCGGACTGATCTTCTCGGACAATTCCTCGAGTATGGTAGTTGCTCTGTTGAGACCTCCAATTTTCTTTTCAAATTGTATCAGGTCTGTAGCAGTAAGTAAAGGATTTGATACTTTTAAATACCCCATTTCTGTTTTGATGTTCACCAAGAATTTTGGATTGATTTCGGATATACTGATGTAATTTATTTTTTGTCCTTTTTTATTGATAGGCCGCATTGCGGGCATTATGGTAAACACAAAAAACTCCTGTGGTTGTTGGTGTGCTGCGCCGTGAAAAGCGGCTGCATTAAGCAAACCTACATAGTACGGTCTGTTTAGGTATTTCATTAAGCCATCGACGTACAAATAGGGAGGAAGAATTCCTTTGGAGTGGTATTGTGGAGGAATTATCAGGTAATATCCTTTGATAATGGAGATAATGGTTCCTTTTGAAGTTAATCGGGATAATGCTCTTTTTACTCCAATGGCGGTATAACTTGGTAATTCTTTTTCAAGGAATTCCAAAGCAAAAGCATTTTTGCCTACCGCTTGTAATTTCTCAATCCAAGTTTGAATATTTATGTCAACAATCTCGTTCATTAGAAAGTATCTTTTTGCGAAAGGTACCGTTTTTTGGTACTTATCGCAAAGATTTTATTCAATTAATTTGTTTTTCCATTCTTCCATTGGCAGAAAGTATTGTATTCCTTTGGTCTTTTGTTGAAAATTTAGTTGTTTGGCTGGATTTTGTATGCGGAATAACTCGGGTGAGCTTTTACAACTTACCACAATATACAACCAAGCTGCATCGCCTAATTGTGCCAAACGGTTCATTTCATTTTCAGATAACATCACGCTTCCGTCATTTCCACTCCGTCCTTTAACTTCAATGTATCGTTTTATTTCTACCGGACTGACGCTTCTAATATCATAACCTTCGTTATTAGCAGATACATCTTCGGGTTTCCAGTTTTGGTTAATTTCATAATCCATCACTGTTTTCATTGCTATTGCTTCGGCTTCGTCGTCACGACTCATTCCATAATGTCCTTGGTATTCTACTTGTGTAAGCGGTATTACATAGGCACATCCTAATATTTCAGGTGCTTTAGGACTTAATTGACCCATCAGATCCAACTGTTCTAAACGAAGTTGTTTTTTTTGAATTAGCTCATTCACGCGCTCCAGTTTTTTGCTGAGTTTCTCATTCACTTTCGAATCACCCAAAAGGACTTTGGTTTGCAAATCTTGAATTTCGGCTTGCAAATCCATAATGACGTGGGTGAAAGATGTTTCCAAATAACCCTTCCTGTCCGAGGTGTCTTTTTGAACGTGATTTTCGGTATCAGTTAATTGATGCATAGTGATGTTTTCGAAACTCCATTCTATTACTGCATCAGCTTCCACCACTTCTGGAGGTGTAATGGGTTTTGTGAATTCTGTAGGAGGATGTAAATCAATAAACTTTGCCGGCGATGTTAAGCGGAATCCGTCACCTTCTAACTGATAGACCATCAATAAACGTTCATCCACAATGCTATCATCTGTTTTAGTTGGTCTATTATCAATGATTTGAGATTTGACAAAGAATGCAAAATAAGGTTCTTTATCATCTGGAGAGATCAGTATTGTTCCTTTCAGCATATCTTCGCGATAGGTGTTGCGAACCACTTTTACCAAACTATCAAAAACCGGGTTGCCCGGATTGATATAGTGGACTGTTCCTAAATCACCCAACGCTTGGTATTCAAGGAAAATTTGTTTGTCAAAACAGAATTTTATTTTCTTGATGTTTTGCGGAAAGATGTTAAAATCTTCCCTTAAAGTTTGGGTTACACTTTCGGGTAATGTATCTATTTGATAAATAAAATTTCGAAGTTCGGTAAATTTGCCACCTAATTTCAGGAATGCCTTTTCAAAGAATAAGCGAATATAAATGGGTTGTAGTCGCTTTTCATCCGAGTTTTCTTTTAGTATCCTTGCTTCTTTAAAGTCAATTGTGCTGTGTGCTAATTTTTCCTTTTGTTCTTTTATTTTTTCAGCAAATTTTAACTTGAGGGTTTCATCATCTTGAGCAAGGAATATGTCTAAGTCAGTTTCTTTTCCATTAAAAACAGAATCAATGATATGATCTAATTTTACGTTTTCTAATACATCCTGAATTACATCGTAAACGCGGTCGTCTCCAATTCCTTCCCTAATAATATCGAGTTTTGTAAGTAAGCGTTCCAAGACTTTTCCTTCTTTGGTATTATTGGCCACCATATTGAAAACCAATACATCTTGTTTTTGACCATAACGATGGATTCGTCCCATTCGTTGTTCCAATCGGTTAGGATTCCAAGGAATGTCCCAATTGATTAGTAATCTACAAAACTGTAAATTGATTCCTTCTCCTGCAGCATCAGTAGCAATTAAAATTTGTGTGTCAGGTTCTGCAAATGCTCTTTGAGCAATTCTTCTTTCATCAACATCTTTTCCACCGTGTATGGTTACTACATTGTAACCACCACTTTTTGAAAGCCTGTCTTCAAGATATAACAAGGTATCTTTGTGTTCCGTGAAAATAACCAGTTTCTCTTTATTTTCTAAAACACCATTCGATTTAAGAAGTTCTTCTAATTGTTGAAACTTTTTCTCCGATTGTTTTCTGTTATACAAAGTATTAGCCATTTCAAACAAAGACTTTACATCTTTTGCCTCCTGCTGGATTTCCTGCAAGCTTTTAGCTGTAGTAAATAATTTGAATTGACGCGGGTTCGATAAAATATTCTCCAAGGCATCCCTTTCATCATCTTCTAATTCTTCAAAATCTTCAATATCATTTACATCAAAACCTTCCAATTTATGACGTTGGTTCCATAAATTTGGATTTTTATTTGTTTCATCGACAATTCCTTGTAATGCTTTCCATCTGCGTTCTAAAGTATTTTTTATTGCAAATATGGAGCTGACTAATCTTCGTTGCATCACTGTCAACGCCAAAGAAACGTGAATGTTTTTACTTTCTGAAGCTTCTTCTTTTTTAACAGTTAGATATTCTGTTACAGCATCATATAGTTCTTTTTCTTCGAAAGTTAATTCGTAAGCAACTGTTTTGGTATATCTGTTTTTAAACAAGGGTTGGCCTTGCCAGTCTTTCATATCCTCCTTCAAACGTCGAATAAAGAATTTATTGATACCATTATGCTCTAATTCCTTAATCCTCATTGAAGCAATATCATCCGTGGCAAAAATATCCTCATCCAACAATTGCAATAATTTTTTGAATGTATCTTTTCTACCTCTATGGGGTGTTGCCGTTAGCAATAATAAATGTTCGCATTGGTGGGATAAAGTGTAGGCCGCTTTATACCTTTGAGAAAGGTATTGTTTATGACCATAATCGTAAGCGGATAATTTATGGCATTCGTCAAATATTATTAAATCCCAATGTGTATTTCCCACAACATTCAAAACATCTTCTCTGCAAACAAAATCTATTGATGTAATAATTCGATTTGCTGAATGGAATACTGTAGGGTCAGCAGTAAAAGAATTTCTATTGACTAAAGTAAAAGGAATATTAAATTTAATACTCATTTCATCTTCCTGCCATTGCTTAGTTAAACCACCAGGAGTAATGATCAGAATTCTTTCCGCTAGACCACGCATCATTAATTCTTTGATCAAAAGACCAGCCATAATAGTTTTACCGGCACCCGTGTCGTCTGCTAACAGGAAGCGAATTTTAGGCATTGGAAGTAAAAATTTGTATACCGCCTCAACCTGATGGGGAAGGGGATCCACTATGCTACAATTTACAGCAAATAGCGGGTCAAATTGATAAGCAGAATTTATTCTTTCTGCTTCAGCAAAAAGTGAAAACTTAACAGGGTCACCTTGAAAATTAAAAGTTCCTTCTTCAGTAAGTGCTTCTAACTGTTCAAAAGCAGTATTTGATATTACTTTTGTATTTGTACGGTTTGTGTTAACCCCAGTATATTTAATTGAAACCATCGAGCCAAGAGCTTGAATATGGTTTATTATGACTGGTTCAGAAGGTATTAGATTTTTAACAATGTGCCCTTGATTAATTTTCATTAGAGGAAATAAATGATTAATTGTTACAAAAGATAAAACGTAAAACTAGTTGTTTTAAAAGTAATAACCTACACAATTAATGAACAGGTTATACAAACTTTATACAATGCTCACTTGCTGTTTGAAAACAATTTGCATAGATAATTTTCAAAAATAAACTATAGAAATTGTTTTGTTTTACGGTTTTCCTCATTCCGATAAATTATTTAAAATTATCTCTTGTCATTTGAGTTAATATTGAAGTTTGTAGCGCAACAATGATGTAATAGACACAATTATTTAAGATAATGATATACTCAGTATACCAAATTGAAATTCACTTATCTAAGTGAATTTTTATTTCTATAATAGGCCGTCAGGTATTTTTTGCCATCATTGGCAGTTGTTTCCATTTTGGAAACGACTGAATTTTCAATTCATTCGCCTGTTTCAAAAATATTTTTCAAATGCTTGTTAATAGCCGGAACTTCCGCTCCAAACAAAGCTGCAATGGCTTTTGGAGTTAGCCAAAAAAATATCATACAGTCCGGAAACTCCTTCTGTCCGATACTGAATTTATTTATTTTATTTTGTTGAAATTTACTGATGGAAATCAATTGGTATCAGGTATCACCGGTATCATTTCCCTAGGGGTTATGATACCATGATACCTGATACTAAAACGCAATATCGTCCTGGTCCTGGTCCACTGCAATTGGATTTGTTAAGCGATACGAGCCATTACACTTTTCTATAATACCGAACTTACTAAGGTTCGCGTGTGCTCTTTTGGCGGTTGGAATACTCTTGCCTGTTATTTCGCAAAACTGTTTCACATAGTTGCCATAGGAGACCGTAGTATCAGAGAATATGATCAATGCGGTTTCTTCCAGGTCGTTGTATTTTTCTTCTTTTTGGACCATGTCGGGCTGTGTTCCAAGCTCGTTTGTGGGCACTAATTTTCCAATATTTGTAAATAAGAATGTTTCTTCGGAAAAATGTAATTCCAATGAGTTTTCCTTATATATTTTGGGACAGTAATTCCCTTTTACCACGGTGAAATATCGGGTATTGCCTTCGCCTTCCGATAATATAATCGCCAAACGTACTTTTTGGACCAAGCCTGCACCGCCCTGAATGTGTTCCTGACCGGGAGCCACCCTGTAAGCCGCTTTGTTGATGTGATGCACAAAAAAGACTAAGCAATCGTGTTCTTTGGCAATCTTATCAAAGGTTTTGACGGTGTTTCTCATCGCCATATTATTGTTGCTGTCGTTGCCCTGAAAAATATCCCCAAAACTATCTATAACCACCAGGTCCACCGGTGCTAAGGTCAATTGTTCGTTGAGGTTTTTAATTATTTCTTCCTGATTCATCGTGTCGGCAAAGATGAAACGCAAGTTTTCAACGGCTTCTTTTTTTAATCCTTTGAATTGTTTGTTGATCAAAAAACGGGTTGCCTCTTCATTGTCTTCGGTCGAAACATAAATGGA
>Ga0079306_1001557_pt1 | contig 14885 bp, 13 predicted proteins | sample Methanotroph_Enr_FD_79181 | JGI IMG/M metagenome (GOLD analysis project Ga0079306, IMG submission 79181) | Enriched soil microbial communities from Old Woman Creek wetland in Ohio, USA - Methanotroph_Enrichment_5 | ecosystem: Environmental > Terrestrial > Soil > Wetlands | place: USA: Ohio...
ACACCCACGCCCACGGCACCGAGGGCTACCACTTCTTCACCCGCGGCAAAGTCGTCACCACACGCTGGCTCGACCCCAGCCACGGCGGCATCAACCTCGGCTTCCCAACACAAACCTGAAGGGAGCGCGAGGCAGTCGGGCCTGACGCACACGGCGTTCGAAGCAACTACCGCTTGCGTCGCTTGCGTCGGGATCCCGGCAGCTTCAACACGAGTTCCGCCGTGGGTGGTCCGGGTTCGGGCACCTCATGGATGGCGGGTGCGGACTGGTCGAGCGAGTCGGCGATCCGGTCGAGGCCCGAGGCGATGGACATGCCGCGCGCGAGTTGCTCCTGCTGCACCTCGTCGCTGTCCTCGAGCAGCTGCCCGGTGAGTTCGGCGCTGGCCTGGCGCACGTCCTCGGTGACGCCCGGATCCATCGGCACCTCGAGTTCGTCCTGCAACTCCACCACCGTCGCGCTCATCGCGTAGCTGGCGGAACCGAGCGCGTCGGCAATCTGCTGGTTGACGGCCGTCGGAAGACCGCCCTGGACCGCTGCATCGAACAGCGTCCGGGCGATCGTCGCAACCTCGTCGACGGCGTGGTCGAGCGCGAAGGCGCGCGTGTACAGCTCATCGGCCTGCGCCTTCTCCGCGGTCGGGAACCAGCGCGCGTAGTCGCGCGCTTCGAGCGCCTGCGCACGGACGCGCGGCACCTTCGTCGTGAGCACGCGTGCGCGGGCGAGCCACTGCCCGGCCTCCGCGCGATCGAACCCGTCGGCCACCCCGAGCGACATGACGCCGAGGAGTTCGGCGGTATCGGTGGCAAGCCGTGAGATCTCGTCGATGGTGCGGCCGGCGGGGTTCTTGGGGTGCGAGAAGAACGACAGCACCATGCCGATGAGCGTGCCGATCACGATGGAGGCCAGGCGGTGCAGGGCCGTGTTCTCGGCGAGCCCGGGCCCGATGACGATGAGCGCGGTGATGGCCACGTTGATCGACGCGCCCGTGCCGAGGCGCAGCGCGCGGGCGGCGACCGAACTGAGCCCGACCGTGATCGCGACCGTGATCGCGCCGAAGCCGAACAACGACTGGCAGCCGAGGGCGACGCCGGCACCGATGGTGGTGCCCAGGATCTGCCCCAGGCCCTCGCGCATGGACTTGTGCAGCGACACCTGCACGGTGAGCGCGGCGGCGATCGCGGCGGTGAGCCCGCCGTCGGTGACGAAGCGATCGCCCACCTGCCAGGCCAGGGCGGAGGCGACCGAGGTGATGAAGACCTGTCGCACCCACTGGCGGCGGTCGGTGAAGAGGCGCACGGCACGGCTGCGGGCGAGGCGTCGGATCGCGGCGGGTGCGGGCATGGAACCTCCCGCCACAAGCCTGCCACGGAGCGTGCCTTACAGGCCGCGTACGGCGTGGCGGACGGCGATGTCAGGGGAGCGGCGCATACTGGCTCCGTTGGTTGGCACCGGGCTAATGACAAGCGTGTCGTTCGTCGCTAGTGTCGGCATGTCATCCGACGCGAACACAACATGTTGTGGTAACCGAAGGCAGGGAGAGCAGGGATGGAAGCAGCTCGCGAGTTCAGCGTTGCGCCCGACCATGAGGGTCTCTCCGAGCGTGACGCGCGCATCCTCGAGTTCGAGCACACCTGGTGGCAGTACCCCGGGGCCAAGGAACAGGCGATCCGCGACCTCTTCGACATGAGCGCGACCCGGTACTACCAGGTGCTCAACGCCATCATCGACATGCCGGCCGCCGTCGAGCACTCGCCCATGCTGGTGAAGCGACTCCGTCGCATGCGCGACGCACGCCAGAAGGCGCGCTCGGCCAAGCGCCTGGGCATCTCGCTGTAGCAGTTCCTGCACGGTTCCAGCTCCGAGGACGGTTCCGGCTACCGCCCAACCGCGGGTCGCATGGCCCGTTTTCGCAGCCGAGAGGCCGTTTCGACCTCTCACCACGCCGTTCGGCGAAGCGATTTCCCCCACTCCTTGCGGCAATCGGTCACTTCCGCGCTACGCTTCAACACGGTCCAAATCGCTTTTCCTGCTTCAGTGGGCACTGCACGACGTACGACCCAGCTCGGCCGTATGGCTGTGCTGCCCACAAAGTAAGGAAAATGCATGTCGACACCGGTTACCGGAACGGTGAAGTGGTTCAACTCCGAGAAGGGCTACGGCTTCCTCTCGGTTGATGGCACTGACCGCGACGTCTTCGTTCACCACACGGCCATCGTCATGGACGGCTTCCGTGTGCTCGAGCAGGATCAGCGCGTGGAATTCGAGATCGTCGACGGCCCCAAGGGTCCGCAGGCGGGCAACGTCAAGCTCGCCAGCTGACGTACACACGACAGGCGGGCGGTCACTCCTTCGGGAGTGGCCGCCCGCCTGCTTTGTCGGGGGAGCGGCATTCCGGATGCGTCCGCGTCTGCGTCACCGGCGCCGGGTGGTGGCGTGCGGCTTGTTAGCGGCGACTCGAGGGCCGGAGCCTGCGCAGGCCCGAGAGGGAGGCGCCATCGCGCCGTAGGCGCCGCATTGCCGACCGGGAGCCGCGTGAGCCGCACGCCACCGCACGGCGCCGCGCGGACCACGAATCATCGTTTAGCACTCTCGGGGGGAGAGCGCTAATCTCGCGTTAGCACTCTCGGGCTTCGAGCGCCAACTCGGGCCCGTGAGTGGACCCTGTCTTCACGAGTGGTCGGCCGGTGCCCCCATGGGTTCCGGTGCGGCCTGCCGTCGCGGGCAACGCGTGAGGATCCACCACCGTCTTGGAGGACCAAGAACAGATGGCGAAGATCATCGCTTTCGACGAAGAAGCGCGCCGCGCGCTTGAGCGGGGCATGAACACCCTGGCCGACGCGGTCAAGGTCACGCTCGGCCCCAAGGGCCGCAACGTCGTGCTGGAGAAGAAGTGGGGCGCCCCCACGATCACGAACGACGGCGTCTCCATCGCCAAGGAGATCGAACTCGAGGACCCGTACGAGAAGATCGGCGCGGAACTCGTCAAGGAAGTTGCGAAGAAGACCGACGACGTCGCCGGTGACGGCACGACCACCGCAACGGTGCTCGCCCAGGCGCTCGTGCGCGAGGGCCTGCGCAACGTTGCCGCCGGTGCCAACCCGATGAGCCTGAAGAAGGGCATCGAGGCGGCCGTCGCGGCAATCAGCGCCGAACTCCTCGCCTCGGCCAAGAAGGTCGACAGCAAGGAGCAGATCGCTGCCACAGCATCGATCTCCGCCGCTGACACCCAGATCGGCGAGATGATCGCCGAGGCCATGGACAAGGTCGGCAAGGAAGGCGTCATCACCGTCGAGGAGAGCAACACCTTCGGCCTCGAGCTCGAGCTCACCGAGGGCATGCGCTTCGACAAGGGCTACATCAGCCACTACTTCGTCACCGACCCCGAGCGCATGGAAGCCGTGCTCGAGGATCCGTACATCCTGATCGTCAACAGCAAGATCTCGTCGGTCAAGGATCTCGTCCCGGTGCTCGAGAAGGTCATGCAGACCGGCGCCCCGATCCTCATCATCGCCGAGGACGTCGATGGCGAAGCCCTCGCGACCCTCGTCGTGAACAAGATCAAGGGCACGTTCCGTTCGCTCGCGGTCAAGGCCCCGGGCTTCGGCGATCGCCGCAAGGCGATGCTGCAGGACATCGCGATCCTCACCGGCGGCCAGGTCATCAGCGAAGAGGTCGGCCTCAAGCTCGATACCGCCGACATCGCGCTGCTCGGCCGTGCCCGCAAGGTCGTCGTCACCAAGGACGAGACGACGATCGTCGAGGGTGCAGGCGACGCCGACCAGATCGCCGGCCGCGTCAACCAGATCCGCGCCGAGATCGAGAAGTCGGACAGCGACTACGACCGTGAGAAGCTGCAGGAGCGCCTGGCGAAGCTCGCCGGCGGTGTTGCGGTCATCAAGGCCGGCGCTGCCACCGAGGTCGAACTCAAGGAGCGCAAGCACCGCATCGAGGACGCCGTTCGCAACGCGAAGGCGGCCGTCGAAGAGGGCATCGTCGCCGGCGGTGGCGTTGCCATCATCCAGGCCGCCGACAAGGCGCTTGCCACGCTCAACCTCACGGGCGACGAGGCCACGGGTGCGAACATCGTGCGCGTCGGCATCGAGGCACCGCTCAAGCAGATCGCGATCAACGCCGGTCTCGAGGGTGGCGTCGTCGTCGAGAAGGTGCGCAACCTCCCCGTCGGCCACGGCCTCAACGCGGCCACGGGCGAGTACGTCGACCTCATCAAGGCCGGCATCATCGATCCGGCCAAGGTGACGCGATCGGCGCTGCAGAACGCGGCCTCCATCGCGGCGCTGTTCCTCACGACCGAGGCGGTCATCGCCGACAAGCCCGAGCCCAAGTCGGCCATGCCGGCCGGCGGCGGCGAGGGAATGGATTTCTAGGAGTGACGGACCCGGCGAACTCGTTCGTCGGATCATGAACGACGAAGTCAACGAAACGAGGGTCGTCCCAAACGGGACGGCCCTCGTTTTCCATGTCCTGGCGGGGCCGCACGAACGTGCTGCGGACAGTCGTCCTGACCGCATGTGACGATGCATGCGAAACGACGAAGCAATTCACTACGGACGCGTAACGATGGCCCGTCGCCCTTGCGGTGCACCTCCACACGCAAGGACACTGAACGTGATGCGACCGCTGGTCCATCACCTATCCGCGGAGGAATTCATGTCAGTACGCAAGGGACGCGTTGCGGCGATCACCGCTGCAGCAGCTCTCGGAGTCTCCGTGCTGCTCGCGCCGTCAGCGAGTGCAGCGACGAAGACGATCACGATCTGGGCAGACGAGGTGCGTGGACCGCAGCTCAAGATGCTGGTCGAAGGCAACAAGTCGATCGTGCCCGGCTACACCGTCAAGGTGAAGATCTTCACGGCCCTCACGGCTCTCCAGGGTGCATGGGACAAGGCCAGCGCGGCCTCAGGCCCGGACATCCTGGCCGGCCCGGCCTCCATGGCCTCGGCAGGCGGCAAGTCGGGCAAGCTCGTTGCCCTCACCTACCCCAAGGCCGTCTCGAAGGGCTTCTCAACTGCAGCCCTTTCGGCGATCTCCTACAAGGGCAAGGTCTTCGGCGTCCCGCTCGACGTCGACACCACCGCCTTCCTGTGGAACAAGAAGCTGTTCGGCGACAAGGCTCCGGCCACGTTCGGCGCGATGGTTGACTGGTACAAGGCGAACAAGGACGCCAAGGGCCTCAAGGGCGGCATCTGCGCCTTCGAAGGCACCTGGGGCGCCCAGCCGATTCTCACGGCGCTGGGTGGCGGTGCATGGGGCTACAAGGGCACCGTGCCGAACTTCAACAACGTCCTGCTGAACTCGGCAGCCTTCAAGGCCAACGTCAAGAAGTACCTGCTCAACGCCGATGGCACCTCCAATGGCTTCTTCCAGTGGGATGGCTGTGGCGATGCGTTCAAGAACGGCACGATCGCGTTCGCGAACACCGGCGCATGGAACTTCGATGGCATCGGCGCAGCCGGTGTCGACTACGGCATCGGTGCCGTCCCGGGTCTCACCGCCACCACCAAGGGTGCGCAGTGGGTCAACTACTCGGGCGCGTACCTCACGACCTTCGCCAAGAAGCACGGCGTTGACGCGGGTGCCCGTCGCATGCTGCTGAACTACTTCGCATCGAAGGCCGGCCAGGTCCAGATGTCGCTCGCCTCGGGCCGTCCGCCGGCACAGAACTCGGCCGGCGCATCCATGACGAGTGCCCGCACGAAGGCCGTTGCTGCTGCCGCCAAGACCGGCACGCCGCAGATCAGCCCCGCGCTGGACAACAAGGTCGGTGGCTCCAACTGGTACGACGTCCTCGGTGCCGTGTTCACGAGCATCTTCACCAAGGGCGAGAACGTGGACTCCACACTGGACAACGCTGCGGGCATCCTGGCGAAGAACTTCGCCGACGCAGCGAAGTCGCTGTAACGCGAGTACTCGCAGTTGAGTGACGGCGGTGCGTCGGGCAACAGGCTCGGCGCACCGCCGTTCGTTCGGTCAAGAAGGAACCAATGATTCAGAGACTCGCAGGCTTCGGTGGCGCATGGGCACTCGCCCTCAAGCTCCTCATCGTCGCGACCGTCGACGCACTGCTTGTGACCATGCTGTTCTCGGCGTGGCACAAGAACTCGATCTCCATCGTCGTCGTCGTGGCCGTCGTGCTGGTGGCGTTCAACCTCGTCTACTTCAGCAGGCGCGCGTACCCGTTGAAGTTCATGCTCCCGGGCACGATCTTCCTCGGGATCTTCGTCGTCATCCCGATGGTCTACACACTCATGATGTCGGTCTTCAACTACCAGACCGGCAACGAGATCTCGAGGGAAGAGGCCATCCAGGGCATCATCGCCAACGGCATCGCCCAGGATCCCAATGACGAGGCCAGCTACTTCCTCAACATCGGTCGCAACGCCAAGGGTGAGCTCGTCGGCCTCATCACCAAGGACCTCGACGGATCCGTCTGGCTCGGCACGACCAAGGGCCTGACCGAGCTCCCCGCCGGAACCTTCAAGAAGGACAAGGAGGGTGCGGCGGTCAAGGCCCAGGGCTACACCCCGCTCACCGTGGATGAGATGGTGACCCTGGACAACAAGATCCAGGCGCTGCGCTTCCCGTACCCCGACGGATCGTTCCTCGCACCCGAACTGCCGTACGCGGTGCACCAGATCAAGTCCATGTACTTCGATGCGAAGACCGACACCTTCCGCGATCGCGTGAACAACGAGACGTACGTGGACAACGGCAACGGCAACTTCGTCCTCAAGGGTCACCCCGATACCAAGCTCGACCCGGGTTGGCAGCAGTTCAACGGGCTGCACAACTACCTGAGCCTGCTGCAGGATCCCGTGGTCCGTGGTCCCTTCATCTCGGTGGCGATCTGGACCTTCGCCTTCGCATTCCTGTCGGTGCTCGGCATGTTCGCCTTCGGCCTGCTCCTGGCCATCGCGCTGAACAAGCCGTTCCGCGGCCGCATGCTCTACCGATCCATCCTGATCCTGCCGTACGCCATTCCGGCGTTCATGTCGATCCTGGTGTGGAACGGCCTCTTCAACGCCAACTTCGGCGCAGTGAACACGCTGCTGCATGCGCACATCGACTGGTACAACAGCGCCTGGCTGGCGCGGTTCGTCGTGGTGTTCGTCAACCTGTGGCTTGGCATCCCGTACTTCTACCTCATCAGCTCGGGCGCCCTGCAGTCGATCCCCGAGGAACTCGATGAGGCCGCGGCGATCGACGGGGCCTCGCCGAAGCAGACGTTCCGCCTGATCCGCCTGCCGCTGCTGCTGCAGGTGCTCTCACCGCTGCTCATCGCGTCCTTCGCGTTCAACTTCAACAACTTCAACATCGTCTACCTGCTCACCGCGGGTGGCCCGACGAATGTGCTCGGCGGCGAGGTCGCCGGCGCAACCGACCTTCTCATCACCTACACGTACAAGACGGCCATCGGTTCCGATCAACAGAACTTCGGCCTTGCGTCTGCGATCTCGGCGTTGGTGTTCGTCATCGTCGGGGCGCTCACACTCTGGAGTCTCCGGCAGTCCAAGATGGTGGATATCGAACGATGAGCACAATTGTTGGCACGAATCGCAAACCCGGTGCTGCAGGCAACCTCTGGAAGCACCTGTACTGCTGGGCGCTGATCCTCCTGGACCTGTTCCCCATCTACGTCGTCATCATCAGCGCATTCGATCCCACGGGTTCGCTGGCGTCCTCGTCGCTCATCCCGAAGCACTGGGACATCAGGAACTTCAAGCTGTTGTTCGTCAACGATGGATCCATTCCGTTCACGACCTGGGTGATGAACTCGATCCAGATCGCGGGCGTCACGGCGCTCGTCTCCACGGTGATCGGCGCGACGGCCGCGTACGCCCTGGCGCGCCTGCGCTTCCGCGGACGCAAGGTGGCGTTGAACATGATCCTGCTGGTGCAGGTGTTCCCGTCCTTCCTCGCGCTCGCCGCCATCTACAGCATGATGGAGCGGGTGTACCTGGTCTTCCCGAGCTTCGGCCTTGGCAGCACATGGGGCCTGATCCTCATCTACCTGGGCGGATCGATGGGCGTGAACGCGTGGTTGCTCAAGGGCTTCCTCGACTCGATCCCGGCGGATCTCGACGAGGCCGCGGCAATCGACGGCGCATCGCCGACGCAGACCTTCACGCTGGTGGTCGTCCCGCTGATGGCACCGGTGCTCGCGGTAACCGCAGTGCTCTCGTTCATCGGCACATTCAACGAGTTCGTGTTGGCGAGCTTCTTCCTGACGGACGTGAACCAGCGCACGGTGGCGGTCGGCCTGCAGTCCTTCGTCGGCGCGCAGTTCGGCCAGAACTGGGGACCGTTCGCGGCGGGGTCGCTGCTCGCCTCGATCCCGATGGTGGTGCTGTTCCTCACGTTCCAGAAGTACATCGTGGGTGGCCTCACCGCGGGCGCGGCCAAGGGCTGACGCCCGGCGCTTCCGCGCAGGCCTCCTGACATGCACTTCGAGCTCGTCCACCACGACGGATCCGGTGAGTACGTCTCGACGTCCTCACCGGACGTCGGCGACACCGTTGTCGTGCGCCTTCGCGTCCCTCGCTCGCTGCATCCCGGGCACGTGTGGCTGCGGACCGTGGCCGATGGCGAGCCGCGGATGGTCGAGGCGAAGCGGGACGCGCGCGACCGGCATGACCAGTGGTGGAGTGCCGACCTGCCGATTCGCAATCCGCTGACGCACTACCGCTGGCTGCTCGAAGGAGGGGACTGCGGCTACCGCTGGTTCCACGCGGCGGGCCACAGTGCGCACGACGTCACCGACGCGACGGACTTCGCCATAGCCGCGTATCCGCCGACACCCGCGTGGGCGCACGGCTCGGTCGTGTACCAGGTCCTTCCGGACCGGTTCGCGTCCTCGGGGATCGGCTACCCGCTGCCCGAGTGGGCGATCCCGCGATCGTGGGACGACCTGCCGATGGGCCGCGGCAGGGGAGTGTCGCAGGAGTACTTCGGCGGTGATCTGTGGGGCGTCATCGATCGCCTCGACCACCTGCAGGCGATCGGCGTCACGGCGCTGTACCTCACGCCGTTCTTTCCTGCCGGTTCGACCCACCGCTATGACGCAAGGTCCTTCGACGAGGTGGATCCGCTGCTCGGTGGCGACGAGGCGCTCGTCGCGTTGACCAAGGCCGCGCACGCCCGTGGCATGGCCGTGATCGGCGATCTCACCCTCAACCACTCGGGTGCCGGCCACGATTGGTTCGTGCGCGCGAAGGCCGGCGACCCCGACACCCGCGATTTCTACCTCTTCGACGACGAACTTCCGCACGGCTACGAGTGCTGGTTCGGCGTGCCATCGCTGCCCAAGTTCCGCTACGAGTCCGTGGCACTTCGCCAGCGCCTCGTCGCGGGCGAGCACAGCGTGCTGCGGCGTTGGCTGCAGCCGCCGTACAGCCTGGACGGCTGGCGTATCGACGTTGCGAACATGAGCGGGCGGCACGGTGCGATCGACCTCAACCACGATGTCGCGCGCCTGGCACGCCTCGCGGCGCGCGCCGAGGGCGAGGACAAGGTGCTCATCGCGGAGCACTTCCATGACGCGGGACCCGACCTGCCGGGCGACGGTTGGCAGGGCACCATGAACTACGCGGCGTTCATGCGCCCGGTGTGGTCGTGGCTGCGCGATCCGGAACTCGATCCCATTGTCGGCGGACCCGCCGGGATTCCCGTCTACGACGGGCAGGCGTTCGTGGACACCATGCGGGCCTTTGCCGCGCGCATGCCCTGGCGATCGCTGTGCGCGAGTTGGAACGTCCTGGATTCGCACGACACCGCGCGGATCCGCACCGTCGTCGGTTCGCGCGAGCGGCACATCGCAGCACTGGCGTTGCAGATGACGTTGCCCGGCGTGCCCATGGTCTTCTCCGGTGACGAGCTCGGCATGGACGGTCGATGGGGCGAGGACTCCCGTCGCACCTATCCCTGGCGCGACGAGGCCACATGGGATCGCGACCTGCTCGCGGCGTACGCGCAGCTCGCGCATCTGCGTCGTAGCGCCAACGCCCTGGCCTTCGGCGGATTGCGCTGGGTGCATGTGGGGCCCGACGCCGTTGCGTACCTGCGCGAATCCGCTGACGACGCCCTGCTCGTCGTTGTGGCAAGGGCACCGGGGGCGCTCGAGATCGATGTCGAACCATTCGGCATCGAAGGCATCACATCGGTTTTCGGTTATCCGGCGCGGCTCTCCGACGGCGTTATGCGCGTCGAAGTGTCGTCGGCGGGTGCCGGTGTTTGGAGGATCCCATGAATCGCTGGTTGACATCGGCTCTTGTCGCGGGGGCGCTCAGCGTCTCCCTGCTCGGCGCGGCACAGGGCGCCGAGGACGCGATCACGGCGGCCGACGCGGCCTCGTTGTCACAGCCGATGCCGAGGGCGCGCATCGCCAACGACAGCTTCTACTTCCTCATGACCGATCGCTATGCCAACGGCGATCCGACGAACGATGGCGGCACACCGGATGTCGCGGCCGGACTCGCGAGCGGTGGGTACAAGCCCACCGACATCGGGTACTTCCACGGCGGCGACTTCATCGGCCTGACCGAGAACCTCGATCGCATCAAGCGGATGGGCTTCACCGCCGTCTGGATCACTCCGCCGTTCCTGCAGCGCGCGGTGCAGGGGAACTCTGCCGCGTACCACGGCTACTGGGTGCTCGACTTCACCAAGATCGACCCGCACCTCGGCACCGAGGCGGACTTCAAGGGCTTCGTCGACAAGGCGAAGTCACTCGGCCTCAAGGTGTACCTCGACATCGTCATGAACCACACCGCCGATGTCATCCAGTACAACGGCGGCAACTCCTTCTCGTCGACGCCGAAGCCGGGGGCGTACATCCCCACCGGGTTGGACAACGTGAGGGGACCGGCGTTCCTCAACGACCTTGCGAACTACCACAACCAGGGTGCCATCTCCGATTGGAACAACCCGCTGCAGTACCAGAACGGCGACTTCAACGGCCTCGATGACATCAAGACCGAGAACGCCGCAGTCGTCGACGGGTTCGCCCGCACGTTCGCCGACTGGATCGTGAAGTACGGCCTCGACGGATTCCGCATCGACACGGCCAAGCACGTCGATGACGCCTTCTTCGCCCGATGGACGGCGAAGCTCACCGAGGACGTGCGGCAGAGCAAGCCGGACTTCGCTATCTCCACGAACTTCGACATGTTCGGCGAGATCTACGACGAGAGTGCCCCGGTGGTTGCGCGCTACGTTCGCAACCGTTCACTTCCCTCTGCCCTCGACTTCCCGATGCAGAAGGTCATCGTCGATTTCTCGAGCGGGTACGGATCGGCGAAGGAGGTTGCGGACACCCTTGCGTGGGATGACTTCTACAACGTCGGGTCCGCGTCGTCGCGCATCGCCAATGCGTACTCGCTGCCCACCTTCGGTGGCAACCACGACATGGGACGGCTCGCGAACCTGCTCGGCGCCGATCAGGACTCGACGCGCAAGATCAAGTTCGCGACGAGCCTGCTCTTCCTCACGCGCGGCGCACCCGTTGTGTACTACGGGGACGAGGTCGGCATGATCGGCGAGGCCGGCGACAAGGCCGCGCGCGAGGACATGTTCCCCACGCAGGTGACGTCATGGCAGAAGGAGGAGCGCGTCGGCAGCGCACCCATCGGCAGGGACTCGTCGCTCACGGCGGCCGCGCTGAAGCATCCGCTCGCCACGTACATCACGACGCTCAACGGCCTGCGTGCCAAGTACCCGGCACTCGCGTCCGGCGCCTTCGTCCTCCGCTCCAGTCGGGGCAATGTGCTCGTGTGGTCCAAGCTGGATGGCACGGATCGTCGCGAGTTCGTGGTGATCGCCAATGCGGGCGCGGCGGTGAAGGCGAAGGTCGTCACCTCCACGCCGAATGCCGCTTTCAAGGGCCTGCTCGGCACCAACCGTGTCTTCCGGGCGAGTGCCAAGGGCCTGCTCACCGTGCAGGTTCCGGCACAGACCACCGTCGTGCTCCGCGCCGGGGCCCGACTGCCCGCGACCAAGGCGGCTCCGCAACTCACCGTCGACGTCGAGCGGTTCTCGGGCGCTGATGGTGTTCTGGCTACGGCCAAGGGCGGCAAGGATCCGCTCACGGTGACGTTCGCCGCGCGCACCTGCCCCACCTGCGCGTGGACGAGGCTGGGCACGGACGACGCCACTCCCTTCCGACTCATCCTCGGCTCCGAGGCCTTCGCCGGAGGTGACTACCTCGATGTCGTCGCGATCAGCCGAACCAGTGACGACAAGATCGCCGCGGGCGCGGTAACGCACGTCACCGCCGCGGCGCTCGGCGTGCACTGAGTGCCGGGCGTCCGACTGCCGATGACGTCACCTACGATTCGCGCATGAGTCTGGTTGTCGGTTTCGACCTCGATATGACCCTGGTCGATTCCGCCGAGGGCATCGCCGACGCATTGATGAAGGTGTTCGCCGACCACGGTGCCGACGTGCGACGCGACGACGTGCTCGCCACGATCGGGCTGCCTCTCGACATGGTGTTCCCCATGTGGTTGCCCGACGAGTCCTACGAGCAACTGCTCGACGAGTACCGCGATCACTACGGCAGGTTCGGCATCCCGAAGTCTCGTCTGCTACCCGGCGCCCGCGAGGCGGTGGACGCGATCCACGCCGTCGGTGGCCGCGTGGTCGTCGTGAGCGCCAAGAAGAAGGACTTCGTCGATCGTGTGATCGAGGTCGTGGGCCTTCCGGTCGACGTCACCTACGGCTACCTGTTCGCCGAGCACAAGGGGCATGTGCTGCTCGAGGAACGCGCGGCGATCTACGTCGGCGACCACGAGGGTGACATCCGCGCTGCACGCGCGGCCGATGCGCTCTCATTCGTGGTGACGACCGGACCGATGACGCGCGAAGAACTCCTCGAGTGCAACCCCGATGTCATCGTGGAAAGCCTCACCGAGTTCGGTCCCTGGCTGGAGCGCTGGCTCGAGGCCCGCTGAAGGATGCCCTCCGAACAGCTCCCGCGTCAGACGTCGAGATCGTCGGCGATGGCGCGGAGAACCGCGGCCACCTTCTGCGCATGGGCGTCACTGGGGTAACGGCCGCGGCGGAGGTCGTTGGAGACGCCGTCGAGCAGCTTGATGACGTCCTCGATGAGCACGGCCATGGAATCGGCGGCTTTGCGGGTGCCCTTCACGACCGACGGGCGCGGCTCGAGCAGCTTGATGGAAAGGGCCTGCTTGCCACGCTTGCCGTCGGCGATGCCGAACTCGACGCGGGCGCCGTTCTTGAGCGTCGTGACGCCGGCGGGCAGGGCCGACGTGTGCACGAAGACGTCCTCGCCCTCATCGGTCTCGACGAAGCCGAAGCCCTTTTCGCTGTCGTACCACTTCACTTTTCCCGTAGGCACGGCACCCTCGCAGTTCCACCCGCCACCCCATGTCGCGGATCCGGCTTCAATGCTAGCGATTGGTTAGGCTGAAGGCTCTATGGAGCGATACCGAACCCGCATGATTGTCGGCGGCGCGCTGATGGCCCTCGGCTTCCTCGCCGAACTCGTCATGCTCTCCGGCATCGTGATCGACGACCGACCGCCGGAATGGTTCTGGGGCATGATCCTGTGGATCGGGGTCGGGGGAGTGGTGTTCATCAGCGCCTTCGTCGCGGCGGGACGCGAGCGACGCGATCGCACGCGCGCATTGCTCGACGAGTCCGGCCCCTCCTTGCCGCTGGCCTAGACTAAAGGGGTGCCGCGTTCGCGCGGCCGCAACGCCGCCCCGGGCGGCCTGGACGTCAGCGAGCTCAATATGCGTAGATCGATCAAGGCAGCGGCGCTCGTCGCAGCTTCCCTCATGTCACTCACCGCGTGCGCCAAGCCGGCGCCGTCGGTCACGGTGTTCTCCAACGCCAACTCCGTGCACTCCGAGGCCGTGTGCTGGGCAGCCGACTGCTCGCAGGCGACCGGATCGGCCGCCGGCACCGCGACGCTCGCGGTCACGCCGGGTCGCGTCATCGGTATCAGCGTGGACAGCGAAGTCGCCGAAGCGGGCTGGCAGCCGGCCATTGTCGTCAACGGCCAGACGCAGGTGCTCGAGCGCAACGTGATCCACAAGCGCTACTGGCGCATGACGTTCCCCGAGTCCACGCGCGGTTCGTTCCCGGCCGGCGGATTCACGATCCAGATCGTCTCGAACGCGACCACCGACGGCAATCGCGGCGCCTGGTTCTTCACCCTCACCGACGCCGAAACGACGGACAATGCGTGATCTTGCGCTGGCCGCCGTCCGCGAAGTCGCCGACCTCCCGGCCCACATCGGTGAGTACCTGGGCGAGGAACGCTCCGACGATGTGACCATCGTCCGCTACGCGTCGCTGCACCCGGGGTACCCGTGCTGGCATTGGTCCGTGGCCCTCGTGGGCACCGGTGACCGCTACACCGTCAACGAGGTCTGGATGGAGCCCGGGGAGGGCGCCCTGCCGGTTCCGGTGTGGAAGCCGTGGTCCGAGCGCGTGCGCCCGGGTGACCTGGGTGCCGGCGATGTCGTGCCCACCGATCCCCACGACGTCCGCCTCACGGCCGGCTTCACCGGTGCCGACACGTCGCACGACGAGATCGACCTGGTGCCCGTGCAGTGGCAGATCGGTCTCGGCCGCGAGCGCGTGCTCTCGGCCGATGGACTGGCCGATGCGGCGGAGCGTTGGCGCGAGGGCGATGAAGGCCCCGACTCGCAGATGGCGCGCCTCGCCGAGCACCCGTGCTCGACGTGCGGCTGGCTGCTGCCGATCGGTGGCCCGCTCGGCCAGGCGTTCGGCGTCTGCGCACACGACATGTCGCCTTCCGATGGCCGCGTCGTTGCCATGGATCATGGCTGCGGCGCGCACTCCGACGTCCGCATCGAACCCTCACCGATCCCGGTGA